>VTLG01006488.1_pt1 | contig 14044 bp, 23 predicted proteins | sample 4694571 | NCBI WGS metagenome assembly VTLG01 (sample SAMN12604809, study PRJNA352737) | marine metagenome | biome: ENVO:00000447; feature: ENVO:00000209|ENVO:00000569|ENVO:01000036; material: ENVO:00002151; isolation source: viral sequences binned using virsorter ...
AGTCGTTTCAGTTGATGCTGTTGGTGGTGCATCTGGTGCTACAGCTGGTGTTGGTGAGTCTTTGATAGTGAGTGCTTCTGGCATGGTGGGTGTTAGCGAATTGTGTAGTGTTGGTCATTGTCCTGAGTTACTCCCTCAGGGTTGTTTGGAGTAGTAGCTTTTTTCTTGGCAGGTTTTTCTGCCTTGATAACAATCTCTTCTACTTCAGGATCAGGTTTCTTGACCTCTGGTTGTGGGGCCGCTTGGGATTCCTGGGTCGAGGACTGTTTGGGGGAGGCTGTTGGGGAACTCTCCGCCTTCTGTGAATTGGGGGCCATAAGGTGCTCCTTCTTTTGTGTAATTGTCAGCCATTTTAGCTGCTGCGCCTGATTTCAAACCAGCCATCAGCATCTCTTGGTTCTGAGCTTGCTCTTGTTGTTGTTGAGCAGCCATCTGTTCTTGTTGTAATTGCTCTGGAGTCTTGACTAGGTTGGTTGTATCTATAGATCCACTCGCAGCTAAACGCCTAAGAGCTTCTTCCATGTTTAGATACTGAGCCATGACTTCAGGGCCAAGAGCTTGATTTGCGACAGAGATAAACTCAACTAATTTGTTGCGATCATCTCCTCTACCAATAGCTTCTAAACCTGTAACTGGTTTTGGATTAACTAATGGTTCACCTGTCTGTTGGTCATTAGGAAAGTTAGGTAGTTTTCCTTTTCTTTGCAAGATGTAGATAAGCCTATGTACTAATGGCAGTTGTAATTCTTGGGTAAGAATTGAATACAAACCACCAATAGATGCTTCTAATTCTTGTGCCATAAATCTTATTTCTTCTGCTGTAACTCTTTCACCTGGTCTTTGAATTGCAGTGTTAAGTAAGAAAGCAAATTGCAATCTTCCTTCTATACGATCAATAGTTTGTTGAGCTATACCAAGGTCTTGTGCCTTCTGACTTTGGATAACAGTAACGTCAGCTGCATTGCCTTGGATGATTGCACCATTGGCTGCATTGGCTATTGTTCTTGGCCTAGTAGTTCCATTTGGATTAACTAGGAATAGGATTTTGGCAGCGGCTGCACTACCTTCCAAGACGCTCTGATATAAAGACTCAAGAGACAGAAGATCGCCGTAATATTGCTCAACATATGAACGTCCATACTCTTCATCGTCGATTCGATTGAAGCGTAGAGGAATCCAAGGGCTGCATTTCTCTGGACACATGCCATATGTATTAGGTATCTCTTCTCCCTTTGCTTCCTGATACCAGGTACAGACTTGATCCTCAAACTTGACGCAGGTATAGACCTTGACTGTTTTCTTTACAGGCCCGTTTGTTTCTTTCTGATCTGACTTGTCAGGTAGGAAGCCTTCAGGAAGAGCATCAGGATAAACCTCTTCTTCAACGATAATTTCCTTAACACAACCCATTGGGTCACGTTGTACTACATAGTTCTGAAGGTGTAGAACCCTTATCCCTTCTGGATTTATATAGAGAAGTACGTTGCCAGAAACAAGCAGTTGCTTGAAAGCTTCGTGCATTGAAGCTCTAGCTGACATGGTTTCTAACATCACCATGACTGCTTGCTCAACCTTGACTAATGCAGTGTCGAGTTCAGTCTTAATCTCTGGGCCTTCTTCTTCTATATTCAAAGCTAGGTTGTCAATCTCTAGCTTGAAGAAAGGAGTATTAGGAGGGAAAAGACTAAGACCTAGTTTGTTTGATAAATGCAGTAGACCTCTTGCGCCTACTGATTGGTAAGGGGTCTTCAGTCTGCCTTGATCGCCTTGCCCAGAGTCAGGGAAGAGACTTGGAATTGTTACCTTTGCACTATCCCTTGCTCTATCTTCAAAAGGATTGCGATTTGTTTTTAACTGTTCATATCGAGAAGCAATAGTTCCATCCCGTTTATTGGGAGCTTTGCCTGGCTGGACATCAACATTAGTAGTGAGATTGAGTTCCATAAGTTAAACAATTGCGAGGCCCTTACCTGTTACATCTCTCTTCAATCTATCTTTACCAAAGCCAAGGGCAGACCTATCCCCTAAAGCAGAGGCAGCATATTCAGCAGTTCTTACTGGGCCTTTACCAGCTCTAGCTTGAGCTGCTCTTTTCTGTTCCGCTGCCCTTTCCTGTTGCCAACTAAAAGATTTAGTCCACTGCCTTTTGCTTTCAGCGAATTGTTCTTTAGATAATTCGAGAGATTGTCTTTGGAGTGCGAGACTTTCTCCAGAGCCTGAACCGCCTCCACCTCCGCCGCCTCCGCACATGAATCAATCCTCGCTAAGTTTATTTTGTTCAGTGTAGACGGATTCAAGCATTCTTACCAATTCGACTTGACCTAAGTACCTCCATATCTCTCGATCAGGAGTATCAATGGAAGGACATTTGTCTGGATAAACTTCTTTTAAACGACGGATGAGCACCTCGTCTATCGGAGGCCAGAGCATTTCATCATCATTCATATTGCTGGCTCCCAAAGTTTTACTTCTCCTGTCACATGGTTGTACTCTCCATCTCTAAGGATGCGAGTCAACCTTGCAGTTAGGACTGCATCAGCATAAGTCTTTTTCTTTTTGACATAAGCAGAATGAACCTTGGCCCATAGTTCCTCGAAAGAATCTGCATCACCAAGAATCTTTTCTGCTGTAACTGGGCCCACTCCGATTAGTCCTTGTATATTATCCGTCGAGTCTCCACTCAAAGTCTGAAGCATCCAGTGTCGATCAGCTTTCTTGGTGGTAATTAATTCAATCTCATCTTTAGCTAGCAATCTGCAAGGTACTCCTCTCATATCCTTGTCAGGGGAGACGATGATTGCGTCTTCATATCTGTCTCCAGTTGCGAGAAGGGACATAACATCATCACCTTCTAAACCATCGAAGCTAATTGCTTTATATTTTTCTGCAATTTTTTCTCTTACATCCTTAAGAGCAAGAGGCTTACGCTTCCCTAGTCGGTTGGTTTTGTACTCTTGATAGATGCTATGCCTGAAGGTTGGATAATCAGAGAAGCACATGATGACTGGGCCTTTGTCATCAGCAATGGATTGATAATGCTTGACTCGATCATCAATTAGATCAAGTACTTCTTCCTCACTACACCAAAGAGAATGGAGATCCTTATTCCATCTAACATCTTTTTCACATGCACAACATGAGCTGTAGCACAGCCAATCGGAATCAATTAATAAAGTCATAGTGCGAATAGAGGTAGTTTTAATCGACCTGTTTGCTGGTCGTAAAGCAGCTTGTCCATAGGGCCAGTGACCCCACTAAAGCGATTTTTCAGGAGTCGCAGTTGGAGTTCTGATCTCTCAGCTGGATCTCCCTGTTGGTTCCTTTCGGCGGCAAGGACTAAGTCACTTAGCTGGGCCACGGAATGTGAGCTTCTTAAGTGCGAGAGAGAAACTTGTGTGCCCTCCTCGTGTCCTTTGCCTTCAGGTCGTCTCAAGTGTGAGACAACTATGAGACCAACGCCTGTACTTTCTACTACTTGTCGCAGCTTGGTACAGGTAACGTCGAGTGCTCGCCTCTCATCCAGATCACTGATACCAGAAATAACTATGGTCAAGTGGTCGAGGATAACGACATCAACTCCCTCAGCTGTAGCTAGATATTGAATCTGTTCAACTAAGCGATCAGGATCTATTGATCCAAAGTGGTCGTATAAAAAGAGGCGACCAGTTCCAAGTAATCGGTCAAAGGCATCCTTAAGCTCTGCATCTTCAGAAAGATTCTCTTCAAAATGTAGAGGTCTTGACAACTCAACTCCGATTATTCCTTGCAGTGTTCGTTGAATACTTTCTTCGAGTGCTATGTACCCCACTTTCATTTGGTTCCTTAGAAAGTGATGGGCTAGCTCTCTGCACATGGAACTTTTACCTGTTCCTGATCCTGCACAGACTGTCACCATCTCGCCTTTGCGATATCCCTTCGTTGCATCGTTCAACTTAGGCCAAGGATATTCACATACTGAGGAGGCCCCTGGTTTTATCAGTGCTTCCCACTGGTCAGCGGCTTGTATGATCGAATCAGGTCTTGCAGGTGTTGCTTTCCAAAGCAAGTCCCTAAGTTCATCCCCCTCTCCTGCGAGGAGCATTTCATTAGCATCTTTTCTTGGTAATCGACAGATAGCTGCCTTACCAAGAGGTAAGACTTCAAGTGCTTTTTCGGCAGCAGCCATACCAGGTTCATCCGTATCCAAACAAAGGACAATCCGAACAAAAGTGTTTAACCATTTCTGTACTTCAGGAGTGGATAAATACTTTTTAACTGATTGAGCTCCGTTTGGCAGTGACACAACAGGAAATTTGTTTCCTTGTACTTGAGAAACAGACATTGCATCTATCTCTCCCTCAGTAATAACAACGAAAGTATTACCTTGGTTTGTTTGTCTCCATGTGTGTTGAGAAAAGAGCATCATCTTGCTGGTATCACCTAGCCAAATGAATTTTTTATCTTTAAATCTCACATGTTGAGCGCATGGTCTACCTAAATGATCGTGGTAGTTAGCAACTTGGACAGGTTGGTTGTGATACTCGGCTATGCCATAGGGGAAACGACTAACAGTCTCCTCAAAAATGCCACGCTTCTTTAGTGCAACTGGTTTGATGAACTTGATTAGTGGTGATGTTTGTCTTGGTGGTGATGCTGTTGTCATTGGTCTTGGTTTTTTTTCTTTTGATGGTTGGTACTGGTAGTCACATCCAAAGCAGTGAGCATGTCCATCATCAAAGACAGCGAGGTTATCCTTGCTGCCACATTCAGGGCAAGGTTCATGCCTCAGGTATTTACTTTTTTCCATCCCGCACTTCCCTTACTACTTGAAGGACATCTTCAGGTAGGCCGTCATTAGCAAAGTCATCTCTGCCTGTGCAGACACGGCACTTGCCATTCTCCTCTCCTTCAGGTGCAGGGTCTCTCTTCCATGTGATCGTGTAGTAATCACCCAGTGTGCTTGGGGTCATGTGAACTTGTACTTCTAGACTCATTGGATTTCTCCTAGTCTTTTAAAGTTATTGATTACTGTTTCCAAAGTATTCATCTCCATCTTTAAGCTGTCCCAAATCTCCTTTACTCTTGAATATTCCTGATACTGATCTGCTGTAATTTCATAGGTAGTTGCCCTGTAATGACAACTATGGCAATACCTCCTCCTTCTTCTAGTTTGGTCTTTAAGTGAACGAGTTTCTATAACTCCGTAGGACTGTTCATGACATACAGGACATTCTGCTGTGCCCTTGTTTTTGGACGGGTGAGTTTTTCTTGGGTACATGTAGCTCTCTCTGAATTGAGTAGCTAACTTCTGTAGTTCTGTCTCACTTAGTCTTTGTTTGCTTTTGTTCATTAGCTTTCTCCCAGTGGTGGATTAGGAGTTCGAGCTCCTTGATGCGTTGCTTAGCTACATCGATGCGTTGTTGTGTATTCATCTTGGAGTTCTCCAAGTATCAAGTTGATCGATAAGCCATTCATACTTAGTAATGGTTGTTCGACATGACTTGCATTCTTTCTTCTTCCACCTGAGGTTATTGATCCTAACGATGCAACCACAGTGAGGGCACTTGATGTTCTTGCCATCGTTACCTGCACGATCAGTCTTTTGAATCAGGGCATAGTCTTCAAGGATTTTTATATCCTTACCTCTTACTCTGATTTGTTTGCTTGATGTAATAGGTGTCATTGATACCACTCAGGGGGAATACTGCCACTAGCCCATTTGAATCCATGTCGTGTGGCCCATTGGCCATAAGTAATGGATCGCTTGGCTCGGCTGATCTTGTCTTTTGCGTTCTGAAAACACAAGCGGATATCTAGGTCAGGATGTTGCTTTTTAACAGCAAGCATCTTCCTTCTATCCATCGGAGCAAAGAAACCTTTAGCCTCAATAATTACTCCATTTTCCAGAATAAAGTCAGGTCGATAATCTGCCTCAATGATGTAAGGCAAGGTCATATCTTCATAAGTGAAGCTGACTTTCTTATCAGTGAGACCCGCCGCTAAGCGGGCCTCGAACTTACTTCTGTATTTAGAACTCGTCCCCCGACGATACGCTTGCTGACGTACTAGTGGCAGGTTCGCTCGTGGATTCTTCGACCTGAAATCCGTAACTCGTAGAACTTTTTGAGTATTCGACATGCTTATAAATAATGGCAGCTTCAGGTTGAATCTTGATACCGACTCCAAAGTTTCCTGAGTAGCCAGAGCAACGTAAGAAGACTTGGCCTTCTGTTCCAGGCCCCATCTTGCTTACCTTTTGCTTCTCTTCCTCGGTCATGGGTTGACCTTTGGAGTTCTGCAAAACAGGAGGTCTATTACTCCATTGCTTGTTGTCTTTGTTGAGTCCTCCGACTCTCATCTTGGCCTTGATTACAAAGACTGGATTACCATCACGCTCTTCATAAGACCAAGGCATGTTGGCAAGTTTGAATTTTGTATCAGGTTCAGCTGCTTTGAGTTGAGCTTTCCATCTGTCTAATAATCCAGAGAGTTGCTCTTCAATTTCGGCTGCCTTATCAGCTGGGATCAGGCAATTAACTTTCCATACCCCTGGCGTTTCAAATTTTGTATCTGCCTCTACTAACCAGGCAAATTCAAATCCGCATCGAGGTGTTGTCAGGTTTAGGACTTCTGATTTAATCATGTGATGAAATAGGTTGATGATTTTGTGATAGTTGGATCTAACTTTCCAAGCTGAGGCTCAGGTGGTAGATCCTCGGTGTTTGTAATTTGTGATTCGAGCTTTGATTTGATTTGTGTAAGCCAATCTGTTTGATATAGATCAGCAAAGCTCTGCCTAACAGAATCCCTTAGCTTGCTCATGCTTGCAGGATCGGTGGCAAAGCAATCATGCACACCTCCTATGTTTGTGGTGGGGTCTCTCTTTCTAGCAAGGATAGATGCCATTGCCATGTGACTTGAGTCGAAACTATGCAAAATGTTTGCACTTAAAGCGTTAGCCATCCGAGTCTTGTCTAGACCTGGGGTTTCGACTGCTGTCCGTATATCAAGAGAGACATCTGAGAGATATCTAAGACGAATCCTAGATTCTCTTTGATTCTGATACTGCTGTTGCACTAGTAATCCACTAGGGGATCTCCATTGCAGCGGCTTGTTCTCTTTACCAGCTCGTAGACCTATAGCCTTGAAATAATTCATGGCTTCTACTGCTGGAGCAATCACCTTGGTTGATTCTTTATGAAGGATGTTGGCCATGAAGTGCATGGTTGTCATACATCCCTTCTGAACTGTCCAAGATCCATGTCCATACATGTCCTTAGCTCTCTTCTGTGCCCAGTCATAGGCGTAGTAATAGAACGCTGTTCGACTAGCTGCATAAGGAGTGGTCATTACACATGGCTTGGCTAATGAACGATCAGGTTGCAGCATCAGCCACTTCCTAGCTCGATCATCAGTGCAATCTCTTAGATGTTCATTGACTTTGGTGATGACAGTTGCATAGATATCTTGAGGTTTGTCACTTGGATAGAGATTAACCTCAGCTCCAAGAACTTCTGATCTCAATATCCCAGCAAAATGTTGGATACCTGAGCACGTGCAATCCAGCATTATGGGCAGGGCACATTCATACCCCCATCCCTGTCTACTGAAGTTGCAATACTCACGACAGAAAGCTAAGAAACTCCAAGGCTTATCAGCTCTCAACCAAAACTCACTGTTCAACCAAGGATCATTGCCAGCTCCAATGATGAGCTGTTCTCTTTGCTTTACCCAATCAATGCGAGTCTGCCAATCTGACTTGAGACCATAGAGATTAGCTCCATGTATTCTCAGCCAGTCAACATGACTCTCTTCAGTAATTGGTTTTGATTTAGCAAAGAGAAGCAGCGACCTAGATACATCATTGCCTTGCGGATTTAGATAGGGAGGTCGGTAATAAAATCTTCCTCTCCAATCCATAGAAGTTGGAAAGAATATTTCCTCCTCCTCTTGGAACCTGCGAGCAACCCAAAGAATCTTTGCGTTTGCTATGCGTGTGTTCCTAGTCCGATCATTCTTTTCATGGAGAATCTTGGCAGTCTTTCTCCACTTGAGTACACCTAAGTCTTCTTCATCCAAGTGCTTTGGATAAGGAGGAATAGGCCAGCCATCTCTAGGTAAGAGGCAACCAATTTCTAGGTTGTTGTCATAGGCATGTGTTACCTGTTCCAACATCCATGTGTGTACTCTCCAAGCAACAGACTGATGAATGTTTGCAGCTTTAAAGCAAGGCTCATCACCTGTGCAATTTGCTTGGATGATCTCGTTATTACTCTTGAATAATTTCAAGGGCATCTTTGTGTAATACCCCCCGTTACTTGGAGAAGTCCAAGGCTTAGGTGGTATCAACATGGGCAGGTAGTTAGGAGTCATTAACTCCTGCATCTCTTTCACGTCATTGATCCATGCCATGCACTCATCAGTTGCCTTAACGACACGCTGCTTTTTGTGAGGTAGATCTTCTCTGACTATTTGAATGAGTCCAGTCTCTCTAGCGATGAGATTGACCAGGAATAAACCTGATGCAATCTTCTCTCTTGGAGTCCAGATCTCTGTTTGCTGCATCCTTCTGATAGCAGCCATCTTGTGAGCCTTGCGACTACGACCCTTCTTAAATCTGAATAGCTCTTGAGTCGTTGCCCTATCCAACATGGTCTCAATCCATAGCTTGTCAGCTACATCCATCGAGACACTGTGAAGTGTCGGACATGCACTCAAGGAATCAATTACAGTTCTAATGCTTGCGGCTGCCACCTGTTGTGGCGGCAAGTGGGTGATGGGAAGTAGTTGGGCAAAGCTAACTCCTGCTTTGCCTGACTCAATCCTTTTTCTTACTGCCCTTAGGTGGACAACTATTTTGTCAACACCATAGGCAGATAGAGCCTCTCCATATTTAGAAAGAGACTCCATCTTTTTCTTTTGCTGTTGATGTGTGATGAGTCGGACTCGATCACAACCCAGCGTTAGCATCTCTCTTTCGAGAGCCCTTTGCTCTAGTTCACTTGCTCCCATTTTCCTATTAGCTCAGAGTAATTAACCTCTGCCCACTCAGTCAGAGCACGACGAGCCAGATCAGCTCGATCAATACCCATTTCAGCGGCGAGATCGTCATACCTTTTGAATAGCTTGGGTGCTAGTACAACTTGAAGCTTTGGATTGGGTGTGGTTTCAGTCATTTGAAGTTAGTCCTAGTTTGATGGGTACTTCTTCCTTCTCACAGGTGGATGAGTCTTTACTTGTGATATCAACCCATCGTTCACCTGTGAAATAGAAAGTTCTATCAGTAGAGGGATCAATAAACTGATCCCCTGCTAATGGATTGTTTGGATTCATTGTTAATTAGATAGAGGAATTAGCACCCAATAAGTATGCAGCTTTCAAATGAAAGAGCATAAACTCATTGCATCCTTGCTCCTCTGTCCAACCATTTTCTTCAAACACTTTCTTGCGTTGGATCTCAATTAATTCCTCACGACTTACCTTATCTAGACAAGGTTGAGGAGCATAAGTCCACTTAGTATCATCATCCCAGGGCAATTGGAAATTACCTATATGCCACCCAATACTTCGACTCCAAAATAATACTTTACCTTCTTCATTAGCTTGGCCAATGGTAGGAGGATCAGTCTTGAGTTCGTAGGTTTTGAAACTACTCATTGTTTTGTGGTGGTGGGTTGTTGATTAGGTGAAGAGCCCAGTCACAACAGAGCAAAGTCTGTTGCGAGCTGGGTTCTGTTCCATAACGAGATAAGTGCCAAGCCCTATAGCATTGGAAAATTTCTTTGTCCTGTGCGTATCGGCTTGGCGTTTCCTTACTCTTCATAGTCATTAAAAAGCCAGTCATCCTGACGTTTACCTTCTATGCCTGCAATCAATGCATTAGCACTGAGCCTGCACTCTTCGACGATAATCTTAGGCAACTCTGAACGCAATCTTTCTACAATCTTTGACATCTTCTCATGAGTCTCAGGGTTGGATGTCGTCATCATCCTCGACCATGACTCAACAAGTAGATGCTTCTCACTTTCGAGTTGTTGGTTGTAGCGTTTCATCGCACTCATTTGCTTAGCCTCTCGATCATTAAACGTCTTTGTTCCAACTGGTTGCCCAGTGGTGACTTTTTAATTCCACTAGAGATAGAAAAAAAAGCCCAGCTCCCCACCAATATGGTGAGGGCTGAGAGAATAACTAAACGATTCATTTGGTAGTAGGAATCAGGGATAGAACTTCTTGCTTTGCTTGGCCAGCGAATTTAATCAAGTTGGCCCAGTATTGAGGGCAGTCAATCGAATAAAGATTGTGCCACTCATCAGCATGTAAAGCCCAACGATTTTGAAAGTCTCTTTGATAGGTAGCCCAACTAATTAGTTCAGCATCTCTATCTTCAAGTGCCTTCTTCAATGCTCTGTTTTCTTCTAGCAATTCAGCGTTTGTTCTTCGTGTCATTTGATAACTCCTTGTGGTGGGTTCGAGGGATTGAGTCCCTCAGTCAGCCTAGTTAAAGGCTGAGGGAGAGAGTCAGACTGCTTGTAGTTCTTCTAGCTGAGCTTTACCAGCTACACAACTACAGTGATCTCTTACAACTATCCAAACCATCGCATTGATAAGTTCAGTAATTGTTCCGTTACTCTTGCTCAAATCTTCAAGGAGTGAATCCCCATAAATGCCGTCGAGATAAGCTTCGATCTCATCTTCATGCTCAAAGAAAAACTTCTTTGTTTCGTGGTAGTAGATGAAACCATTTACCCCCATTTCGCACCCATATTGGGCAACGTCTCGGCATTCATCAAGGTCATCAAATCTCTCTTCGAGTGCAAGGAATAAAGGTGATTGCATAATGTCCTCTTGTGGTGGGTTCCCTCTTATTTGAGGGAATAGCTCGGAGAGGAATTGAACCTCTCCAAACGGCCTTTACCGTGGAGCTTTTGCATACTGTCTCTCTTTGAATAGTTCTAACTGGTAAGCAGTTTCAAACTTGATTGCTTCAAGCCAGATAGACATTTCTTTCAAGATAAACATGTGATGTCTCCTTGTGGTGGGTTGATCCCTCTTTTGAGGGAAGAGCTAAGGGCGGAATTGAACCGCCCTCTCGGCCTTACCGATTAGCTAACAAGGCTGGAACTTTCTTTAGTTCCTCCTCGTATTCGATCTCTCCTTCGTCGTCTTCCATCTCCATCATTGTGATGGCTTGCTTGGCAAAATCCAAGAGACTTTCTTCGTTCTCTACGATGATTCGTAGGTCATCAACGAAACCCTCTGGGTCATGCTTGTAAGCCTCATAGACGAGTGCAAGTAAGACGGTGGAAGATACCTTCTTGTTCATGGTGGTGGGTTCCTATTCGGTTGTAGGTCGTAAGACCCTTGAGGTTCTGCCGAGATTGCCTCGACATATCCATCATAGTCCCTGGACATTCTTTTGACAATGGGCGGCTAAAAAGAAACACTCAGATTAACTGGCAGGACTGGGAAAATTCATTGATATTCAGTGATACACCCCCCCTCCCCCTCTCTGTTCTCTCTTCGAAGGGGCACGGGGGGTAGCAGCTCTTCCTACATCCTGCGTAAGCCCCTCAGATTTTTCTACCAAAAAAGTAAGATCGATCTTAGATAGGGAATGGATCTGTTTCTTCATATATGGACAGCTAGTGAGGGACTGTTATCTTTCGAAGAAGACACTCTGATTAATCCCCCATCACCCATTAGAGTGTCAAAGAAGGGAGTTCTCCTGTGGTGGGTGGGGCTCCCGTACTATTTGTGATTAATATGAGAGAAATATCAAAGAATTATGAAATCGACAGATGTATTAGCTGATGTCCATGACTTAATGGCGCATTGGTGTTTGGATAAGTTGAGGGAAGGAGATGTGAATGCAGCAGATCTGAATATTATTAGGCAGTTTCTGAAAGACAATCAGATAACAGCGCAACCAGTAGAGGAAACGAGCTTTGGGGAGTTAGCGAAGGCACTACCTGAGATAGAAAATGTGGTGCAATTGCAGAAGAAGAGAGCATAGATGAAGAAAGGATGGGAGCCATTACCTGAACCCTTTAGTGGGGACTTCAGATATTTCTTGGTAGTGGTGTGGCAACACCTTCAATTACCAAAACCGACACCGATTCAGTTAGATATTGCTGAATATATGCAAGATGGGCCTAAGAGAAGGATTATTGAAGCTTTTCGAGGGGTAGGAAAGAGTTGGATGGCAGCAGCTTATGTACTTTGGCTGCTGAGAAACGACCCACAGAAGAAAATTATGGTGGTGTCGGCTAGTAAAACAAGAGCTGATGACTTTGCTCAGTTCTGTTTAAGGCTAATTAGAGAGATGAAGATACTGAAATGCCTAGATCCTGATAGAGATGAGCAAAGGAGTGCAAGTAATAGGTTTGATGTAAGACCATCTATCCCAGATCAGAGTCCGTCGGTGAAATCAGTGGGTATTTTTGGGCAGTTGACTGGATCTAGGGCAGATTTGATCCTTGCTGATGACGTTGAGGTTCCAAATACTGCTTGGACAGTAGGAATGAGGGAGAAATTACTGCACTCAGTCGGTGAATTCAACGCAATCTTGAAGCCTGGTGGGGAGATCATGTTCCTTGGAACACCCCAGACAGAAGAAAGTATCTATAACAAGCTGAGATCTAAGAGTTATCAGTGTCGTATTTGGCCTTCTCGTTATCCAAAGAAGCCTGAGAAGTATGGAGATGCTCTCGCTCCAGTGATCCTGGATAGATGTGTTGATAGAAAGAATATGCCAACGGATCCAGATCGTTTCTCTGAGATGGATCTAGTTGAGAGAGAAGCCAGTTACGGACGATCACAGTTCACCCTCCAGTTCCAACTTGATACTACTCTTTCTGACCTACAACGCTTCCCTCTTAGGTTAAGTGACCTAATTGTTATGGAAGTAGATCAGAACGCACCAGAGAAGCTTGTGTGGTCTTCTGGTGCTGAATACAGGATCAATGACTTACCGACTGTCGGCTTTAGTGGGGATTATTACCATCGACCTGCATTCATTCATGGAGAGTGGATTGAGTTTCAAGGATGCGTAATGTTCGTTGACCCCTCAGGTAGGGGTATGGATGAAACTGCTTATGCAATTGTCGCTCAGTTGAATGGAAATTTATTTGTATTAGAGGTCGGTGCTTTTAGAGAAGGTTATACAGAGCCAGTTTTAGAAGGTCTAGCCCAAGCAGCAAAACGACAGAAAGTAAAACTGATTCTCCTTGAAGACCAGTTTGGACAAGGAATGTTGCAAAGCTTGCTCCAACCTTATTTGAGAAATATATACCCATGCACTATTGAACCAGTAAGAAGCAATATGCAAAAGGAAAGAAGGATCATTAATGCAATTGAACCTGTCTTAAATCAACATCGATTAGTAATTAATAGATCTGTCGTCGAAAAAGATTCACAGCCTAGAGATGATGATCCAATAGAAACAGCCTTGGCATATCAGTTGTTTCACCAGATGACGCACCTGACTGTCGATAAAAATTGTTTACAACACGATGACAGATTGGACGCATTGGCCGGAGCTATTGAATACTGGAATGAGTCTCTTGCTATAGATGAAAATAGAGCTATTAAAGAACGTGAAGCAGAACTCTGGGATCTTGAACTGGCTGCTTACAAGGGAGATATTGAAGGGGCTCTCGACGCAAAAATACTTGGGATTCCTCTTGGGTCACTCTCGCAAAGTCGAGGAAAAGAAAGCTGGATCGCAGATAGAGAAAAAGTCGGACGTTAAAAGACCAAGGGCTTGGGTTGTTCGATTACCTGGTAGCTTTTTGGGTATGACAAATTATGGTGGCTTTCAAACTGTTGTCATGGCTGCGAATGCTGATAATGCTTGGGAGGTTGCGGCGGAAACAGATTCTTGGGAAATGCTTGACTTTGAAATAACAGATGTAATTGTTTTTCCAAAGGATCCTAGATAGTTAACCTCGCCAATTTCTAGGTTTCATTTCTGCTACTTGTCGTTCTAGTGCATTGACTCGATGAAATAATTCACGGATATCTCGTTCTTTTCTTGAGCTGTTATTACCAACGGCCATTACTACGG
>VTLG01008278.1_pt1 | contig 14044 bp, 13 predicted proteins | sample 4694571 | NCBI WGS metagenome assembly VTLG01 (sample SAMN12604809, study PRJNA352737) | marine metagenome | biome: ENVO:00000447; feature: ENVO:00000209|ENVO:00000569|ENVO:01000036; material: ENVO:00002151; isolation source: viral sequences binned using virsorter ...
GCTCCTCCTGAGGCGAACTGCGCCGCGTCGAGGTGAGTTGATAGCAGAGACGACGCGGTCAGCGAACGCTCGCTCAGCGGCCGCCTTCGTATCGTATATCGTCGCCTGACCCATGTTGACGTTTATGGTGACGGCGCCTCTCTCCTCCCGGTCTCCGCGGTCGATATCGCGGACGCTTTGAGCCGTCCCGGTCGGTGAAGCTCCGCCGCCTCCTCCGCCTCCTCCTCCGTTCGGAGCGAGCTTAGCCCCGACGACTCCAGAGACCGAGGCCGCGGCCGCGAAGAAGGCCGCCGCTTGGAAGTGCTTTGACGCTAAAACTGCATCGGTCGGGAGACCAGTCGCGAGCGCTGCTATCCCTCGAGCGGTCTCCATAATCGACTCGACGCCCGCCTGAAGAGCGATAGCTTTGAGCGCTTCACCAGCCGCGGCTTTCAGCGATGTTCCGCTTTGCAGGGCAGCAAATGACGAATAGAGTAGGCCTTGACTAAACGAAGAGACCGCGTTCGTGATGATGTCTAGGTCGGTCGCGTTTAGGTCTCGGAGCGCTTGCGCTTGCTCTCGAGTCAACTCGATGTCGAGTTGCTTCGCTCGGTCATAAATATCGAGGAGTTCGAGGTCTTGCTGCATTAAAGCAAAGCTTTGCTGGAGGCTCTCAATCCTCTGAAGGTCAGCTTGACGCATAGCCTCTTGCTCTTGCTGCAAAACGTCCGCGAGCTCGCGATGCTTATTGAGGAGAAGCGTTTGAGTCTGGATTTCATTTTGAGCCAGATTCTCCGCGAATTGATACCTCAGCTCGATAAGCTGGCGCTGTTGCTCGAAGCCCTCACTATTCAGCCTAACTTGCGCCTCTGCTAGACGCTGGAGCTCTTGGAGTTGAGAGCGCTCCGCAGCTACCGCCGCCGCGGCCTCTTGGGCGCGTTGAGCTTGTCTTTGCTGTGATGCTGCTCTTATTAGCGCGCGGCGCTTAGCGGCGAACGATTGCTCAGCGGCGAAGAGCGTCTCGGCCTTCTGTTGCTCATCAACCGCGCTCGCTTCTATAGCTCGAGCTCGCTCGGCTAATTCTACTCGGAGCAGATAGAGCCGGTCTGATAGCGAACTAGCCGACACCCTAAGGCTCTCCGATTCAAAATTGCTCTGGAGATTCCTCATATTCTGGAGAGCTTGAGCCGCTTGCTCTTCCGCCTTCCGAGCCGCCGCCGCTTGCGCTTCGAGAGCGGCGCGGCCCCTCGTCTTCATGAGCTGCTCTTCTTCGTTAGCGACTTCTCGGAGCGGTCCCAGAGCCTCCATCCTGCGTCTATCTAAATCTCTTTCTTCTCTATTAAGTCTCTCAGTCGCGAGTCTTAGCTTGAACCGGGCTTCTCTCGATTGCTCTAAGAAGGCGGCCTCTGTGACAAAGCGCTCTTTTAGCGTTCTAACATTTTGACGCGCGAGCGCTTCCTCTTCCCGATATCGGCGTAACCTTTGACCGGCGACACCTTCCCCCTCTTCTATTCTTTGGACGTATTCGAGTTCAGCTTTGCCTAAGCGGATTAGACTCTTAAAGCGGCGCGTCTCTTCTTCTGTGAGTGTTATATTTTGATCGGTCAATCTCTCGAGAAGAGACGTGAAGTCTGTATAGGCTGCCTTTTGCGCTTCTAACATCGTCGTTAGATCTGAAGACTGCTTGATATATCTCTTGATAGCGAGGACGACCCCAGCGATAGCAGCCCCAACTGCGATAATCGGACCCGCAAAGGATAGGAACCCCGCGCCCGCTGTCTGCGTCGCTGTGGTGAGCGTTCCGATTCCAGAGCTTAAAACACCGACTGACCCGACAACCCCGCCGAGCGAGGAGGTCATAATGTTTGAACTAGTCGCAAGAGCGGTCCCCGCCGCGGTGAACTTCTCCCCGGCGACGGTCGCCCCCTGCCCTAGCTGGTTTAGACGCTTCTGTACGTTGCCCGCGCCTTCTAACTGAACTTGAATCTCTACGGTTCCGCCGCTAGCCATGACGCGCCTCCTCGGCTGCTCTCTCGCGAGCTCTCGCTCTCATCAGCTCGGTCTGATGGTGAAGCTCTGTCCAGTACTCTACCACAGCGCAAGAGGGAGACTTGTAGAAGTCCCAAAGGGAGCCGAGCCCGGCTCTATGCGCTTGATAGGTTTGAGCAAGGGGAGCGAGTCGATTCGCGTCGGCGATAGGGCATCGTCTGACCTTCTGCTCTCCCCAAGACGGGTCACAATCTGGAGCGATGCGATAAGCCATCACATAAGCTCCTTCATCGTCCCGCTTGAGCCATGAGAGCCCGTCTTGAAACTCTCCCCCACAGCTCCCCCGGCGACGACGGAGAGAGGGGCTCTCTCTGCACTGCTCGCATGACCACGACCGGGAGCCAGCGTAGGAAGCCCATACGCTCGCCCCCGCCGCTATTTTCCCGCGGGAGGGAGGAGCGAGAGACCTTGAATGTGAGTGACGAGCTCCGAGGTGAGAACCAACCTGTGATGGTCCGGTCGGATTCGGTCGATCAGCTCGAGAGGGTCTCCATCGTGACCGATGACCTCGACGAGACCAGCTCGGAGGAGCTCCCGATAGCAGCGGTTCAAATAACGCTGATACTCTCCGAGCGCCTCACGCTCATCGGTTGGGAGGTTATGGTGAAACCTCGCGCGCTCCGCCGGGTCGGTCGGTTGCTCTTGGTAAAGCATCCGGCCGAGCTCCGAACGCGAATAAACGCCCGCCTCTATCTCTGCCTCTTCGCGAGCCTGCGGTGAGAGCGCGCGAATCTTAAACCGAGTCGCGCCGCTTGTATCTCCGAGAAGGCTCTCATCTCGGCTGGTCAGATATTCGACCTTAGCCTCCTCCGTTGCCTGACTCAATGCAGGGTCAACGGTGGAGACGACCTCGACGGTATGCTCAGCGCTTGTCGCGAAGATAAAGCTCATTACAGACCTAACCCGATACGAAGAGGAGTCCCTCCCGCGTCGCCGGTTCCCGCGTCTCCGCCGAATCGGCTCGCCGCATAGGTGAGCGACTGTTGAACAATCTCTCCGTCGATCTTCCGGATGAGAGGATCAACCGTGAGATAAGCGCCGGGGACGTTAATCGCCATCCCCTGACCATCACCGACTGGACCCGTACCGATAAGGAGGTCTCTGACGACCGCGTCGCGGAAGTCATTGCTGATCGTCGTATTCGCGGAGTCGAGCGTCAGGTTAATCTCAACGGTCTGATCGCTGACCTCCATATCAGACATTCCGATCAGCGAGCTCGTCTGACCAACCGGCGTCAACGTATTCGTGATGGTCGCCGAGAGCTCCGAGACGTCGAATGAGACGCGCCCCTTCTCGTCGCCATTGTCTCCGCTGATGTCGGTGCGTGACGTCACAGCGCCATCAGAGACGACGACATAGCAGCTTCTGAAATGCGGCGTCGCTCCGTTATTCGCGACCGGCTCAATCGGTCCCGACGCGCTCCCGTGGTCATCCTCGATATGAGCCGCCTGAAAGGTAAAGTCGCCCATGAGGCGACCACCGTCGACGGAGATGGCGAGGCTTTCCATTTTGCACCCAAATGCAAAACTCCTCACGCCGACACCGTCGATGCGGAACGCGACCGAGCTCCCGACCGCTCCGCTATTGGTGCCCTTAGCGGTGAACCATGTCTGAAGAAGACGGACCGTGTCGGAGTTGGTTAGCGCTCGAGAGAACGCGGGACTGTATCCGATGTTCCCAGACCCGCTCGCGTTCTCCGAGGTGACGTGAGCATATTCCGCGCGACCGTCAATCTCGAGACCGATGAGGCCGCCGAGCTTGTAGTTCGCGAGCGTCGTCGGAGTGTATCGGTTCGCACTAACCGCAGCGTTTACCGCGTCGCTCTCAGCGCCGGGAATAGTCGTCGAGAAGCCAGCGCTTAAAAGACGACCGAGCGCGGTTGCTGCATAGTTTGACCCGCTCCCGAGCGTTGTGAAATCACACCGTACGGTGACGGTGCCCGTTCTCCGTTGCTGCCTCACTCCACCGATAAATGTTGTATCGAGCTCCGGAGGGAGACCGTGGGGACCGTCTCGCGCCTCGGTCCGCTCGGAGACGGGAGCCTCGCCTGGTACGACGATAGGGTCTCTCTCGCAAGGGATGGAAATGAAGGAGAGCCCGGAAGCCGAGGGAGCTCCGGTAGAAGAGTCGATAGACCCGAAGGAGCTCTCAGTGGCGATCGAGAGCGAGCGATGAGTAACAGCCATTAGAACGCCTCCGCGTATAGAAGATCGAACGGAACGACGAGGAGGAGAGCCGCAGGGTTTCCGGCCTCGTCTAATATGGGAGCGGTCGACGCCTCTCCAGTGATGAGCGAAGTTATGCCCGTTGTCGCGAGAGAGTATGACGGGTCGCGGAGCGAGTTGACCAGCTGTGAGCTGTCCTCTCCGACGATGCGCTCGAGGAGACCGACATCTCGCGGGATATCATAGCGCACGCGGAGCTCCGCGGTGAGCTTCTTCCTCCCGGTGATGCCAGCTTGACCATCATCATGAGGGAACGTCGTGACGCGGAGCTCGAAGAGGCGAAGTGTATTCGGTCGCCTATCAGTCAGCAGCTCTTGACCGTTCGCCGGGTCGACGCATACGAACCCCTGCGACGCGTCGGTCTTAGGGGTGAGCGCCTGGAGGCGATCAACCAGAAATGAGAAGGAAGCCGCGACGCCCTGACTCATGACAACTTCTTTCTAATCCGAGCCGCGACGGCGTTCGTGACCTTGACTCGGTCGGAGGCAGAGAGCCCGATGAATGGTCGGCGAGCGTTGACATGATAGCCGTAACTTCTCACCGCTCCGGATAGACCGATAGTGAATGAGGTCTTTGTCGCCGAGGTCGTCACGAGATTACTCATGAGCGCACCGCTCAAAGTTAGGTCAATCTCTGCGGTCTGATTAGCTCCGCCCTTTGTCCGTCGGCGTCTGCTCTTCTGTTTGTATTCCTTATAGCCGCCTCGGAAGAACATACTCTTCCCGCTCTTCGTCTTCCGTCCGCCTTTTGGTTTGAGCCGAGCGCCCTTGAATGCGACATAAAGCGGCTTTTGTGAGTAGGGAGCATAAGAGCCGAAGGGGCGATCTTTAGTATCAAGGCCCGCATATGTCCGGAGACGCACTAAAGCGACAGTATCGGCCGCGGTCGCCATACTATCGCGCGTAGTCCATAAGACCGGGAGAATGACCCCTATGTGGACCTTCATCCTCATCAGTGCTGCATCCCGCGCCATCGAGGGAACTCGATTGCGATATCTTTCTCTCGCTGAGTCGGCTCCACCGATGGAAGAGAGTATGTCCCGCGCGCGTCGGTCGGTTTGCCACCGGCTCTCCGGAGGTTGATCTCATCGCTGTCGATGATGCCGTCATCGTCAGTATCGAGAGTGAGCTGCCTCATCGCCCGCTCGAAGAGAGCGAGCGCGCGCTCCCTCATCCTCTCGGCGACGTCGAGCTGAGCGACCATCTCATAAACGCGAGCAGCCGAGAGATAACGATGAGCCTCGAGAAACACTTCTGGGTTGAAAATATCATCCTCGGTTTGATCCGCGAGGAGGTCGTCTCTGACGTATAGCCGGCGCTCTTCGAGCGCCGCCTCTACTTGAGGAGATAGATCTTGCTGACGACGCGGGACCATATCTGCGAGTTGGGGCATTGCCGAGACGAGGGAGGAGTGAGTCAGGCCAGAATCGAAAGGGCGCCTGACTACCTCGACTGTGCCCTTCTGAACCTTAAATCGGTTTGTTGGGGCCTCGGCTGTCGTATATGCGACGGTGGTATTAATGAGGCCGCGCGTCGCTGTGTCCGCAGCTGGTATTGTGTACTCATAGCCCGCCCATGAGAGCGTTGCCGATGAGGTGAGCGACAAGCTCCGCGGGAGGACATCGCCAAGGATTGCCGTCGTCCCATCTACGCGAACAATCGTGACGCCGAGGAAACCATCCTCGACGGTGATGAGCCAAGCTCTGCCTGGTCCGACACCGACCAGAGACGCAGCGCTCGCGCTCGCGCTCAGTGTGAGCGTCCGCCGATCAGCTCCGAGAGCGGTGACGGTTACGTCAGCATGAGCCGGAGTCATCGCCGAGGGTCCGCTTGTTGTCCCATCGGGGAGCGTATAGGCGAGGGTAGGCGTCGCGGCGAGAGGAAGCGGAGCCGAGAACCTGAAAACGTAATCTTTATTTTGAGCCGCTTTCATCGTGCCCTCCTCGCTCTCTCGTTTGCTTTGCGTACGTCTGCCTCAGTCCCTCGGTCGAGGTCAGCCGATTCTATCAGCTCCTCGGAGACCGGGGACCATGAATGGCGACAATTATAGCCGCCTCCTCGCGTTAATACCGGCTCGAGCTGATAATTTCTCATTGCGCCGATCTGGCTTGAGGTGAAGACTTTCCCGACAAGCTCGCGACAAAAGCTCCTAGTGATACCGTCGAGAGGCCCGGTGTAAAGGTAATGGTCAAGACCAGCTGCCTCCGCGGCGACCGCTGTGAGCTCTCGCCCGAATGAGGTCAACCGAGTCCTCGCCTCAGTAATCTGTCGCCCTTCAGCAGAGCGAAGAGCAGCATCGAGCGAGCTGATGACAGCCCCCGGCTCCGCACTGAACTCTGCGGAGGAGAGCGCGTCTCTCACCGCTCGTTGAGTATCTGGGAGGATGACGTCATCAAAGATTCCCTCGACGGTGTCTTGAGCCAGCGCTGACCCTATGCCGCCGATAGACTCAATATCAAATCCATCGGCTTGAATGTTTAAGAGCTCCTCGATATTAGCGAGGGTCTCTCTCTCTGCGTCGGTGACTTCGAAGACACTCTCGGCGAGCCCCTGATCTAGGAGCCACGCCGACATCTCATCTCGACGCATCCGGCGGAGCTCCTCAAGCCCGCCTCTTTCCGCGGCCGCTTTGACCGCGGCGACTACTTCGCTCTTACTCTTCCGAAGAGCTCGCCGAAGTCCCCGCTCCAGACTCGCCTCTACTTGTAATTGCGCTCGCGTCGCCTTGAGTTGACGCTTGAGACGCTCATCCGTCGCCGCTCGAATCTGACGAGTTAGGTCACTAATTGCGACCGCGTCCGCGTCCTCCTCGGCGAGTCGGATATTTGAGCAGTAGAGGCAACGCATTTCACTAGGTGCTGAGGCAGTTAGTGAGGAGACGGCCGCGCGTCGCGTCTACCAATTTGAACTGCTGAACGTGCTCACCCCAGACATGGCGCCGGACGAGATCGAGCGAGTCATATTGACCAGCGACAAGCCCCTTGTATTGCATATTGAGCGCAGCGACTGGCATCGCCTTTACACCACCACTCTTCTGAGCGATTGCGTCGGAGCCTCGGAGAATATAGAGGCCGATAGTCTCGCGGTTCCAGATGTCCGCCTCGCTCGAGGTCGCGCCGGGGATAGCGGTCTCGCGACGCGCGCTCCCGACATAGACGTTGGGGACATTAAGAACAGTTCGGAGAACAGAGAGAACCGCGTCATCAGCGAGAATCCGGTTGCCGCTCGCGATACCCTGTGAGCTATCACCGACAAAAGAGCGGATCTCCGGATTCCGAGCGAGTGCGCGGAAGACGTCATAGCCGAGGACGATAGTATCGGCGACGATGCCATGATTTGCCGCGCGGAGCGTATCGAGATTCTCATGGAGCTTCGTCAGCGGCTCAGCTCCAGCTAGATCAAAAGCTGTGGTAGTCGCTGCGATGTCCACGTTATTCGTGAACTGAGTCGTTGAGAACATAAGGTCAGCGCAGCGCTTTTCCTGAGCGAGGAGAAGAGCTCGGCGCACCTTGCGAGCGCTCCGAGCTTCCTCGGTCCCTGGATACTGCGAGTCCTCGATGTCCTCCATTGCGATGGAGTCCTCAAAGCTGTGAATCTCAGCTTTGAAGGTGAGCGAGGAGCGATTGAAGCTCGAGAGAGACTGACGAGCCGCGCCGGGAGCTCGGCGAGAGTCAGCTTCGGGAGCACCCATGAAAGAGCGGGTCGTCTCGACGAGGAGAGTCCCGCTTCGCTCTGGGATGTCGACGCGCTCCATGACGCGATCAGCGATGAGCTGAGAATCGCTAGGGACAGCCTCGGAGACGATGCCGGTGAGAATCTGGTCGACCGGATGAAGATTGCTATAGCTAGGACGTGCCATTATCTAGCCTCCTTTACGCGAACTGACTAGCGCCGGTGAAGATGACCTCAATCTCATCGCCGTCGGCGTATGAGGTCGCGTTCTGATTAAAAATGACGCGCGCGACGCTGTACTCGGTGCCGCCGGCGTTCGACCAAGGGATGAGACGAGCGGTGGTGAGCTCGACCATCACCAGAGAGTGACTCCCAGCGGTGAGAGTAGTCCCGGCGAGAGCCTTAGTTCGGCCGAAGATCACGACCTCGACGACGTCTCCGATAGAGGCATCGCGCTGAGCGATTCCGTCAACCCGTTGACCGCTTGCCCCATTAGCGAGGGAAGCCTTGCCGTTGGCATTAATGACGACAGCCTGAAGAGCGGTGATCGCCTCAGCTGCTTCGAGAGTGATGATGTCTGAATTTGCTAGTCGGCCCGGCATTGTTTAGCCCTCCATAGCGGCGAGGAAGAACTCGCGGTCAGTGGTTCGGATAGTCTCGAGAGCCTCGGAGAAGGTGATGCTCTTCTCAGAGGCGAGAGCCTTCGCGCGCTCAGCGAGAGACTCTCGGGAAATCTGCTCTCCAGAAGCGCCGTGCCCGACCTCCCGAAGAGGGACAGCGGAGCCAGATGCGCGCTCGGAGAACATCTGCCAGAAAGCGGCGTCTCCGCTCTTCTGCTGATTCCACGCCTTTTCGGCGAGAGGACGCTCAGCGGGAGAGATACGACCGGAGCGCACGAGCTCGTCCACAGCTCCGGAGCGCTTTACACTGTCGTTTTCCTCACGGAGTGCGACGACCTGTTCACGGAGTGTGTTGACCTCGGCGAGGAGGAGAGCGGACCCCTCACTCATGCCATAATTGCGCTTCTCCATCAGCTTCTCTTTATCGTCGTCTTCGGCCATTTTCTCCTTATCGGAGTGTTCAGCCATCCTCTCTTTATCGTCGTCTTCGGCCATTTTTTCCTTATCGGAGTGCTCGGCCAATTTTTCCTCATCCTTCTCAGCGAGGCGCTTTTCCATCTCGGCGACCATCGCCATTTTTTGCATCAGGAGGTCGACGAGCGCCTCATGCTCCATGTCCAACAGTTTCTCTCGGGTCTCCATTTGGACCTCCTCAGTCAGTAAGACGCGGTCAACCGTTGCAGCGGTTTGCTGCGGTCTCGGCGTCAGGGTGATAGCGAGGAGCTGAGCTCCTCCGGTTGGGGCTCCGCTCTCTCGAGCAAACACCTCGCCCATGATGAATTCGGGAGAACTCCAGAGAGAGCCTTGAGCCTCAGAGACTGTGCGTCTCCCGCGGTCGTTATAGGCGGGGACAGCGATGAGACAGCTCCCATCCTCGGAGAGACGGAGATCGACTATCTCGCCGAGCGCTCCTCCGGTCTCCGGTGTCGATGACTGACCTGGAGAGCTCTGGTGATTCCAATCGATGATGACCGGGTCGCTCTGCTTACGGTCGCGGAACACTTTGACGAGCTCGGCGAGGAGCTCGGGAGTAACCTCGGCGATCGTTTCACCGCTCATCCGGCTCGCGACGGTTCCCGCTCGAAGGGTGACGAATGGTCGCCCGAGCTCTTGCCCCTCTTCGAGAACAACGGTTAACCCATCAAGGTCAACCTCCTCCGCCTCAGAGAGCGCATAAGCTCGCTCGGTGACTGGGTTGAGCTCATAGAGAACTTTCTCGTCAGCTGCATCCATTTGCCTCACCGTTTTCCGAGCCCAAGCAAATCCAGCGTCGCCGCCCCACCCATGCCACGCCTGCCATCCTTTGCCCTGCTCGCTCCATGTTGAACCCTCTTTGTCGACCTCATGGCGCTCGAAATAGCTGAGCATCCGGCGAACCGTCTCCGGTGAGAGCTCGACCCCGTTTTGAAGGTCACGCGCTCTCGCGATGCCTACGGCCGTCATCCCCCGCTGAGACTCCGGCTTCTCCGCGCGGACCTCTAGCGCTCGACGTGCTGCTTCTTGGGCACCCTTGGGAGGGGTGAAGTCGATGGCGCTATATTTTGCCGGCGTCTCCGCGAGCTTCTTATCTCGATGCTGCGGATGTTCTTTAGGGAGTAAGTCGAGGTCGGTATCGTAGGCTTTCTTTCGCTGGCCGGTCCCGACCAGCTTGAGGAACGCTTTGACCCGACCGAGCGCCCACTGCTCGCGAGATGTCACCGATGGCCGGTGAGAGGTTGAGAACGCTCCAGCGCCGCGCCGGTAGACCGCTTTGAGCATCCCGAGGTCGACCTTGCGCCCCTTAGCGCTGTACTTCTCATTGTGCTTGTCGCGGAGATTCGAGAGCGCCTTCTCGGTTGAATCCGAGATTTTAATCGAGCCCCGAGTACCTGACGCGCTCCCCTTGGGATTCCGAGCAGAGCCGGTCCGCTGATCTCTTTTGGGCGCCGGCGTTTTCGGATCATCCTTCCGAGCCGCGAGCCGCTTAAGTTTACGCTTGGCGCTCATCGTCGCCCCTCCCTTAGCTTACGATAACGCTCAGAGAGAGCAGCCGCTCCTCCACCGACACCACCGGAGACGCGGTCAAAGTATGAGCGCGCCGCCTGGTCGGGGAGCTCTCCAGCTCCAATACGCTCTCGGATAGCTCGCTCCAGATCATCCTCCGGCGTCAAGAGACCGAATTGAACCAGCGGAGCGAGAGCATTGAGACTCTCGGCGAGCTCATCAGCATCAAGGCCGGAGTGAACTAAACGAGGGAGCTGTGAAGGTGAGCACTCGCCGTAATTCCATTTGATGAGCCGGCCGATGGTCCCGCCCGCTCGACGATCCTGACCACCGACCGCGCCGGCGATCATGTCGCAGAGGTTGAGCGCGGAGCGTCGGAAGACCGACAGGTGAACCTCACCGACTGATCTGCTCCCCGTATCGGTCGCGCCGAGGTGCATGAATGACGCGAGAAACGCTAGAGAGATCTGGTGGTCACATTGCTGGATAGTCGCGAGCGCGTGAGAGCTGTCGAGCTTCTGCTCTCCGAATGTGTCAAAACTCACCACCGGATTATCGACAAGATACGATTGCTCTTGGGCGATATACGCCTGAGCTTGAGCCGCCGCCCTATCGATCATCTCATCAATATCGGTGTCGGTGAGACCAGCGGCCTCCGCTGCGGAGCGATCAACCGAAACGCGAGGAGTCGCGACGGCCCATCGCTCCATCCCGACGCCGAGCAAGTTAGCCGTCCTCTGCTTAAACCTCCACCACCACCACGCAGGCCGGAGGAGACCACGACCGGCGAAGTTTGAGCCGGTCCTATTCAGAGTGAGGAGGAGGAGCTTTGAGGCCGGGATAGGCTCCGGCGGGAGTGTATTACCTCGGAGCTGCTGGATCACCGCGTCGAGGTTTTGCCCGTCCTCTGAATCCCAGCGAAGGTGAGCGCTTGGCTCTCTATCGGCATATTTATCAAGCCATACTCGGGGGACGCCGTTCTCATCGTTATCGACGCGATAGACCTCCTCAGCGTATCGATAGCCGAGGGGGGCGAACTCCCAGAGATACTGGAGCTGGTCTTCCCAAGAGATCGACATCATGCCGGGATAACCGTCGAAACCCCAACATTCGTTAGCGAACCTCGAGAGCTCTTTTGCGTGCTCATCGTTCTCGTCGCCTGGTACCCATCGCCACGACGCTTCAAGCAGAGTCTGCTTAAGCACCCGCCATGAAGCCGCGACGACCGGGTCAGTCGCGAGCATCTCCTCCGCTTCTCGAATCCAGTTTTGCCCGGTTATGCGAAGATTCTGCTCTTTTCCGGTAATCTGGCCACCGGATAGATAAGTCCCGGTGATACCGAGCTGACCGAGCGGAGCGACGCTAGGAGCTCCCCGATAGGGAAGGTCGCGGCTACGCTTGTATCCTGTACGGTATGACATAAGGGGGCCTCCACTTTGTTCAGTACCATACATCTCTTCAGTATAAAGATAAAATCATGAGTGACCTCACCCTCAACCCGTTGCAAAAAGATCTTCTCCGAGCGCTTGCGCTTGAGCAGACATTTATCGCGGTCCGCGCTGGATGGGGTAGCGGTAAAACCTCGGCGCTCGTCTTCGCGATATTGCAGATGAGCTACCTCCGACCGGGGAGCTCATCGCTCCTCATCACCGACACCTCTCCACGTTATCGGACCGTGTTAGCTCCCGAGATTGAGAAGTGGTTGGGTCCGTTAGGCTGGCAGTGGAATCAGCTCAAAGGGACGTGGACCGACCCGCAAACTCAAAGCGTCGTCTGGTGCCGCGCCTACTTCAGGCCGGGGACGCGAGACAGTTCTCACAATCCGCTCGAGGGCATAAACGTCAGCGGCGCCGCGTTCATCGACGAGAGCCAGACGATGACGGAGGAGGTCGCTCAAAAGGCGCTCGGTCGGTTGAGGTCGGGACCGTCACCCATCCTCGTTATGGTCGGTCTTCCGGTCTCGGATGCGTGGTGGGTTCGGATGGCCGAGGACAATGGATGTCCCGCCATATTTCACACCAGCTACGCGAACCGAGCCAACCTCTCCGAGGCATGGTTTAAGGCGACCGAGGCTCTCCCTCCAGCGGAGCGCGAGGCGATGATTATGAATAAGCCGACGCCCCCGACCGGGTCGGTCTATTCGGAGTGGAGCGAGGAAAATATCGTCGACGGTTGGAAGTACCGCGAAGACATGGAAGCCCGAATAGCTATCGACTGGGGATTTAGAAAGCCGTCGGTCCTCATCCTCGCTCATGACTCCGAGCTTGGAGCGGATGTCATATGCGCTGAGATTAACCCTCGAGAGGTCACGCTTGACCAGCTTGTCGGATTAATCCTCGCGGTTGCATGGCCGCGGAGCCATCGAGCGAGCGCGCCTGGTCCGCGTATCTGGCTAGACGCCGGCGCCGGTGACAAGGCCGGAGCGGCGAGGAATGACCAGACCGCGTTGACCTCATTTAAAGTGCTCTCAAAAGCTCCGCCTCATGGGGTAGGGCTCCGCCTCCGACAGACGACGAGCCCGGTGAGAACCGACATCGTCAACGGAGTCCATCGAGTAAAGCGGGCGATATGGCGCCGGCAATATCGAATCACTCGCGAGGTCTGGGAAGCTGGTCGCAGATGCGCTGGCAACTCGCTCCGGAAGGCTCTTGAGTCCTATCGGTGGGACACTCGCAAAGAGCTCCCGGTGAAAGACGGGAGAGAGGACCCGCTCGACGCGCTCCGCTATGACTGCATCATTTGGCGCTGGGGAGAAGAGGCGAGCTTTGAGCGGAGACGGAAGCGAGGAGCATCGCGTGAAAGTCGCCCGCGTCTAGCTCATCGAGGGGGACGACAAAGCAAGCCTTGGGATCAAGGGGCGCTCTTCTAGTCGTCGCCCTTCATTACGTCATCAAACGCGCGAGCGTTCGGTGGAGCCATCGGCCGCGGTTGCGTCGGTGGTCGTTGTCCCGGTGGAGGCGTCTCCAGCTGGAGCTCTTTTTTCTCTGGCATCCACTCTTCAAACTCGGGAGGGAGCTCGCGTCGGTGTTGGATGTCGGCGAGCTCGCCGAGCTTCCTATCCCCGGCTAGGAGAGAGAGCCGCTCGATGACTAGCGCTTGGAGCCCTTCGAGCTGTTTCCTAAGTACGTCTTTGTCGATTTGGGCGTCTCTCAACCGAGCGATGAGCGTCGACCTGTCGTCGTTCAGCGTCTCGAGCTCTTTCCTCAACGCGGCGACGTCATCCGGGTCACGACCGACAAAGATGCTAATCGCCATGCTCATCGAGCCGACGATCATCCCGACGATAGAAACGATGATGTCTTTATTCTTCTCCGGTATCTGATGACTTGCGAGAAACGACAAAATCAACAGAACCATCAGAAGAAACAACAGGGACGCCACCCATGAGCGAATTGATTTGCTAGACATTTTATCGACCTCCTTTGAGGTCATTCTAGCGATACGCCATGAGAGCTGTTAGCCCGATGCATCCGCGGACCCGACCCGTTGAGTCTCTAAGCAGCGGACCCGGAGCGAC
>VTLG01015259.1_pt1 | contig 14042 bp, 8 predicted proteins | sample 4694571 | NCBI WGS metagenome assembly VTLG01 (sample SAMN12604809, study PRJNA352737) | marine metagenome | biome: ENVO:00000447; feature: ENVO:00000209|ENVO:00000569|ENVO:01000036; material: ENVO:00002151; isolation source: viral sequences binned using virsorter ...
ATAAGTTTGGTACAGCAGCACAAGAATCAATGATAAATCCTATTGGTTCATTAAATGGACTTTTACCATGTCTTACTAATCAGGTTATAGGTAATTTGAGTTCTTCAATTGAAGGAATATTGAATTCGGTTGTTGATAATGCTTTTAATTATGTTAATTGTGTAGGAGATCAAGCAACAGGTGCATTAATGAATGCGATTACAGGACAGATATCTGATGGAATGCAATCTTCTCTTGGCGGTATTGGTAAATTAATGAATTATATGGGTGATTTTAGTATAGATGGTTTACTTAGAGGTGGTGTTGATTCTCTCTTAGGTATGGCAGGAATGGGTGATTGTCTTGCAGCTCCACCACCACCATCTGGTGCATGTACTTATAAAATGGGACAAGGACCGATATCAGGTGGTTCTTCAGATTTGAGTGCTATTATTAAAGATGCAAATATAGCAAGAGCAGTTGCAGACGCAGCAGCACTTTCTGGTGTTCCTTTAGATGGTGTTCAAGATATAATGGGTGGATTTAGTCTTTTATCTGGGGGTATTAAAGAAGCTGGAGATGCAATATCAGGTATTGGTGATGCAGTTAGTGAGTGTAATGCTGCTTTACCAGAAGTTTGTGAACCACCTAAGATTAACATTTTTGGTGGTGGTGGAAATGGTGCATCAGCTATTCCTTTCTTTGGTAATTTTAATTTTATGGGACAAGCTAAGAAAACTGGAAGTATTATTGGTATTAAGATGACAAATCCTGGTAATGGATATATGTATCCACCATTTGTTGAGATAGTTGATAATTGTGGTCAAGGATTTGGTGCTATTGCAAGAGCAACTATTAAAGATGGTAAAGTGAATGAAATTTATATCGTCTCTCAAGGACTATTCTATCCAATTTCTGATGATGTACCACCTATTATTGATAGTGTAACTATTGTTAATCCTGGTTTTGGATATGAGGAAGGTGATACTGTTACTGATAATTTTGGTAATCAGTATGATACTCAAATTTCTTTCGGTTCTATCATTAAAGTAACACCAATAAATAGTAAAGATATAACTGAACTACCTATATTAACTGTAAACTCAAGTACAGGATCTGGTGCGATTTTGAAAGCAAATCTTGATGATCGCCCTGAAACTCCGCAAGGAGAAATCAAACAAGTAATAGATTGTATTAACACATAATGACACAGAAAACTGATCACGAACGCTATCTAGAATCATATCCACATTATCAGGTTGATATAAACAACCCTACGATTGATGGGTATGGTGGTTCAAATGTGGTTTCTCATTATGCTTGGACTGATCAGGATGAGAAAGCATCTGTTTCATATGGAGAAGATGGTAAGTTAAGAGTTCATGCTGATAAGGATATTGAAATATGTGCTGGTGCTTTAAAACCAGCAGGTGGTGTTGATATTCTAGTTCATGCTGCTAAAGGTGATATTAAAATACATGCTGATGAAAATGGAAATCTTACTCTTATAGGAAATAATATTAGTATAACTGCTAGTAAAAGTATGGATATAAAGGGAGGTGATAAAATTACGATGGAAGCAAATGATATTGAGTTTAGGGGGAATACAATACGTGGTAATGAAATAGTTGGTAATATGGCACCTCTTCCATTCATGGGAGGTGTATTTGCAGGTACTAAAGTTGGTGCAGATAAACTTAAAGCTGGTATTGATAAATTTACTTCTGGCGGTATACCATCAGAACTGACAAGTGCTCTTGAGTCTGTTGATACTGCTGCTATAACTGATCAAATTGGTGATGTACAAGAGCAACTTAGTGGACAATTTAGTAATGTGCAAGAGCAATTTGAAGGTATTGCTGAAAATTTCTCAGGATTTGGTGGTTCATAGGATATGTCAGATACAACTTACGTTAGTCAGTTACATGCCAATGATGACGCTAAGTTCTTTAGCGACGTATATATCTATGGAAATCTTTATTATGATCTAGAAGGGACAGATAATCTTAAACTTGATAATTTAACTGCTAATTATCAGGCAAATTTTAACGATATATTTGCAACTGGTATTGGTACTTTCAATGGTCCTATTACGTTTAATGATGGTACTTATTTTACAGGTATTGCTACATTTACAGAACCTGTAGATCTTGATTATTTACATGTAAGGAAGAGATTATGGGTTGGTACAAGTGTTGATGGACAAACCTTAAGTGCATATCCAGAGGAATATGGTAATAGAGTAGGAATCAATAAACCAATACCACAAGATTCTGCAACATTAGATGTTGGTGGTACTATTATTGTATCTGCTGGTTCTTCTGTTGGTATTGGTAGTACTAGACCAGAGCAAATGCTTGATGTTGCTGGTAGTGTTAAGATTGATAGAAATATCTATGACTCTGCTAATTCACCAGGTTCTAATGGATTTTATCTTCAAAGAGATGGGCATGGTATAAAATGGGTAGCACCTCCACCTTCTCCTGTTGAAGGTGTATTCATTCAAAATGAAGGAGTTAATCTTGGTGTCGGTTCTTTCACTACACTTAATTTTCATGGAACTGGTAGTGGTGGAGATTTAGTTGATGCACAAATTGATGCTGGTAATAGTAATATTGCAAATCTTTATTTTAATGATAATTGGATTAGAAATTCTTCAGGGATTCATACAACAGGACATGTTGGTGTTGGTGGTGATGCAAATTCATCAATAGAATTATATGTAACTGGAAAATTAACAGTTACTGATGATGTAGATTTCGATCAAGATTTAAATGTTGATGGTAGTGCACAAATTGATCAAGATTTAGATGTAGACGGTAATGCTGTTCTTGGTGGACAATTAACCGTAGGTGATAGAACAATTCTAAATGGTAGATTGGATGTTGCAGAATCTACTATTATAAGTTCTGATTTAATTGTTACTGGATTTACTACTGGTACAATTACAACATCAATTTTCTCACATACTGCTGGATTTGCAACTAATTCTACTAGATCTGGATTTACAACTTATGCTGATAACGCAGGGATATCTACTTTTGCTTCAGTAGCAGGATTTGCTACCAATTCACATAGGGCAGGATTTGCAACTTATTCTGATAATGCTGGTTTCTCTACATTTTCAGATCTTGCAGGAATATCTACATTTGCAGCAAATGCAGGATTTGCTACTAATGCACATAGAGCAGGATTTGCGACTTATGCTGATAGAGCAGGAATTGCTAGTTATGTAGAGAATGCTGGTATTACTACTTTTGTTTCTACAACATTAACTGGTACTAATAAAGATTTTTATATAACTTTTGTTGATGATGCGATTAGTACTGCTGTAGGAACAGGACAAACATTAAGAGTTGATGCTGGAATTAAATATAATGCATTTACCAATTCTGTTAATGTTGTAGGGATACTTACGGTTGGAGCAGCCACTACACTTCATAGTTCATTAGAATTAGATGGTGCTTTAATTGATCAGAATAATAGCGTTGCTGCTGGTAAAACTGATTATCGTTTATCTTCAGTAGGAACTGGTGTGTCATGGAGACCGCCAGGTGTTGAGACAAATAATGCTATTTGGGTTACTGTTGATGGTAATGATGCAAATACTGGATTACTAGAAGGTGATGCAAAGAGAACAATTGGTGGTGCAGCAGCAATAGCACAGGCAGGTGATACTATTATTGTTCGTTCAGGTGTTTACTATGAGGATAATCCTGTTGGATTAAGAACTGACGTTGCTGTTTCTGGTGAAGATTTAAGATTGGTAACTGTTGTTCCTAATAATAATGCTAAAGATGTATTCCATGTAAGAAGAGGATGTCTAGTACAGAACTTAAACTTTGCTGGTGCAACAAGTGGAACTCTAGTAACAGGTGCAGCAGTAGCATTCCCACCATTAACTAATTCAGAGATAGCAAATAGTGGATATATTTCTCTTGGTCCAGCAAATGAAGGTCCAAGAAAAGGTAATCCTGCATTTGGTGGTAGATATAAGAGTCCCTATGTAAGAAACTGCACCAACTTTATGACGGGTAGTATCGGTATGAAGATTGATGGAAACCATGTTGATGCAGCATATACAGGAACAAATAATCTTGGACAAGATTTGAAGAGTATGGTTTGTGACTCCTTTACTCAATATAATGAAGCAGGTATAGGTGTTTCATTGACTAATAGAGGATATGCTCAGTTAGTTTCTATCTTCACTATTTCTTGTGAGAAAGCAATTTATGCTGATACTGGTGGACAGTGTGATCTTACAAACTCTAACTCATCATTTGGTGTTTTTGGATTGTATGCTGATGGTGTGAGTGGAACGGAATATACTGGAGTTACTACAGTAGCAAATATTGCTGAACAGGATGAATTCTTAATGGCAGATGTAAAGGATAGTTCTAATAATTTTAGAAAACCTTTTGATGGACAAGCAGCATTTTTTAAGGTTGACTTGGATGATTTTGCAGATTCTCCTGCTACTGGAGTCATGACAGAACCATTTGAATTGATTAGGAGTATTAAAGTTCTTGATGGTGGTAGTGGATATATTCAATCAGCACCGCCAAATATAATAGTAGATATTCCACAAGGTCCAGAAGGTATTCGTGCAGAACTTTCTGCTAATGTTAGTGCAGCAGGTACAATTACCTCTGTTGATGTGATTGCTAGTGGTAGAAATTTCTTACCTAGAACTGGAAGTGGACCGACACAGGCAATAGGATTAACAACTTCTCTTTCTGCTGGAACATCAGCAATTTTAGAAGTAGTTACTGATCCAATTTACTTTACAGTAAATACTGCTACTGAACCAAGTGATAATGTTGGATTATCAACTGTAACCTTTAACGAATTTATACCTTATCCTATAGCAAAAGGATCAGATGTTGAGTTTAGAAGAATCAGTAGAATCATCACCAGTTCTCATTCGTTTGAATATGTCGGTGCTGGTACAGACATAAATAGAGCAAACCCTTTCCAGGGTGGTGAACCTATTCCTGAAAATGAAATTGTCGCTATTAATGGTGGACAAGTTCCATTTACCAGTACGGATCAAAAAGGTAACTTTAGAATCGGAGAAGGACTGACAATTGATCAAACCACTTCTACTATTTCTGGAAGAGACTTTAACAGAGCCATCCAGGCACAATTAACCCCCTTAATACTAGCGTTGAAATAAATGGCAGTCGCACCAGTCAATAAGTTTCTTTCAATTGCTGTTCCTGTTACACCAGGAGAGCAGAAACTATATGAAGTACCTACAGGAACTTCTGCTATTTTGTTGTATGCACAAGTATCTAACGTAGGAATTAATACATACCCAACAGTTACTTTCATTCACAGAAGAGAAGCAAGAAGCACAGGAATAAAACGAGATATAAGAATTATAAAAGATATTGAAGTTCCACCAAATGATGCTGCTGTTTTAGTTGATGGTAGATTAGTTTTAGAGAAGACAGCAACTACATTAGATAGACTTTATATTAAAGGAACTCAACTTGGAATTGGTACTATCACTGATGTTCAGTATAGTCCTTATAGTGGAATTGCAACTGTAACAACAATGAATCCGCATGGATTCAATGTAAATGATCAGGTAGCAATGGTTGGTATTGCATTTACTTGTTCAAGTAATGCTGGTATTACAACAACAATTTTCCCAGATCCACCACAATCAAGTACAATTGATACGATAGTGGATGTTGTTGGAACTTCAAGAACATTTACGTCAGTTATTGGTGGAACAGGTGCTCAGTTTGTAGATCATTTTTATAATGCATCACCACATAATTTTGTAAAGGCAGTTAATAATTCAACTATTACAGGTGGAGATTATACACATACCTTTAAGACTGGATTGAGCACATCTGTTGGTGCTGTAGTGATGGGTGGTGATTATACTCATAAGTTTGTAAGTGCTGCTCCTGACTGTGTTACTATCACTAGTGGTGGTTCTGGTAATTTAACTCCAGTTTGGGTTGATTATACTGCTTCAAATGGAAATCTTAAGTTAAGTTTTGCAAGTAATCCAGGATTACCAGCTAATGGTAGTAATGCAATTAGTATTGCTACTACATCCATAGTCATGCAATGTGAAATGGATAATTTTGCTACTAATCATTCTTATCCTCGTGTAGGTGATCCAGCACAAGGGCAGAGTTTAACATTAGTTGGTGCTTCAGGAACCCATTTTACTGTGAATGTTGGTGCTTCTGCCACAACAAGACATACTCCAACAGCAGCAGCATATACTCCATCGACAGGAGAATTAGTATTAACAATTCCTGCTGGATATAATCTTAATAAGAATCAGACAACTCTTACTGCAGCAACTGGAACCACATATGATGCTAAGACTGGTATCCTTACTGTTACTGCTGCAAATCATGGATTGGCTTTGGGACGTAGAATTAGATTTGATGATGAATCTTTAAGCTTTCAATGTACTAAAGATAGTGGACTTGGATTGCATAAGTATCCGAGAGCAACTGACCCAGAAAGTAATAAGTGGTTGCCAATAACATCTTATACTAATAATACCTTTACCGTAGGAATTACCAGTGCAGGTGTAAGTGGTGATTATCCACATACATTTGTAACTGGTGTTAGTGGTGGTGTTAAGGTAGCAGCAGATTCTATTAGAATAGGTGATAATGCATTAGTTTACACTTGTGCAATGGATGGTAATTCTACAAGTCATAGTTATCCACGTTCAACGGATCCATATTATAGAAATGCAATATCTATTGGTGCTACAACTGACACAACTATTAGTGCATTTGTGGGTAAAACTAAAACCAAATATTTTAATCCATCTGATGCCTTCTATGATCCTACTACTGGAGATTTAAAATTAACGATTGGTGCTGGATATAATTTACGTGGACAAACACTTCATAGTACAAATTCAGTACAATATTTTCCTGCTACTGGGATATTGGACATATCAATCTCTAATCATGGTTTTGTTGTTGGTGATAAGATTAGAATACAAGAAAGATCTTTAACTTTTACATGTGATAAAGATTTAAGAAGAACACAGCATCAGTATCCAAGACAAACTGATCCTTGGTATAATAAGTGGTTAATAGTAACTGTTATAAATGCTAATACAATAAGAGTTAATGTTGGACAATCTTCAAACACATCAACACATTATTTCCAATCTGCATTGGCTAATTGTATTAAGAAACAAGGTGAATCTATTAAATTAGCAAATAGTGGATTTACATTTACTTGTGCAATGGATGGCAATTCCACTCAACATGCTTATCCTCGTTCAACGGATCCTTATTATAATACTTCAGTTGGTATTGGAACAACAACTACAAATAGTATAACTGTTCATGTTGGAAAATCTCCAAGTGGTGGAATGGTTGGTCCACTTCAAATGGAATTTATTGCAAGTGTTCTAGAGAACAGCACAGGATAATATGGAAGGAAACGGTAAACTTTCTCAAAGATATTTAAGTGGTAGGGTTAAGGTATCTAATAATGCTGGTCTGAGTACAGATAGGCATAGGTATCTGAGTCCAAGTGAGGTAGAACCTAATTTAGGATTTGTAGGTGAAAAGACTCTTCCAGCTTCAGGAACTTATTATAAGTTAGTTACAGTTCCAAATGGAAATGTATATGATAGATATTGGCAACCAGATCTTCCAGCAACTCTTGTTAATGGTATTACTATATTTGATGAAGGAAATCTTGTAGGAACTGCGAATACAGTATCAAAAATAAACTTTGTAGGAACTGCGGTAACAGCAACTGCAAGTGGAACAATATCAACAATTACAGTAGGTGCGACTGGACTTAATGGACAAGTTCAGTTTAATTCTTCTGGTAATTTTGCTGGTGCTGCTGGACTTTTTTATGATTCTACTAATCATCGTGTAGGTATAGGAACCAGCTCAGCAACAGAATCTTTACATATCCAAGGTGGTATGAGATTGTCTGGTGGATTGTATGATAGTTCAAATAATGTTGGTGCTGCAAGTTCTATTCTTATATCTACTGGATCTGGTGTTAAATGGGCAAGTTCTGTTGATGCGAAAGCAACAATTTCAGCAACTCCACCACCAAACGCAGTTGAGGGAGATTTATGGTGGGATAGTATCCAAGGCGATTTAAACATATATTATATTGATAGTAATAGTGAGCAATGGGTTTCTGCTAATGCCAATAGTCAGGTAGATAGTACATTATGGAAGACTGATGCTATTGGACTTCATACTACCGCAAATGTTGGTATTGCTACTACCGTAGCATCAGTTGCTTTGGCAGTTGGTGGTAATGCTATATTTGGTGGAACAGGTATTGTAACCGCATCAGAGTTTCATGGAACATTTATTGGTAATGTATCTGGTTCTATAGGGGTAGGTGGAACATGGGGAGTTCATAGTACTACGGGGATTCATACAAGTAAGAATGTAGGTATAGGTTCTACAATTCCAGGTGCAAAATTAGATGTACTAGGTGATTCTAGATTTACTGGTATTACTACATTTAATAATGACGTAAGGCTTAGTGGTGCTAATTATGACATATTATGGGATGAAGCTACTAGTAAAATAAAGTGGTTTGATAATGCACAAGCAACATTTGGTGATGGAAATGATTTGCAAATATACCATTCTAGTGCTGATAATCAATCTCATATAAAAGATAGTTCTGGTACTCTCAATATTAATAGTAATAACTTATATCTTGAGGCAGTAGGTGGCGTTAATTTAGCTAAATTTACGTCAGGTGGTTCAGGTTTAATATATTATAATGGTATTCCTAAAGTAGAAACTACTGGAGCAGGAGTTTCGGTATATGGTGGAGCAACTACTATAGGACTTTCTACTTTTTCTTCTGTAGAATTAACTAGTACACTTAAAGCAAATAGTCAGGTAGGTGCTGCAGGATCAGTATTAAGTTCTACTGGTTCTGGATTGAATTGGGTATCACCACAGACAGGACCACAGGGTGCTCAAGGACATCAAGGGCACCAAGGACATCAAGGAGTTCAAGGAGCACAAGGTGCTCAAGGACATCAGGGTGAAGTAGGAGCACAAGGTGCACAAGGACATCAAGGTGTTCAAGGTGCTCAGGGACATCAAGGTGTTCAAGGTGCTCAGGGACATCAAGGTGAAGTAGGAGCACAGGGTGCACAAGGACATCAAGGAAGACAAGGTGCAGTAGGAGCACAAGGTGCTCAAGGTTATCAAGGTGTACAAGGTGCTCAAGGACATCAGGGAAGACAAGGTGCTACTGGTACTTCTGGTGCTCAAGGTGCTCAGGGACATCAAGGTGTTCAGGGTGCACAAGGACATCAAGGTGTTCAAGGTGCTGCTGGAGCTGGTGGTGCACAGGGTGCTCAAGGTGCACAAGGATATCAAGGTAGACAAGGAGCAGAGGGTAATTTTGGTGGTGTAACTTTTGACTATACTTTTGATTCTAATACTGCTGATGGTGATCCAGGACAAGGAAGATTAAGAATTAGTGAGAGTTCATTTAGTGGTGCATTGACACTTTATATTGATGATCAGGATGATAATGGTACTGATATTAATAATTATTTGACAACAATTGATGATTCTACTTCTGCATTAAAGGGGCATTATAGAATATCCAATAAATCAGATTCTAGTGATTTTGCATTGTTCTCTATTACTGGATCTAGTACAGATGGTGGAACTTATCATAAAGTACCATCTACTCATTTAAGTGGTTCAACATCATTCAGTAATAATGAAGATATAATAATAACTTTTGCTAGAACTGGTAATAAAGGAGATCCTGGTACTGGTGGTGCTCAAGGAGCTCCTGGTGCTCAAGGACATCAAGGTGTGCAAGGTGCTCAAGGTGCACAAGGATATCAAGGTGTGCAAGGTGCTCAAGGTGTGCAAGGTGCTGGTGGTGGTACTGGTAATCCTGGTGCTCAAGGTGCTCAAGGACACCAAGGAGTACAAGGTGCTCAAGGTAAACAAGGTGCTAGTGGTTCTGGTGGAGCTCAAGGATACCAAGGTAGGCAAGGTGCTCAAGGTGTTCAGGGTGCTACTGGTGGTGGAGGTGGATCAGGTCCACAAGGATATCAAGGTAGACAAGGAGCACAAGGTAGACAAGGAGCACAAGGATATCAAGGTGATCCAAATGCATTCCCTCAAGGAACTAAAATGGTATTTGTTCAATCATCTGCACCGACTGGATGGACAAAATTCACAACACATAATGATGTCGCACTTAGAGTTATAAGTGGTAATACTGGTGGTAACTATATCAGTGGTGATGGTTCCTTTAGTGCAATTTTTGCATCTAATAGACAGACTAATAGTGGTAGTGTTAATGGTCGTACACTACAAACTAACCAAATACCAGCACATGATCATACCTTTGATAATGGATTCTTTGCAGAGAATAATGGTAATCGTGGGAACCCAAATAATATTGCAGGTTCTAACAAAGGTAATGACTGGGATAATAATGCATTTACGTTTAATGATACTACTGCTACTCGTGGAGGTACTGCTAGTCATGATCATGGCTTTACAAATCCACGCATAAACTTGAAAGTTCATTACGTTGATACTATAATATGCGAAAAGGATTAATATTATGAAACTTGAAAGAGAAAATTGGTGTCCTCTGATTGGGGAAGAATGTATGCAACTTAAATGTGCATGGTTTACTCATATACGAGGGAATAATCCTCAAACAGGAATGGATGTTGATGAATGGGGATGTGCAGTTACTTGGCTACCTATGTTATTAATTGAAAATTCACAACAGCAGAGACAGACTGCTGCTGCTGTAGAATCTTCTAGAAATGAAAGTGTTAGGGATAGTGAAGAAAATAGAGAACTTATTAAAAAAGTTGCCTCAGTTATGCTACAATCACCAATAGCACCTATTGAAGTAAAAGCAATGGATGATAAAATAAATAAATTGGAATTAGAGGAGGGTGAAGAATGAGATTAACTATTATTCCTGGAGACAAATACATAGGTATTGGTGAAACGGGATATGTTGGTATTAACACTGATTGGAGTTATATTCCAACAGGAGTTCATGCAGTCCAATGGGATGGATCTTCTGGAGAGGTTGAATATACGGATGGATCATCAAATGTGGGTATAACTTCATTGGGTGTATATGAAGCTGCAGTAACTCATCATGAAACTGAAAGATTAAGATTGGCAGCAATAGAAGCAGCAGAGCAAGCTCAATTGGCAGATAAAGATTGGGATAAAGAATTTAGAAGACAAAGAAGATTTGTACTTGAAGATTGTGATTGGACACAAGCAACTGATTCACCATTGTCAAGTTCTAAGAAAACAGAATGGGCAACATATCGTCAGGTATTAAGAGATCTTCCAGCAAATAAAGACGAAGCAACTAGAAAGGCGATGGCTCAAGCTAAAGCAACTAACACATCTCATTCTGGTTGGCCAACTCCCCCAAGTTAAATATGCAAGTTATTGATAATTTTTTAAGTGAAGGAGAGTTTAAAAATTTAAGAGATTATATTTCATCGACTAGTTTTCCTTGGTATTTTGGGTTAGTTACTACTGATAGTAAGATAGCACAATTTGTTCATACTTTCTATGCAAATGATGCACCTACTTCTACTTGGTCCCATGTATCATTTCTTAGAGGGAAGTTAAATATGGCAGCTCTTGTTAGGATTAAGGTAAATCTAAACCCTAAAACAGAAAAATTGATAGTACATGAGGATGCTTTTCATACTGATTATCCAGATATAACTACTGCAGTTTATTATTTGAATACTTGTGATGGATATACTTTATTTGAGGATGGGACTAAAGTAAACAGTATTGAAAATAGAATAGTAATTTTTGATAGCAATGTGAGACATACTGGAACCAGTTGTACAAATGAATCTGGTAGACTGGTAATGAATATTAATTATTTTCCTTGTAAGAAGGATCAATATTTTACTGGAGATTATGGATAAAAAAGTAACTGCAGAAGTACGTACTATTTCTCAAATCGATATTATTAAAGCAGAAATTACACAAAATTTGGATCCATTAGAAAAGTTGTTATTGGACAATTATTCAAATAAATGGAGTGATTATTCTGCTGATACTCGTAATGAGGATTCTTATTGTCCACCTTCTCCAATAGTGGATGATATTATAGAAGAAATGACATCATTATTTTATCAAGTTACGAATGAAAAAATAGTTGCTAAACAATATTGGGGACATATTCATGAAAAGAATATGAGTACAAGAGAGCATAATCATCTTAATTATTATGCTTCTGCTGTTCTTTATGTCTCAGTTCCAGAAGGATCTGGAGATTTAGTTTTTAGACCTAAATTAAATCATAGATATTATAGTTGGGGAGCAACTACTATTAAACCAGAGAAGGGTTTTTATTATATTTTTCCAGCATATTTGGATCATTATGTAACTAGAAATCAGTCAGATGAAAATAGAATTTCCTTTTCAATTAACTTTGATAAATAACTAAAAATATTTTTGTAAGTGGCAGAGCTTAATTTTCCAAATAGTCCAGCATTAAATGACGTTTATTACGCTAATGGATCTTCATGGAAATGGAATGGTAATAGATGGGTAAGAGTTGCTGATCCTGGTGCTCAAGGTGTTGATGGTCCTCAAGGTGCTCAAGGTGCTCAGGGACATCAAGGACATCAAGGTGTAATAGGAGTACAGGGTAATCAGGGATTTCAAGGAGTACAAGGTGCTAATGGAAATGTTGGTGCTCAGGGAAATCCTGGTGCACAAGGAGCTCAAGGATACCAAGGTGTTCAAGGTGCTCAAGGTGTTCAAGGTGCTCAAGGTGTTCAAGGATCATTAGGAGCACAGGGTGCTCAAGGTGCTCAAGGACATCAAGGAGTTCAAGGTTCTACTGGTAATTTTGGTGGAGCAACATTTGAATATGTATTTACTGATGCGACAACTGATGCAGATCCAGGTACAGGTAAATTAGCACTTAATCATGGATCAGACGTAGCTAATGCAACAAGAATTTATATTGATGATGCTGATGGTGGTGACACTGCTACAAATATTGAATCATATTTAAGAACGATTGATGATTCAACATCAACAATTAAAGGGCATGTAAGAATATCTAATAAGTTAAATGCTGATGATTTTGCTATGTTCTCCATTACTGGAGCAAGTGTAGAAGCATCTGGATATCATAAAGTAGTAGTAACTCATATAAGTGGAGATTGTGCTGGTAATGGTATATTTACTAATAATGAAGAATTAATAGTAACTTTTGCTAGAACAGGAGATAAAGGAGATACTGGTGCACAAGGACATCAAGGTGTGCAAGGTGCACAAGGACATCAAGGTGTACAAGGTGCACAAGGACATCAAGGAGTTCAGGGTGCTGGTGGTACAGCAACAGTAAACAATAATGCAGACAATAGAATAATAACTGGTTCCGATACTACTGGTGAATTAAATGCTGAAGCAGATATAACTTTTGATGGAACTAAATTAAAATTAAATGATAATAAAAGGATTGACTTTGGTACTAATAATGATCTAAAAATATCTCATACTAATAGTCTCTCTGGTCAAAATGATTCTAATTCAACTAGTATTCTTGATGGTGGGGATTGGGCTTCATATATTCAAGAGACTGGAACAGGTCCATTAGTATTCAAGACAGATGGTGGACCTGGAACAGGAGCATATCAATTCTATGATGCTGGTTGGAGACCAATACTCAAATTATTCAGTGGTAGTAGTGCAAGAGCTGCTTTATATCATGGAGGATTAGAAAAATTAATTACTGATACAGGTGGTATTTCTATTACTGGTGGAATTAAAGATAAGGATGGACAATTAGGAAGTTCAGGACAAGTTCTTTCTTCTACTGGTACTGCATTGGATTGGGTATCACCACAGACAGGACCACAAGGTTCACAGGGTGCTCAAGGACATCAAGGTGTGCAAGGTGCTCAAGGACACCAAGGACATCAAGGTGTGCAAGGTGCTAGTGGTGATGATGGTGGAGTGGGAGCACAGGGTGCTCAAGGACATCAAGGACATCAAGGACATCAAGGACATCAAGGTGTT
>VTLG01007273.1_pt1 | contig 14040 bp, 19 predicted proteins | sample 4694571 | NCBI WGS metagenome assembly VTLG01 (sample SAMN12604809, study PRJNA352737) | marine metagenome | biome: ENVO:00000447; feature: ENVO:00000209|ENVO:00000569|ENVO:01000036; material: ENVO:00002151; isolation source: viral sequences binned using virsorter ...
TTATTTGCTTGAACTTGAGCTGCAGCATCACCCGCTTCAATGGCACGCGCTAATTCATTCTGCGCAGAATCCATTCCGGTTTTAATGTTGTCCTCAAATTTTTTAGTATAATCAGAATCAACTTTTTTAAATCTATCCTGATCTAGTTTTCTTTGTTGTTCTAAAGAAGAAGCATATTCAGTAGCGGCAGCTTCTCTACGTTCTGCATCTCTCATTTTTCGTGTAAGTTTAGCAATACGTGATTGAACGCCTTTACTATAATCTTCTAATTTAGTATCTTCTTTTACTTCTTCTTTTACTTCTTCTTTTACTTCCGTGATCTTTGGTTCTTGTTCCTTGGTTTCTACAACGGCCTCCTCTTTTACTTCTTCTACTGCTACATCTGTCTCAGGCCCTGATGTATCAATATCAACCAATTTTTCACTTGGTTTTACTTTTTCTTCTTCTGGCATAGTTTCCTTCCTATGTTAAAATTTGTGCAGGATATCTGTTGGATCCTGTACGGTTGCTAGTATTTCATCTTCATTTAAAAGACGAACTTCCCCACCCTCAATTTCTATTCGTGATCCTGCATAACGAGCAAAGACCACCCAATCACCGACCTTGCACCACGGACCATTTGGATATCTCTCTTTATCCTTATAACAAGCGTCCCCCATCGCAATAACGTTTCCGCACTGTGATGCAACTTGTTGTCTGTCTATAGTTTCTGTTCCGATTAAAAGACCTGCATCAGTTTTCTCTTTCATTCTGAAAGGTAAAACTAATAATCTCCAACCAGTAGGTTTAGGTAATTTTGTAGTTTCTTTTGTGACTTCTTTTTTAGGTTCTGATTTTTTTAATCCAACTAATTCCTTATTTGGAAGGTGGATTTTTGAGACCTCTGTTGAGGTCGATAACGGTTCCTGATTTGCCATTTAGCTCCTTATCATGTTGCAGGTTAGAGATTTCCTGTCGCACTGATTCCAGTGCATTAATTTGTCCTATTATATACTTATATGTTTCCATGTTGTCAACCCCTCCGGACGTCACCGAGATTGCCAATTGATTAATTCGTCTGTCTAATGCTCTTTGAAGTTTGTAAAGAATTTGTTCTGATTCCATATATTAATTAACACCTACTGCTTTTAAGCAGTCAGGGCAAGTCTTTCTAAATCTTAAATGAGTCGTGCAGTGTTGAACTGATTCTGTGTGTGTTTTTTCTTCAGGTTCTGGAACATCTTCATAAAGTTCCAAATGAGGATCTTTTTCCTCTTCTTCTTTACTTCCAACTAGGAAGTTCCACAATTTTTTTAAAATTTCCATTACTTAATTTGACAGCCTACTTTTTTGCCTTTAAGGACTGCACCACCGGATTTATAACCAGATCTTCCACCTTTTTTATAGCCTTTATTCAATTCACCATGAATTCTTGATACTTCAGCTCTTCTATTTTTATTTGAATGTTCACCTTCAACACGACCTAGTTCTTCTAAAAGGTTTGTTCTTCCACCACCTCTAAAATTGGCTCTTCCACCTTTTTTCATTTGTCTTTGATCTCTTAGTCTTTGAGGTTCTTGAGGAGGTCTATAATCATCAGGGCGTGTTGGAGGACGTTTTTCTTTTTTAGTAATCCAAGCTTTAGGTTTTTCTTTTTTAGTAATCCAAGCTTTAGGTTTTTCTTTTTTAGTAATCCAAGCTTTAGGTTTTTCTTTTTTAGTAATCCAAGACTTAGATTTAGTGTCCGTAGGACGTGGTGTGTACTTTGGCATAGGTGTAGGTTGTGCTGTTTTAGGTTTTTGCTTTTCAATTATTCTTTTTATTCTACGTGCTCCTGAAGCTACTTTTCCTTCTTTTGTAGAATGCGGTTTAGCTTTTTCACTTCCACCCATTTTTTCAAGTATTTTTTTAAAGTTTCTACCAGTAGACATATTATTTTCCTTTTCTTTTCTTAGCCATTTTCTTGAATGTCTTTGCTAACGCTTTTGCTCTTCCAGTGCAACCTTTTTTTGTAATAGGTGTACACTTTCCTTTAGTTCCACGTTTTTTGATTGATCTATTTACTGATTGTATCCAGTTCTTTTTAACAGGCCCACCTTTTTTAAATCCTGTTCTAATTGGAATTCCTCCAGTGGGATAGCCATCTCTATTCGCTCCTAAATTTGGTTTATAACCTGATCTTGGACTGGTATCATGTTGCAAAGCCAAAGATGTTTGTCCTGCGTTTGGTGATCTAAATCTTCTCATTAATTGTCCCAATCTTTAGATCCTTTTCGAGGATTAGTTGGAGCATCATAACTTCCAATTGAATAAGCTCTTTTAGTATCTTTCATACGTTGAATTTTTTTCTTAGCCTCTTCACCTTTTTTAATAGCTTTTTTATGTTTATCTATTTCATCAATATTTTTTACATAAAAATGTGAAGCAACTCTTTCTCTACCTTCTTCTGCAGATTTTTTAGAAGGTTTAACAGATTTAATGTCAGGACTTCTTTTACCAAATTTAATACGCTCGTCACGCGTAGACGTTCCTTTCTTCATTTTTTTAAATGCTTTTTTGGAAGCCTTGTTTCTCTGATAGGTTTGATAGGCCTTCCCCATGCCTTTAAGTAAACTTATACCCATAACTTCTCCTTATGCTTTTTTTCTACTATTTTTATCCATAGTCTTAACAGCAGCATATTTTCTTCTTCCCATAGCTTTTTCCATGCCTTCAGATTCTTTTCTTCTGGCTTTGTAGCTTTGAGATTTTTTGCCGTGTCTTGCACCTAGAGATTCATCTAATCTGTCATCGTAACCTTGCTTCTTAGCTTTGCCGCCTTTTTTCATTCCTTTTGCTCCGTAAGGAAATCTAGATTTGTAAGGTCTTGATCCGAAATCATTTCTCATATTTTCTCCTTAGTTATTTATATTGATTTTAATATTCATTGTCTACTTTATTTTTTACCATTCCTGAAGATCTGAGTCCCCTTAATTCCAAAAACGCTGGCTACGACCAAAATCCATAAATTTGTAAACCATTTTGGAAGATTCGAGAAATACTCGAAGAAGACGTCAATCTTCTCCATAGCGGCCGGATCTTCTGTCCATACCGACCAGGCGAGCACAATTATCGGGAGTGTCAAAATCGCAAGGACAATTTCGTCCTTGTAGTCGTTTTGCCGAGCTTCTAAAAGTTTGCCCTGGTATTGCTCCTCACCTCGGGCCATCTTCTCTGCATGCATTAATTGTGCATCAGACATAGCCATCTTAGTCTTCTGACGGTTGGAATAAATTTTACTTCCAGCCTGCAAAGCTATTTTTGCTAAACTGAACCAGGCCATATTAGAACCAGGTTGCTGTTTGTTTTCTAGCGGCTCCAGTACCCTTTACAGTTACTTTATCACCAGTAGCAATTCTAGCCGATCGTCCTCTAATACTAGTCTTTCCTCTCGGATCTATTATTAGATTCTGAGAAGGAATTCCAATCTTTTTAGATTTTCCTAATGGTGCTTCTTTTTCTTTTGCCATATTTTTCTCCTAAGTTTATATATACTAAGATTTAGGACCTTTCAAGGTTCTAACGTCTTTAGCCTTCATTTTGTCTGAAGTCAGTTTAACATCAGCAGATATCAATGATTTCTCAATTGCTGTGTCTGCTCTTAAATGAGCTAATTCTTCGTCTTGTTCTAGTTTTTCTTCAGCGATTTGCTGACCTTTTAAAAATTTAGTTTTATCCAAATTGATTCTAGCCTCATCTTCTTTTATCTTACGCTCTTCTTCCATAGCTTTAAGATCAACTTCTCTTTGTTTCAATTTAAGTAATGGATCATGATCAAACTGAGAAGTAATTGTTTTTTCTTCCTTCATAAACTCTTCAGTCATATCAGCAATCAAGACAGCTTTTCTTGCTTCTATCTTCTGAGATATTTCTTGGAACTGTTGTTGAGCCTGAGGATTCTGAGTAGCTGCCTGTTGTAATTGTGGTAACATTTGCATCTCTTGTGCAAATTCTAATTGAACTTGTTCCTGAGCCATTAAAGAAATGTGCTCTAATACATTTTTCTCTAGGGCTGCTGTAACACTTGGATTATTTCTAACAAAGTTAGTTGCCATAAAAAATAAGTGAGCGGTTACGTGAGCTCTATGATCTTGACCAGGAAACGCTTGAAAAGGTTTCATGCCTAAGGCATCAATATGCTCGATCGCCGGATCTTTAGGTTGGTTCGGTGGAGGGGGTGGTAAAATTCTATCAATATCTTTAACACCAATGGCTGTGTACATATTTCTATAGGCCATATACATGTTGTGCATTTGTGGATTAGTTTGGGCTAATTGTAATTGTGTTTGAGCCATTGAAATTCTTTGAGACATTGAAAATATATTTGGATCTGCAACAGGTAGAATATCTACTCTATCATCAAAATCAGTTACTTTAACATTTCTTGCAGCACCAGGAACATCGTATGGATATTCAGGTGGCAAATACGTAGCAAATAATTTTGCCAGTAATTTAAATTCTTGTTTTAAAGACACATAAAGTCTTTTATGGATTGCTGACATTACTCTTGAACCACGTTCTAAAAGAGCGACAGTCGTACCAACAGCGGCCTGCTGGTTCCCGTCCCCGACCTGCATGTCAGCAATGGACGCGAATCTTTGTCCTGCTTGAACTACAATACCCATCAACTGCAATAAAGTCTGTGATGGTTCTTTATAAGGTAAGAATACGAAAGCATCTTTTAAATTTCCACCCGGAGTGTCAACATCTTTAAATTCTCCAGGTTGTATGTTAGCGGCATCATCTTTTACTCTGACACCTCTTTGTTTAAATCCAGCTGGCAGGTTTGATAATGTACCTGCGTCTAGTAACTGACGGAGAGCCGCAGTTGCAGTACGACTCAATCCGCCAATCATGTGAATGAGTCCAAGGCCATAAAATCCTAGTCCAGGCAGAAATTTGAAATGGACAAAATATTGGATTTTAATTTTCTTTGGATCATTGGGCGCAAAGTTTCGTCTAATAGACAAAACTTTCCTACTACCTTCCTCGATTGTTACGATGTAAGGTAATTTTATTCCGGTTGGTTCTCCGTCGGGACCAACATCTTCGAATCCTTCTAGATCTAGATTAACGTGGCATTCTAGAACTGTATACATAGGTTCGACTCTTTGGGATTTTGTAATTCCTTCTACTTCTCTCTCTTTTTCTTTTAGCTCATTAGTAATGGTGCCTTGAGGTTTAGAGAGTTCAATATCTGAATAAAATCCTGCGACTTGTTGCTTACGCAAGTCATTTTCGGAAATTTTTAATACATGGATGACCGCTTCCGCATCGTCTAATGAGGTAGCCGTATACGGAACAACAAGATCATCTGCAGGAACAAACTTTGATACAGCTCGTCCCAGTAAATCGTCATAATAAACTTTTTTAAATGTAGAACCTGACAGTGGTAAATAAAATAACATTTGATCAAACTCAGGTTCGTATTCTTTCATTTGATCCATTAACTGATAGTTCATGAAATTTTTAACTCTTTGCGACTGTTGTTCTTTCATCGGATTAGACGTACCCATAACCATGGTTCTAACGGGTCCATCAGCTGGTAATAATTCTTTATAAGCTAATGCTTGAAACTGTGTGACCGCTTCTGCTAAAACTGGGTGAGTTGCACCGGACGCTCCTTGGAAAGGTTGAGTTCTATTATCATATTTAAAACCTAAAAGATCTAAACCAACAATATAAGCTCTTTCCCAATCTCCACGGGAAAATTTATATTCTCTGTAATCGTTTTGTAATTGATTTCCAATTTTATCTGTTATGTCTTCAGGTAGTAAATCATTTAGATTTGCAAAATGATCTCCACCGTCCGGTATATCTACTTGACTAGGATCAAAGTCTATAGTTGCTCCCATCTCATCTTCTGTGATTTCTACTGGTCCTTTAGGTGTTTCTTCCGCAACATTAACTTCCTCGAAATTTTCAGTAACAACTTCGTCTTCGGGACGTTTAACGTTCGGGAGACCTTTATCAATATCTGCCATATTTTTTCTCCTGTATTGGTTTATCTTGTTTTTTATCTTTAATCAACCCCTGAGGATTAGGCCCTCTTAAAGGTGGAATAGCTTTCCATTTAACATGCTTCATATTTTTGACTAATGTTGGGTTTTTCATTTTCTTTTTAAACTCATTATGCCGCCTTCGGCCATCTGAAGTTGTGATGACCAAGGTACATAAGATTCCCATCGTTGTTTTTTTCTCGCTGCTTTATCGGCTGCTATTTGGTCTCGAGCTTCTATATATGTCTGATGAGCTTCAGTTAGAGCGGGCATATTAAAATATGCATCAGGGCTAGCTGCCTGGTGCCACAGTGCACCTCCAGCAGGACCTTCCTCAAATCCAGATTTATTCCATAAATCTTGATACTCTAATTCTTTTTCTTTTATATCGTCTTCAATTGTACGTTGGTGAAAACTCTTTCCTTCAGTATGAGCCATTTTATTAATAACCCTATTTCTTTCCTCTTGTAGGAGTGGCAATTCTTGTGTCTGTATTTCATCCAGTCTTTTAGCTATCCAAGCTTTTTCATTACCACCTGCATATTTCATAAATTCGTCTTTTGTAGTTTCACCTATACCCGGAATTCCATAAGCAATATCATTTAATATTCTTGGCATACTTTCTCCTTCAAGTCCTGACCATGCTCCGATTATTGGAGCGAACGCTGCTTCCCATGCAAGAGCTACACCTGTTCCTCTTGCGATCTTTCTACCGTTCTTAAACCAGTTAAATAAATTTACATTGTTTTTAGCTAGAGGAGCAGATTTTTGTAAAAATTTTTCAGGGTCAGCTTTAAATTTTCCCTGTAGACAGCTCATGATACTTCCACCTTCTTGTTTTTTTAAACAACCATGTGTTCTTCCCATTTGCATTATAGATTGTGGACTTAGGTTGGTCTGCATACTTTTTGCTACAGGATTTAAGAATTCATTAAGGCCTAGTTTTTGTATTGTTTCAGCCATAAGTTTTTGATCAAATTTTTTACCTTTAACCAAAACATCTTCCATTAAAGGTGTGTAATCTTTTATAATCTTTGGTATAACTTTTTTAGCACTTTCATCAATACCATACGTACTTTTAACAAGTTCTTTTTGTATTCTATTTGTTATTTTACTGGCTTCCGCTGGATCTAAATGGGAAAACATTTTCAGTTTAGGAATTTTACTAAGTGCAACGTTAATTCTTTGTGAGGCAATCCTAAGATTTTTGAACGGATTCTTTGCGATGCCATCTATATGATCTACTGCAAAAGCAGATTTAGACCAATCATCAAAACCTGTTTGATAAACCTGCCTCATAGCATCACCAAAAGTCATTTTATTGCCTCCTACTGTAATGTCCGTTGCTAATAAATTATCGTAAACATCTGTAGCTTTATATAAATCATCAAACTTAGTTGAAGTTTGTTTACCTGCTTTAAAAAGTTTGTGATCATCATCTAAACTTGAACTATTCCATATTTTTTTAGGATCATCCTTAAACGTAAAAAATACGTCATTATGACTCAAACTTTTAGTGCCATCTTTATTAAAAGGAACGTCATCCCATTTAATAGGATTTTGCATTTTTGTGTCGCCCTTGTGAAAAAACTGAAGCTGACTTTCACCTGTTTTATTTTTACCATGATAATTAAAATGTTTTAAGCCGTATGTAAAAATTCTTTTACTAGGTCGAGACATTTTTGCTTTACCAAAACTATCCGACCAAACAATATTTCCTTCTGATCTGTAAGCAGCGTCATCTAAAATTGTTGATAAACTTTTCCCCTCAGATTGGCTAAAAAGACCTGCCTTGTTTGCATAGTTTATTAAGTCCTCTTGTTGTCGATATAAGTTATTATTTTCTCTTAACCATTGTCCAACAGGCATTCCTTTTCCCTCAACTGTTATGGTTCCAACTCCTGTAAGATCGGCTATAGTTTGATTTAAAAGACTTCTTCTAGCAAGGTTTTTTGTCATTTTATCTGGAGCTTTTAGTGGAACATCATTATTTAATAAATATTCAAAAGCTTTATTAATTTTAGTTTTTGGACCATTTAATTCTAAATGTTTTTTATATAAATCTTCATACATACTTAAACGTTTTACTCTACCTGGAGCCTCATAAACTTTCTTTTCAAGTTGATCCCATTTAACGTATTTTAAATCATCTTGGTTTTCTAAAATTAATTTATCTAACAAATCTCTTTTCTTTGCAAAAAGATCTGTAGCTCCTAAATCACGTCCTTGCTGGACATAACTTCCAACGTTGTTAATTTTTCCTTCTAAAAATTTTTTAAATGTTTTTGTCTTAGCTAAATTTCCTTTGTCAAAATCTTTTTGAACTAACTTGTTATATTGAGATACATAGCTTTTTAGTTTAGGTCCTGCGTTTTGACGATCTAGAGTTAATTTACCATAATACATAACCCCTGGTTCAACTAACCCGCCTGGTTTACCGATGATTCCTCCACCCTGAGCCATGGTTCGTGGTTCATGAGCCGGACGCTTATTTATATTATTAAATACTTTCAAGTAATCTAGTATAGAGTTTAAATTGTTCATTCGCCTAACATTCCTGCAAGACCACCGGATGCATGCCCCTTTTTGCCTTTAGGATCAAAATTAGTAATCTCTACAATTTCTTCTATTTTTTTATGTCCTTTAGGATCAGTTTCTTTCATGAATCTAGCAAACTCATCAGCAACGTCTGGATCGGAAATATTTATAGTTCCTGTTTTTTCAATACCTTCTAAAGTCTTGGTTGGTTTAGAAGCTTTTCTCAATGCTCTTTTCATTTGAAGAGTCTTAGCAAAATTTGTAGAAGCTTCCTCTAATGCAGCTCCATATACTTCCATTCGTTCAGCATCGTTTAAATCGTCATAAAGTCTATTTCCAAAAACTTTTGGATTATTTTCTACTAAAGATTCTGCAACCATACTTGCATCATATTTATAGTCATCTGTTGGAAAAATATCATCATAAGCTGCTTTAACTTTTTTCTTATCTTTTAAAAGAACTAGAATTTTTCTTGCAACACCACCCCCGCCTAACGGAACACGGCCACCGGATGCATAGTCACCATGCTCGTCCCAATATGCTTCAGCATCAGCTTCTGCTTTTCCTGATTCATATTCAGTTCTTTCAGCTTTTTTAGTTGGTTTAGATTTTTTTACTTTTCCAGTTGCAAACATTTCTACTTCATCGAAATTTGATCCATGCTCACCGAATTTTTCAATAGTTGATTCTTCAAACTTAATGTTTTCTGGATGTCCTCCAGTAAATTCTGCTTCTTCAACCCAGAACTCTTCTTTGGTCTTGACGCCTTTTTGTTTTCCTACAACTTTGCCATCTTTAACCAAAGGAGGTTCAATAACTTCTGATGCTTTATATTCTAACCTAACCGGTTGACCTAAATGACCATCTGGAAAACCATGTTTACCTGTTCCAATATCAACTATAACATTTCCAGTATCTAAATCCTGTTCTACAATAACGCTTGTTTTAGAATTTGGAAGTTCTGCTCTATGAATAATTTCCCTCTCCTTAATTGCATAATTTTTAGAAACATCATCACCTTCTTTAATAACTTTATTTACAAGAGGCTTGAACCATACTGGCATGCCCTCAACTCCTGCTTTAATGGGGACTGAAGTTACATCTGCAACTTTAGCTGCAGGCTTTGCCCATTTAAAAAATTTACCAACAATAGGAATTGATGCAAGACCTGCCGCTACTTTTAAAAATTTTCTACGTCCAGGGCTATGTCCTTTTTTTAATCCGATTCGTCCACCGTTCGCGTACGTTGGTTCACCGAGCATGGGAGCAAGACCACCGTCTGCAAACGTTTTCTTAAAAACTATAGAAACATTATTTAAATCTTTATCAGTTTTAATTTGAAATTTATCTCCTTCTATATTTCCTAAACCAGCAATAAAATTAACAACATCATCCTTAGACATTGTATCTTTAAAAAGAGTATCACCATCTTTTTCCACATCAACTTTTACATTTCCTTTTGACCCTTCCATTCCACCAAACCAATTGTTTCCTTGATAAATTCCAGTTCCACCATAATCAACCTCTCTTACACCAACATCCAATCCATTGGGTGTTTCACCTGTTTGAACGGCACTAACCCTTGGATATACTTTAAGTCCTGTTTTATAAGGCACTCTCATATTCTGATCATCTTCACCGAGCAAATAGTTTAAACCAGCCCCGGTTCTGCCACCTTGAGCAAAGTCTTCTGGATCAGCATCATCTCTAAAAGGTCTTTTTTTATTGTAGTCGTATAAATCATCTGGATCTCTTTGAAAAATCCAATCTTCACTATCTTTTAAAATTTTCTGTGATTGCTCTTTGGTTAAATTTTTATATATACCTTTTCGACTTATAATTTTGTTTGCTTCTTTCATTGCAGCAACAGGTTCCATACTTATTATTCTAGTAACCGTGTCTGCTACAACATCGGTTTGATTCTGTCTTGAATTAAAATCATCAAAAGTTTCTTTAACTTTTACTTCTTCAACTAATTTTGGATCAACAGCTTCTTTAGGAGTTGTTTTTTTAACGTTTTTCCCTTTTCTAACTAAACCTAGATCAATTAGATCTGCTGTGGTTTTTTTCTTACCTAATAGTTTCTCTGTAAGTTCTTTGTGTCTTGGATCTCCAGGGCTGATGACATTTCTTCGTAATTGCTGATCTTCTAGGTTTATAATTTGATTGTAAATAACTTTAACATCATTTTCACTCCTAATCATGTCATTAGGAACACCGTGTTTTTTAAATTTAGTTAAAATTTCATTAGTAGTATCAATGACCACTTGTCTATTAGGAATGGTCATAATTCCTGAGGCATCAGGTTTCGCTGCTAATCTTCTAGCAAGCCTGTTTACCCATTCAACAATTTGTAATCCTAAATTTACTGCCATTAGTAGTACTCCATCTTCCTAGGCGGTTGTTTTGGTTCAAAATAATCTTCAGGGTGCTGGATAAATCCGCCCTGCCTGAAGCGCATCACAGCCATAGTCATAGAATCGACTAGATCGTCATGATCACCGTGCGGGAATGCTGCACATTCCTCAATTACCTCTTCTGCAAACTTCTGATCAGGCGCCCATATCATGCCAGATTCGAAAAGAGGAGCACATGTATTTACTCTGACATGCTTATCATTTCCTTTGCTCGGTGTAAAGGTCTGAACTGGAATATCCATCTGTCTAAGTTCGTACGTCAGAGGGAGTCCAGATGCTTTTGCTTCGATAATTACCATCTCAGGTTTCCAATATTTATATTGGTCTAACGCCACACGTCTGAGTTCTGGGAACTCATAACGCTCTTTTACACAATCTAGCAAAATTAAGTTCGCTGGTTTATCTTCTTCGGGATAAAACACTCCCCAAGTCGTAATGGCACTAAAGTCAGCGGTTTCTTTTTTCATAAAAGCCGTATCATACGATTGTATGACATAATGCAAGTCAGGTGGCTCATCTTTTTCCCATTTACGCCACCATTCCCGTTTAATGAGTGCTCCTTCTTCAGAAGTGGGTTTTTGCATCCATTGAGCATTCCATTTACCAACTGGAAGTGTTGTTTTAACTTTTTCTAACTCATCTTGATTCCAATATTCGGGCCATACAGGTCCGTGGTCCATAAGTGCCGGAAATTCGACCACGTCCCACTGATCACCCTTCACTTCTTTTTGATTTTTCATTAAAATTCCAGTTAAATCTTTTTTTGACCACCTTGTCATAACTAAAACAATCTGACCCCCTGGCTGAAGCCTTTGTCTTGGACCAGAAGTGTACCATTCATAGGCATTTTCAAATGCCGTTGCGGACATTGCATCTTGCTCCGAGTGAGGATCATCAATAATTAATAAGTCAGCACCCCGTCCAGTGATTGCACCGCCGACACCTGCAGCGAAGTACTCGCCGCCTTGTGCTGTTTCCCACCTCCCAGCGGCTTGTGAATCTTCTTGAAGTCTAGTTTTAAAAATTTTTCCGTACTCTTCTGAATCAATTAGGTTCTTGGCTTTTCGACCAAAACGAATAGCAAGTTCTCCAGTGTGCGTTACTTGAATGATCTTGAGTTTCGGATTACGGCCCACCATCCACGATGGCAGAAGATAAGACGCAAATTCTGATTTTGTATGCCTGGGTGGCATGTTCACAATTAATCTATTAATTTTTTTATTAGCCAGATCATTAAATTTTTTTGCAATATGTCTGTGATGCGCGCCTTCTATAAAATCAGGCCACATACACTTAACAAAACTTAAAAAATCCTCTTTAGCTTTGTTTTGAATTTTTTTTTCAGCATGCATTACTTGAAGTTGTAGGAATTGTTTTCTAACGTCGGCAGGAAGCCTACTAATATCAACAGTATTTAAATTCATAAAAATTTTTTATAATTTTTTGCACCCTTTTAAGATGTTCAACATGTTTTTACCAGCATTGACTGTCTAAATCAAGCAATTCAACCCAGAGTAGTGGGACCCCTTTTTATATTAAAGGGAATTGATCTTTAAGCTGCGGATTTGATTGGGATTGGGTTTGGTACCTCTATTGATGGGGGAAGCAGGGGCGACAGCGTCGCCCGTGCGGTGGTTGATGATTAGTCTAACAGAACCATGTAAGCTTTAGCATTGTATTGACGAAACCAGTCCAAGTGCTTACGCATTGTTTCCCAATGCTTGCTAGCACCTGTGCCTAGTTGCTTGTCTTCTACTGTTGCCATGATCTCAGCTAAGAAGATTGCATCGTGTCTTGATGCCTCTTCTTTTGTTAGCATAACAGATTGTCCATTAAATCTATTCTTTCTTTCTTCTGTTCTATTGTCTGTATCTGTTTTCATATCATGGATCATATGGGATAGATCAATCATTGTCAACTGATTTGATTGTAGTTCTTGTTGCGTGATATGGTACTCGTTGATAGTCAGTTCCTTGAGCATTCCATTGTGTTCTATGGCTCTCGTACTTTTCTTTTACAACCTTGATCGGTGTTTCAAGTGCCTCGCGTCTTGGTGCAATGGCAACGATCGCTTGTAAGTGAGTTCTAATATAATCCATTAAACATCTTTGATTACAGAAATACTGCCACATTGAATACTCAGGGTTTTCAGTTCTATAACTACCATTGTTTAAACCAATCTTAATAGTTCTTAAAACTTTATTATCGCCACTACCTCGCACTCTTGATTGTGTTTCCTGAGTATGGCAACTCGGACCATGACACCAATTATAATCACTCATTAATAACTCCAAAGCTATAAAGTATTTGAGCAAGTCCACCGAACATAATTAATACTCCAACTGTTTGATCTCCCTCAGGATATACTCCAACAAATAATCCCAAACCAAATAATAATAAGCCTAATGTAAAACAAATTAATTGTGCAATCATGCTTTACACTCTTTTGCAAATTGATCTCTATCTTTTTCCAAAGCAAAGTATTTTATATTCTCATGTCTAAAAGAATGATTTGCTCTATCTAACAAAGTTTGTAATTGTATTCTTTTCTTTTTGTTTTCTTCAACATCAAAAACCCAGATTACTTGTTTAACTTTATCTGTCATGCTTTCCTCACAGAATAATTGACTGCAGTTCTTGGGTGTTCACTATCAATATCCCAAAAGTTATAACATGGAAAACCTTTTAAGTCTGTCCATTGTCTTGATTTAAATGTTTTGAATTGTCCACTATACTCGTCATAGTATTCGTGTTCATCAACTCCACGACAAGTCGCAAATTTATTTCGTGATTTCATAAACCAACTAAAGTATTTCATATTTATTCCTTTCTAATTAATGACCTATCCTATCATAAATAGGATAGGTCTGTCAAATTTTAATTTACGCTTTTATTTTGCTCGTATAATAACCTCGCCTTTATTTTATCTTCTCTACTATTACTCTTGTTTTTCATTCCCTTAATTCTATCTGCTAGATTTTTAGGATTATAGATAGTTAAGCCAGTAGAGTTAGTTCTGATTATTTCATGGTCTGTAATATTTAAACCAAGTTCAGTACATAACTCAA
>VTLG01001677.1_pt1 | contig 14037 bp, 37 predicted proteins | sample 4694571 | NCBI WGS metagenome assembly VTLG01 (sample SAMN12604809, study PRJNA352737) | marine metagenome | biome: ENVO:00000447; feature: ENVO:00000209|ENVO:00000569|ENVO:01000036; material: ENVO:00002151; isolation source: viral sequences binned using virsorter ...
AATGTTTTAACACAAGATTTTGTTGAAGGCGAACTTGCAGAATCAATTAAAGAAGCTGTCCGTAGAGGTAGCGATTTTGGACTTAGTTAATGATAGAATTACCTCCAAAGTTTAAACAAGCATTAGGTAATGGTGTAAGAACATCTTTATATCCTTTGGTTAGGATTTATGAGGGTTATAGAATAGATGATACTATACCTGAAGATGCAGAATCAATAAATTTATCAATTAAGGAAACAACAATTAAAAACTTAAATGATACTTATGAAAATTATAATCCTTTACTTTTAAATTCACCTTCAATAAAAAACTCTGCCGACATTATAAACAATAAATACACTATATCAAGTGTATCTCTTTCTATATCCAACGCACCATTTCAAGGTAAAATATTTAGTGATAGTATTCAAAATCTATTAAACGCTGTATGTGAAGTATATTATTGTGCTAATGGTATTGATAGTATTGAAGATTGTTTATTGGTTTACACAGGTACTATTAGACGTTTTAGTCAATCGGCAGAAACTATAAAATTAGAATTAGAAGATTTAACAGAGCAAATATTATCAACACAGATTCCCTCTAGTGTAATTCCTGACGATGTTACATATAAAGAAGAAGATATAGGTAAGCCTTACCCTATGGTATATGGGTTTGTTGATAAATCTCCTTTAATTTTAAAAGCTTCTCCAGAACCTGAAACAGGTGCAGTTTATGAAGTAATATCAAATTTAATTATAGATAAACCAAATCAGCAAATTGCAGGTAGTTGGGGTGTTGACTTAAAAACATTGTATGAAAACGATGATATTGAAAATACAATTTTAAAAACTGATAATATAATTACAGATGAACATTATTTATTTGTTTATAATAATGGATTTTTGCCTATAAATAGAATTATGCCTAGTGGATGGATGTTTGATTATGGGGCAGATGAACCTTACACAACAAATACATTAGATGGAAAAGTTTTATATAGTGTTGAAACGGATACAACTTATGGTCCTAATATTAAACTTAGTGGTGAAGCTCAAAGTATTATAACACAGATTGAAGAATTTGCTGATGCAGGGATACCTACAAGAATTTATAGACCTATAAAAAAAGCAGGATTTTTTGCTAAAAATAAAAATACCTATTTAGGTGATAATGTAAAAATAGATGATGAAAATAAAATTTATGGTTTCTATAATGTAGATACATCATTATGGGACCCAAGAGATGAATTTGTTAAAAGTTATGTAGTATTCCAACAAGAATTTATTGGTTATAATGTTAATGACGACAGTCCTGCTAAAGATGAATATTTGCGTGATTGGGGTTTAGATAACCCAATGTGGTGGGAACCAACAGATATAAATGAGCTAATTCCTCCTGAAGGCGATAAAATTCTTCAATGGTCGTATAAAGATATTAATTGGGAAAATAACAAAGGAAATGGAGATTTTCCAGTATCATATATACAAAATGGCGATGAAAATAGTGGAATACATTTAACATCTCAAAATTATATAACTAATAATTCTTATCCAGAAAGTGGATGTTTTGTAAAATTAATACTTAATCAAGGTCCTTCTTTTGATTGTGTTACTAAAGTTTATTATACAGTTACTTATTATCAGCCACAAAATATAGATTTAAACCCTTTTACTGAAGGTTCCCCAACTAATCATATAATGTTACCTTCTTCATTATTTTTAAATCCAATATTAGAATCTCAACAAATAGATTTTTCTTATACTACGCTAGACCAAGTTATAGGTAATAGTAAAGAAGGTTTTATACCTTATGTAGATGATGAGAATGAAGGTATCCAAGAAAAAGATACTGATGATGCTATTGTAAACGGTTCTTCTGTACAAGTTAGAGGAAATCAAGTTTCTAAATTATTTAATACAACAAATGCTTTTGATAGTATTCAATGGGGAATTAACAATACTGTTTTTACCACAGATTTACTTCTTCCTAGAAGGATACAATCTTGTGTAGCAAATTTACACGAATTTTATACAGTTCAAGATGTTTTGGTTAATGATATAATGAATCAAGAATATTTTGCTTCAGTTGCAGGTAGAGCAGATAATGGGGAACCAATAAAAAAATCAACTAAAATAATTAAAGATATTTTAGATAATGAACTTAATTTTGGTACAGATATAGAAGACACAGATATTGATGAAGGATGGATTCATTCTTTCACATTAAATGAACAAAAAGAAGCTAAAGAAGTGTTTGAGGGATTATTTAAATCCTCTTTAATTATTCCTTCTTTTAATCCAAAAGGTCAATTTAAGCTAATACCTATACATCAAGTTTTAAATAATGTATCTTATATTAGAATAGATAATCAAGATTTGCTTAAATATTCTTTTAGTTTAACAAAATTAGATGATATTAAAAATCAAGTTAATGTGAAGTATAAAAAGAATTATGGTTCTGGTGAGTTTGATAAACAAACAGGATACACATTAACAGATAATCTTGGTAACGAATACCAGACTTATGATGAGGTAACTGAAGCTATATATCAAGACCCAAGTAATGCTTATAGTATTGATTATTACGGCTTAACATCAGAAGAAGCTAAACTAGATGTAGAAACAGAATATATAAGAGATGAATTAACGGCTAAAAAACTACAAAAAAGATTAGTATCTTGGTATGCTAATCAACATTTGATAGCTAAAATAGATTTACCAGTTAGTTATATGAATTTAGAAGTAGGCGATTATATTAAATTTAATGAACTTGTAGGTGGTAAATTAGCTTTTGGTTATGATTATACTCAGCCACAATTCAAAAATGGACAAGTAACTTATCCTGTGTTTTTTATAACTAAAATTAATAAATCATTAGACAAAATCAGTATAGAGGCAATACAAGTTAATCGTGGAGATTATGGTTCTAGAGTTATTGTTGATGAAGAAGATGAAATAGGTGGAACAATTTTTGATGAAGGTGGTAATGATGGTCAAGCTAATTTTGATTTAGCTGACCCTAATGATGACGATAGTTATGGTGACGATACAATAATTGATGAAGATACTGAAGCTGGTTTTGAGCCTGACCCATTTATAAATGCTTTTTGGGAAAATGGTAATAACGACTTAAATGATAATCCTAGAGTTATTATAGAAACAAATATTGAAGGTGACTTTGATTATGAAGCATTTATTACATTTAACAATACAGAATTAACAGATGAAAATGACGATGTAATATTAGGTGTTGTCAATGAAGATGATGAACCTGTAAGTGCTGGTGATTACATTAACTTTCTTAGTAATGATAATAGTGTTCAGTTATTTACGGCTTATGAATTGCCTGAAGAAGAATCTGTGTTAATAGGTTTTATAAAAATATATTATCAAGGTACAGAATATTTTCAGGATTTAGATTTTATCCAAGAATATGTTGAACCTACTACTCCTACTTTAGGTGACTGGAATGGTGATGGTATTGTTAATATTTTAGATGTTGTTGGTATAAACGTGCATATTATTATAGAAGGTGAAGGTGGAGGAGGAATAGAAACTTGGAATGATGAAAATAGTGATGATTATTCTCCTCAATCAGATATTAATGGTGATGGGATTGTTAATGTTTTAGATATTGTGCTACTTCTAAATCTTATTTTAGCAGGAGAGGGATAATGAAGGTAATAAATAAAAAGGATAGAATAAGGATAAGAAAACCTAAAAGACAGGAAAAAGCTATTATAATGGCAGATAATGGTATTTGTTCATTAGAAGCAGATGTTGGTGTTATGGGTATTCAGTTGGAGTTTAGGGGTAAGGCAGAGATAACGCCTGAGCTTCCAGAAGGATGGATTTTACAAGGAAACAGCAGTAGAATGATAATGTTTACATTACAGGCTAATCCTATCCAAAATCAAACATTATTTACTTATACAGGTAGTATTGATATTTTAAAAGCTATAGTTTCTAATGATAAAGGTGAACAGTTGTCTGAAGCAATAAAAAAAAGTAATGCAAACTGGGGTTCACAAAATTTTGATTTTAGTATAGATGCAACTAGTTGGGAAGATTATAAAGATACTAAAAGAGTTGGAAAAGTCAATAGAACTACTTATAATTTACCTGACTATAATTTACCAAAGATAGAAAAGAAAAAAATTAAGAGAACACAGGCGAGTTCTCGTAGTACAGGAGGATATTAATGGGAAAGCAAGTTAAAACGCCAAGATTTTATGTAGATATGGTAACATTTTTACACGCCACAGGAGATTTGGATTGGGGAATTAGCCAAACAGGTGGAGTTAAGCTATTATATATGAACCCTTCTAATCCATACACTAGACCTGATACACCTGACAATAGTTGGTTATTTAGAATTGGAGATTTTGAGAGAGAACCTAAAACATCTTTTCCTATTAATTTTGTTGCTTTACTAAATCATAATTTAGCTTCTGATGATGCTGTATTTAGGATAAAAGGAATACATAAAAATTTTACAGGCACAGATGGTTGGCCAACATTAACAAGTTCAGACAATTATAAGGCTAATATATTAAACGCCAACAAAATTAGTCCAGATTTATCTTTACAATACAACGGAACAACTATTTTTGAATTAAATAATCCAAATAATGAGTTAGATAAATATTGGAATTTTTTTGGAATTGAATATCAATCAACAATTGATTCTGCCCTTAAACACCAATTAGGCTCTATGGTTGTTGGGAAGTATTGGGATGCTCCTAATTCGCCTGATTTATCACTTACAATGTCAAGACGATTTGATGGTATTAAAAAACAAAAAACAATAGGTGGTAAAACATTAGCTAACATTTATTATGATGGACCAACAGAATGGACTATGAATCGTAAACAGGCAGAATCAATACCATCTCAAGTTTATAAATACCCACCATTTGAATTAGATACAACTTATGGTGGTTCACAAACTGCTGGGGAAGATACGATTAACCAAAGAGCAAAAAGTGGTTTAGGTAGAAAAGGTTTAAGAAGCTGGAATCTAACATTTTCATATATAAGTGAAAGTGATATGTGGATGGAAAATGAAGTTTCTAATACACTTATAAGTGACAATGAAAACTCCCCTGCCAACAACGACCCTAACCCTATGCTTTCAGATGATAGTTTTAATTTTGTGTGGAATTGTACTTTAGGTGGAACTTTGCCGTTTATCTTTCAACCAGATGCACCAAAATATGATAGTGCAGGAGTTATGACACAAGGAGATAACAGTCCTGACCAATTCTCAATATGTACTTTTAGACAAAATACTTTAAGTGTAAAACAAGTGGCTTATAATACTTATACTTTAAGTATTACTATTGATGAGGTTGCCTAGCATTAGGTAAAACAATACCCATATCTATTACTGCCCATCTTTTGATTATTTCAATAAGTTCAGTAAATTCTTCTACAGATAATTGTTTAGTAGATTCAATGTCATATTTCTTTTTGATAGTTTCGTGCATTTCTTGTTCAGTATAACCTAATTCTTTTGATAATATCCTAATTATAACCCTGTAGTAAGCATTTTGTTGTGGAGAACGCACCTTTTCGGCAACTTTTATCTCTAAGTGAACATCACCCTCAATTAGATATAAGTAGTCTCTAAATCCAAGATTATCATCAAGTGTTAATTTTCCATTCTTTACTTTACCAGCGAATTTCATTCTACAGGATACCTACATTCATAATTTGCTCCACAATTTGGACAATGAAAATTAGTTACAATACCTTTACCTTCATAACCATAATCTTCAAAATCGTGGTCACCACCCCATATAATTTCATTTTTACAATGCCAACATTTCATTCTGCGAAATACCCCCTTAATAAATAAAAAGCCTCTTTCCATAGGTTAAGGCTATGTTTGTGTTCAAATTGAAAAGAACCTATATTATGTCTTTCTGTGTGGTGTTTACGGCACAATGGTATACAAGTAAAGTCTTTAATAGATTGTTTTTTTCTATCGCCACCCATTCCTATTGTATCTTGGTGGTCTGCATCTACTGGACTGCCACCACATACCAAACAATGTTTAGACTTTATATACTTAATATAGTCCTTAGTGTTCATAAAGACATCATAATCAAAGCTATGCCTAAACACATAGACTTTACAAGCCACCAACAAAATAAACAACCTATAATAAGTATACCTAAATAAATAAGGAAATTAACCCAATTAAACTTCATTTTTAAACCTCTCTCTCATATTGAAATATCTTTCTATTGTTTCTATGATAATTCCTATTATAAGGAATAAACCTATTGATGCTAATAATGTTGAAAATATAACTTCCATATTACACCACCTTTACATATAATGGATTGTAAGGCGATGAACCAAGACTACCACCGAATCCAGTTAATATCAATAATGTTATTATAATTAACATACCTATTATAAGGCTTTTAATATCTATATTCATTTATTCTCCTTTAATCTATCCAACCATTGTTCAGCTATAGTAGGTTGAATTGTTTTTTCGTGTTTAACGGCTTCATCTTTAGTTAAGAATCTCTTTCCGTCACTTGTTATCCAAATCTGTGCTAATTCGTGTGTAATCATAATTCTCCAATTTTAAGAGATAGTGTACCGAAAGGGGTGTACCAAAGGTAGGGAGAATGAATAAAAACCTACCACCTATCTCTTTTTATACTCCAACAACCAGTCATTCAATTCTTGTACTACATAAATCTTGCCTCTATCCTCTTTAATCACCTGTATATCTGTATGTTCAGAGGGTTTAATCCATTTCGGCAAAGCCTTTCTTACTTTCGCTTGAACCTTAATATCATCATCAATTAAAATATCTACTTCTTCGTGACAACCCAATGCTCTGCCGTTGCTCCCCCAAGCACGAACACACTTAACTTCGTGCAATTCAACGGCATCTACTATTTCTCTTTCAAATCTATTTCCTTTGGCTTTGCTTTTGTTTGGCATTATTCTTCCTTTATATATATTTTTCAAGTCTTTTTTTTCTTGATTCGTGTCTTAATTGCCTTAAACCCTTTTCTTTAATTTGCCTTATTCTCTCTCTTTTTAAACCATATTTAAGTGCAATTTCTTCTAAGCTATAATTTCTTTCATATTCTCCCATACCGAAAAACATTTCTAAAACATCTTTTGTTCTAATTTGTATAGAAGATAATGATTTTTTAATGTCTACCTGTAAAGATTCTTTGTCTGTAGTTTTTTCTATGTTTTGATTTGATTCTAACTGCAATACTTCTTTAGATGTTAAAGAAACCAGTTTATTTACAGGAACATCTGTTGTTATAGTTTTGATAATACCATTTTTTTCTAATATTTTATCATATTGTAAAAACAATGTCCATTCATCTGAATTTAGTAATTCTATCATTTTATGTCTTTGTTCTTTGTTTTTTATCACTTTTTTTAAATTTGCATATTCAATTAAAGTACCATAAGATATGTTTGAATCTCTTGAAAATTCTGCTATTGATTTATAGCCATTTTCTTTTAAGGCATTTACAAATGATGCGTTTTTAAATCTTAATTCTGCTCTAATCATTTTATTCTCCTACCATAACTCATTATAACTCATTTTCTTTGGTCTTTTACTTGTGTATTTTCTATGACAATCTTTACACCAATACCAGTTCTTTCTGTATCCTTCAGATTTTGGTTTTTCTTTAAAACATTTAGTACATTTAAAGTTTTGTTTTTTTACACCTTTCTGCAAATCAATAGATTTTTGATTTGGCGAAACATATTTTCTGCTTTTAGGTAACGACATTTATACTCCTAATTTGAAGGGCAAGTATCTCTAAGGAGGGAGAAGATGAGTGTGCGTACTCGGATGTTACCTGCCCTATAAGTTATTAATTTGTTCTAAAGTTTTTTCGGCTATATCTTTTGCAATAGATGTTTCGGCAGATTCTTCTATAATCGCCTCTAATCCTTGTATAGCTATCTTTAGTTTTTCAGAATCAATATATAATTCCATTTTATCCTCTTTTTGTTAAGACTTTAGCATTACAACATTTAGTTTCTTCTAAGTGGATAGTCTTAATCCCTCCGAAATAAGTATCTCCACATTTTGAACAATAACCAAATCTTGATGCCCCACGAGTGTCCATTCTGTAATTCTCGTAACCTTTATCATCAGATATAACCTCGTCTTCCCAAGTTGCTCTATTTAAATATCTGATTGGGTCTAATCTATAAACCTTATCTCTATCCTTAATATAATGCTTTGTATGATTGATTATCTTTATAATTAAATCTTTTGTAATATGTTTTTTCCAGTAAGCGAGTGCTTGTTTTTTAGTCGTCTTTTTTCCGTATAAATCCCACCATTTATCAAAATCTTTATCAGAGGAAAGAGGCAAAGTAGTTGCCTTTTTGTTAATAAATTTGCTTATTACTTTATCAAGTTTAACCCAACGAACTTTACCTTTTTCATCTCTGATTGCTATCTCCATTAGAATCGTAATGCCCTAACTGGAGTTATTGTTTTACGAGTTATAGTGCATTTGCGAGTAGGAGCTTCAACAACTTGGTTTGCTTTCTTTAAGTCGTTAACCCTCCCACTTACTGCATTAATCTGAAAGTTAGTTCTATCACAAATCTCTTGTAAACTCATAGGTGTTTTATTGTCCCTTAAAGTATCCAAAATGAGTTCTTTTTGAGTTTTGTGTTTTTTTGTAGCCTTTAAATCGTTGAACGCTATTATTGATGTATTTCTTACCATTCTTTAACCCCTTTCTTAAAACGGTAAATCGTTATCCGTTTTAGGTTGTTTTTGGTCTTCATTTAGTTTAAGGCTTATATACTTTTTGCCACTTTTAGCAGTATTTGTCCAAGCCGAGATATAATACTTCTCGCCTTTTATAAGCAGATTGCCTGTGAGATTGGGATGCTTATCGCTTTTTCGGTCCTCCACCATAAATAATACACCAGTCATGTCTTTATTTTCCATTTATTAACTCCTTTGCTTGTTTTAAAGTTTCTTCAAGTTCTGCTATAGTATAATATAGCTTATGAAAGCGAATAGTATTATCGTCTGAATTAAAACTAACTGCTTTCTCTTTTCTATGTAAAATTACTTGTTCCATTCATTCTCCTTTTGTTTGTCTTTTATTGCATCTTGAAATCTCTCGTCTTCATCATAAACACTAAATTCTACTCTCACACCTTTAAACATATCCATTAACTTATTAGCGAAATCATCACACTCATATTTAAGTTCAGTTATTAATAGTTCATTCTTCATTTTATAACCTCTCTCCATTCTCTTAATTTATAATCCCAATCTAATTTAGTTTCTACTTTGGGTTTAGGTTGATTTTTCTTTGATTCTATATGCTCTTGTGCTTCACTTAAAGCCCATAATGATTCTCCTATAATATAACATTGTTCACAAGAATCTTTATTGCATATTGCTCTGTGGTCGTCTATCCATTTCATTAGATTTTCCCTTTCATTTGATTATCTAAATCTTGATTTATAGATTCGGCTTGTTCATTCTCAAATTCTTCTATCCTTTGTTTCATCATATTAAGGACTTTTTGGTAGTGAGATTTAGATGTAGATTTTCGCAGTTCATCTTTAACTACCTTCTTTTTGCCTTTAAAACATTCATGTTCTATCAGTTTAGCGAACTCGGCAGTTTCTTCTTCGGTATAAAATTCTTCAGAAGGCACACCTTCGCCTTTATAAATATAAAAGCCTAAACCAAAGCCAGTAGATATACATTTAGTTAAACATCTCATTTTAGTATTGGCTATATCTACACAACTTGGATTTTTAATTGGGCGATTACTAAAATCAGTAACTGCTAACCACATTTTTTTAGTTATCTTATTTATAGTAACTACACATTCAACAGAACACGAGCCATCTGGAGCAATAATATAATCTCTTACCATACCATTATTATCAGTATAATGTAAGAAATCATAGTTTACATCTGGATAGTGTTCCATTAGAGTAGATATACAGAAATTCCAAGGCAAATAAGTAAATTGTCCTTTTTTTTCTGTATGTTTATTAACATCTATTGTAGATAGTTTATTCCATATTTCTTGTATCATTCTTTTATTCTCCTATATAATGTATTTATTGATTCTCTTTATTTTTACCTCTGGAAAAAGGTCTTTGATTGAGCAATTTAGAACCTTCGCTAATTGTCTTAACCTTTTTTGATTTGGCTTTCGCACTCCCGAACAATATAAAGAAAGCACAGAAGGGTTTAAATTTATCTGTTCGCAAACCCAAGAAGCCTTTAAACCTTTTGATTTAATCGTTTTTTTTATGTTGTTTCTCATTAATATAATCTCCGTTTCATTTTTCTTAATTTAATATAATCCTAAACACTTATGCAACAAATTTGTTTTTTTTATGTTAAATAATAATAATTGTTGTTTATAATTATAAAGTTTATTATTTTTAATCCTTATTTAGTCGGTTGGTTAAAGACTTCTGGGGCTAAATATAATAATGAGAACACCAGAAGGGCAGACAAATTCTCAAGGTTAGGATTGAAATTAGATAGACCTGTCTTTATAAAATATCTAAACTTGTATGACGGCATAACTTCGTAGGTCATAGCGAGAATCAACCCCAGATTATAATTTCTGGGGCTTAGGATTCTTGCATTCAAACATTCATCATAGGTCATATTATTAGTTATAAACATATTATAAATATCCTAATTCTTTTAATTCATAAGTAGCATCATAATATTTATCTTCATCTGCACAATAATAAGTATTATTAATACAATAATGAGAACCTATAAAATAATTACCATTATCGTCTTTCATTGCCTCTTGAAATTCAAATTCGCATTTTTTACATACTTTCATTTTATTACTCCTTTCTATTAGTTAATGGTGGATAAAAGTCTATAATACTATCACATTCTTCAGTATTCCACTTATCCCAACCTAAATATGTATTTTCGTCAGTTCTTACTTTTTCTACTGCTTCAACTTCATTTTCTGCTTCTACAAAAATTGAAATTGTTTGATATACTCTATATTCTTTCATTTTTACCCCTTTTTAGTTAGTTATAAAGTTTATCCGTTTTGAACATTATGAATTTCATCATCAGTTAGTTCAATATTATAATCTTGTTTAAATTGTTCTTTAAGTTTTATAACAAAATCTTCTTTATTTTTCGCCTCAAAACTTGTTCCCCAATCTATTCTAACATCTGCATAGTATTCTTTCGTTTCTTTATGTTCCGTATCTTTACCAAAATCTTCGTTAATTGCTCTAAAATAATTACTCATTTTATTCCTTTCTAATTAGTTATAAAGTTTATTGTTAGTCTTAATATAAATATCGCCCAAAATATAGCCGTCAATATTATAGTGCTAAATATAATATGAAATATAGCCATTAAATATAATCGTAGTATAGTTCCAAAGTTATTCATTTTTTAATCCTCTTTCATTAGTTTAATATTTACACTTACATTTTTATCTTCTGTTGGAAAAGTCCAATCAAAATATGTTATGTCTCGTCTTAACATATCTAAATCTTCATCAGTTAATGTTACTTTAATATTATAATATTTCATTTTTATAATCCTCCATTAATTGCTTGATATAACCTTTATTAATATAATCTTCATTAAAAGAATCTCTATAATCATTCATTATATAATTATTTATAATGATAGTAGAATATAATCCATTAAATACTTTCCAATTTTTAGTATTATCTAAATTATTTTTAATCCACTTTTCACAATCTTTAAAGTTTTTAAACTTTTTATAAATTGGTTTTGAATATCCAAAATATTCTGTTATAATGTAATTATTCATTTTTGACGTTCTCCTATGTTATTTTAATTAATAATATTATAGTAAGTAATGATAATATTGTAAGTAAATCAATCATATTAATACCTATTTATTCATATAAGGTTGAAATATTCCATAATTTTGTATAAAACTATCTATTTTTAATATAATTCTAATATTGTTAGAATATCCATTTTTAGCATATTTTATTGCGTGGTCGTTCATATCTTGTTTAAGAAAAAAACGTCCATTTTTACTATCTTTTAAGCAATAACCTTTTAAATAGTCTTTAAAATTTATTTTTTCGTGTATTGTTAATGTTTTGTAATTCATTTTTTAGCCCTCTCTTTTATTAGTTTATAGTCCAAAAACTTTTTTAATAAATTTATCTTTTTGTTCATCATTTTTAAAATCAATTTGATTATGAATAACATATAATAAAATATTATCAAATTTGTTTTTTTCATTATCTGTTAAATTAAATCTATTTCCCCAAATACAACTTTTTAAAATTCTAAATGTTTCTTTTAATCTATTCATTTTTTACCCTTCTCTTTTATAATTATAGGATTTATTTTAGTTTTCTGGCGTTTATTTATCTTGGTGAATAGATATACTATCTTTTTATTATTCATTATTTATGCCTTTCTATTACGTTTTTAGATATTGTTTTTAATTCGTGATTCATACACATAGATTGACCAAAGTCAGTTTTACCCCAAATATACAAACCTTTAAATTCTGCTACACAACCACCAATTTTATCAAGTTCTTCATATAACCATTCACTAATAATGAAATACTGAAATATTTCTTTATATGTATCTTCTTCTTCTATATATTCATTAGAAAATTCTACATAATCATCATTTTCAGACGCATAAGTCATTAATTCATTACATAATGTTAATACATCTCTATTAATAATGGTTTCTGTAAATTCTTGTTCTTTATCTGTTAAACCATTCCAATTAAGTTTATTTGTTTTTGTTTTCATTTTATTTACCTTCCTTTATTTGTTTATTGTATGTTTCCAAACTCTTTTAAAGTAGATATTATATTACTATATAAATTATATTCTTTTCTACTTGGTTCATTTAGTGGTCTTGGTATTTCATTAATTTTATTCTGTATAAATTCAATCATTTTAAATATTTTATCTTTACTCATTTTATTTACCTTTCTTTATTTGTTTATAAAAATTATAGTTGTTGGCTTATTAACTTTTTTACCTAAATATGCTAAATATAATTCATAAGAAAATCTGGCACCTTGTTTAAATTGTTTATTTGTTTGCATTTATTTACCTTCCTTTATTTGTTTTTGTAAGTGTTCATATTCTTTTTTATTATAAACTTTTATTAAATATCCATTTGTAATATTTGGCTTTTCATATTGTTTAAACATTTTATTTACCCTTTTATTTGTTTAAATTATTTAATAATTCTAATAATGTATCTATTTTTAGTTTTCTTAAATCTTTTTTAAAATCTTTTCTATCTATTGTATATGATTTTGTTTTATTGTTTATTTCATCTACTAAATAGTCTTTATTAGTATATCTTTTATATGTTAAATCAATCATTTTATTAACCTCTTTTTTATTTATTTGTTTGTTCATCTTGGTATTAATCTATTATGAATATATTTTATTTGCAAGTAAAAAAAGAATTATTTACAATTTATTTTAATTTATCGAAGAGAAAAAACTTTTATTTTATATTGTAATTGGTGTTGGTTATGTAATTTAAGGCTGTAATATCGAGCCGGTATTGATACTTCTAACACATAGTAAGACACAATAAAAGAATCTATTGTATTTGGTTTTTGTTTGTGCTTTTTGTTTGTGATTTTTTACAAGATTTTTAATTATATATTTATCATTAAATTAAAATATATTAATAATATCGGTTATTCCACCTCTTATAATTTCCACACTATCTACCAAAACAAGCGATTTTAAGCATAAAACAAGCCTAATCCATAGTTTATATAGCCTAAAGCGTATATTTGGCTAAAATGGGGTGTCAGGGGGATAGCCTCGAGCTGGTCTGCGTCGGAACCCCTACCACAAAAAATGTAAAACTTTACTACCATAATCCCAAAACAAAAAAATAATTGGATAAAAGTACCATAAGTACTACATTATGTACTATGGAAACAACCCCTGCACAGAGAAAACCCCACAAAGTCCTCGCAATAGAGCTTTTCGCACTAAATCCTGCTATTACGGTTAAGGAAGTTGCTGCTAA
>VTLG01007274.1_pt1 | contig 14034 bp, 33 predicted proteins | sample 4694571 | NCBI WGS metagenome assembly VTLG01 (sample SAMN12604809, study PRJNA352737) | marine metagenome | biome: ENVO:00000447; feature: ENVO:00000209|ENVO:00000569|ENVO:01000036; material: ENVO:00002151; isolation source: viral sequences binned using virsorter ...
AAAGTGCATCAAGCCAAACCCATAAAATCCAAATCCAGGAACAAATCTGTAGTGGACAAAATGGGAAATCTTTTGTTGTTGTTTATCTTCTTTTTTATAATTTCTTCTAATACTTAAAACAGTTCTAGATTGCTCTTCCACAGTAACAATGTAGGGAAGAGCATACTCTTCATCTATTTCTAAGTAACAATGTTGTTCTAATAATGTATATTGTGGGTCACTATTATCTGTAGGAGACAATCCTAAAATAGTATCCATTTTTTCTGATAAAGATGTAGGACTAGGATAGGTTGCTTCAGGTAAATCTATATTATCATAAATACCTGTACGCATATCTTTATCTAAATCTACTGGACTTCTATAAATAACATGTGTATATCTATCTGCTTTACGTAAATTAGAAGCATAGTAAGAAACATAAAATTGGTCTATAGGAACAAACTCTGATACTGGTCTTTTTAAATTAGCATCATAATAAACTTTTTTAAATGCAGAACCTATTAAAGGTAAATGAAATAACATTCTTTCAAACTCATCAAAGTATTCAGGCATCTGCTCTGTTACTTGATAGTTCATAAAGTTTTTTACTCTATTAGCTTGTAACTCTCTTTCAGGAGTTGCTTTTCCTAATATTTGAGTTTTAACTGGACCATTTGCAGGAAACATTTCCTGTATAGCTTTTGATTGAAACTTAACTGCTGATTCAATTAACATAGGATGTACTGCTGTGCATGCACCTTCAAAAGGTTCAGAGGTATCTTGTATTTTTAATCCTAGTAAGTCAAATCCTCTTTCAAACATAGATTCCCATTCAGCTCTAGAATCTTTGTCTGCTGTATAATTATTAATTACATCTTCTGCTATCTTAACTAATTTTTCATCATCTAATGTATCAGCTATATTACCATACCATTCTTTCATTTCACTTTCAGGTTCCATTTCTATGTTAACCTCAGTAAAATCTACAGTAACTCCACCATCATCATCTACTTCAAAAGATGGTGAATTAGCTGCTTCTTTAATTTGTTCTGGAAGTTTTACTACATTTGATATTGTTTCCTCAATTTTATCAAATGGATTTTTTTCTATTGCCATTGATTATCCCCTTTACATACACACATCATCATAGTGTGCATTACAACTTCTTCTGTAATTATTTAAATCAGAAGCAGTTAGTTTATTAATAAATAAATTTTTAATGAATTGTTTCCCTGTTTTTAATATTGACATTTTTCCTCTTTAATGCATATTATAACATTAAGTTCTCCAGTATGCAACCTTTTTTTTCACAGGTGGGTCATCCCATTCTGGGTCTTCAGGATGTTCTAAATGCCATGACTCTTTCATATAATGTATTGCCATAACCATAGCATCAACTTGGTCATCATGTGCTGCATTTGGAAAACGTAACATTTCCTCTAATAAGTCCTCTGACCATTTTTTATTATTTGGTATCCATACTTGACCTGCTTCTATTAAAGGTGAAGCTGCATATACTCTAGCAATTTTATCTCTATCAGGTAAATATTCTAAAACAGGTAAACCTGCTCTTCTCATATCTTGAATTAATGATTGTCCTGATGCTTTCTTTTCTATCATACAAATATCAGGTCTGTGTTCATCATATAGTTGTTGTGAAATACGTCTTAGTTCTGGATATTCAAAACGACCTTTTACATTTCCTAATAATATTAAATTATTTTTCCAAGATTCAATACCTCGTTCATCTGTATCCATATAAGAAAAGATACCCCATGTTTGTATTACACTAAAATCTGCTGTTGTTCTTGTAGAAAATGCAGTATCATAGGTTTGTATTATAAAATCACAAGGAGGTGGTTCATCTTGGTCCCACCATTGTATCCATTTTTCTTTTATTATCCCTCCTTCATCAGGAGTTGGGTCTTGCATGTAAAGTGCGTTCCAATATCTAGCTCCATTAGATGCTTTTATCTCTGCTTCATCTACAGCAAGAACTTCATCTGGCTTCCATTCTGGAAAATAACTACTACCTACTGGTAACTGCAGTAACTCAGCAGACTCCTCGTCTAACCAGGCAGGTATTCTTACAACTTCCCAAGGAGCAACACTATGTTCATCTTGTTGTTTTAATAACCAACCACACAAATCATCATAGTGATACCTTGTATTAATAATTAATATAGAACCATTTGGCATTATACGAGTTCTAAGACCTGCAGGGTACCATTCTTTAACATATCTACGACCTGCTTCAGAATAAGAGTCTTCTTCAGACATCACATCATCTAATATTGCTATGTGAGCTCCTCGACCTGCTATCTGAGACCTAACACCTGCTGCATAGTATGTTCCACCTTGGTTTGTTTTCCATTTTCCTGCAGCTCTAACGTCTGTTCTTAGATTAACACCCTTAAAAATATCCTGAAACTTTTCATCATTAACAACATCTCTAACACTTCTACCAAAATCACTAGATAATTGGTCACTATGGGAAACAGTTAGTATTTCATGTTCTGGATTTCTACCAATATACCATGCAGGAAACAGTTTAGAACAGATTACAGACTTAGAACTACGTGGAGGTAGAAAGACCATAAGTCTTTTTATCCTTCCTGATTCTAATTGTTGTAGTTTTTCACTTATTACTTCTATGTGTCTACCCATCTTAAAGTCTGAAACAAGAGATGGAGCCATTTGTCGAACAAAAGTAATGAAATCTGCTTTAGATTGTTGTTGAACTCTTACAGCTAACAAGCTATTTAGGTCAATGTAAGGTTTGAGAGTCTCTATATTCTCTATAGTATTCAAAATATGTTATACCTTTGTATATAATTATATTATAAATAAGAACAAAAATAAAAAACAAAGTATATATGTTATATTATCTTTATATATTATATATAATTATACAGGACTCCCCACCTTTTGTCAAGTATTATTATGAAAAAGCCATAAATTTTTGTAAATATGTGGCAGCTATGTTATATATATATGTGCATGCGTGCGTATGTCTGCGTACCCCTGTGCATTATGCGTATAAGAGTTCGATATTTTATGGAAAACGATACCTTATTTATTAATTAAGTGTATGAATGTAATGAATACATTAATTAATTAAATAAATTATAGAATTTGTAGAGATTTGTTGGTGTTTTTGTTAGATATTTTATGAAATTTTCGTGGACTTGTGATGATGATGCGTGTATATATCGTCTTGCATGTTCCATAGAATATGGAATAACATAACACACACAAGGATTCCACGACTTCGTAAGTGTTTGATTTTATTTAATTAATAATAATATATATGAATATATATGAATATATATTATATATTAATTATTCATCTTTTCAACCAACCAAGGAGATATAAATGCAATACATTTATGATGACAATGACGATACGATTTACAAAGTAACAATGAGCCAAGAGCAGTTCGATAGGAATGGATTATGTTACTACATGGAAGAAACTTCAGTTTCTGGTGAAGTAACTGTGACACCTATGATGAGTGATACAGATGTTGGATTTGCCATAGAAGTGGAGATTAAATAATGGGTTATTTAATATTCAGGTCTATTTTGGTTCTCATTATGTTCCTATCTGTTACAGTAGGAACTGTAATGTTTTTAGAAGATTGGGAAACACAAGTACAAATGCACACAGCTTATGCTGTGGGTTCGTTTGCTTTGTTCGTTGCTTTCCCTTTCTTTTCACTTGCCTTTGCATACTCATTCGTTATGCAAGGAATGGAATAATAATTAATTATTGACTTTATGATATTTATGAATAAAGTAATAATTAATTAAATAACTTTTTAGGAGATGATATGCTTATTACAAAAACTTCAATACTTTCTGGTAAAACCAGAACAAAAGAAATAAATGTTAATCAATCACAGATTGACAAATGGGTAGCAGGTATGCTTATACAAGATGCTATGCCCAATGTATCTGTTGATGAACGAGAGTTCATTATGACAGGAAGCACCCCTGAAGAGTGGGATTTATATTTTAACGAGGAAGGATAAACTATGTTTATAGATTTTCACAACTTATCAAAGATAAGCGAAGCAGTAAAGCATAGCTATCGTAAAGGTATGTATAGCTATGATAATGCAGTACGTGACCTAGTAGAACTAGGTTACTCTGAAGACGAAGCTGAAGAGTATCTATTAGAAGCTACAACTCAATATAGCTATTGAGGTGTAATATGAAAAGATACACCAATGAAACCAACATAGATGTTGAAAAATATTTAACATCTATTCAGGTTAGATTCTATAAAGTTACAAGTAATCTTTATAGAGTTTACAATGGGAGATATACCTATGGCTATATACCTACTACAGGTAGATGGTTCAGGTATTACACAGGGAAGCAAATAAAACACTACAGAAGTAGTGGTGTGAAAGACTTTGCTACCTATTTATTCGCTAACATAATTAATAATTATTATATGAATGTTAGTGAATATAATAATAATTAATTAATAAGGAGGTCGTTATGGCTAGAGAAATAAAGTATAAACCATACTTTGATGATTCTATAGATGAAAAATTAGAAGATATACAAATGCAATGTGAAGAAATAGAAGCAAAACTAGAAAGTTTTGGTGAGAGATTAGAAAAGATTGCAGACTGTATTTATGATACAGACTATATTTCTTGTCGTAAAGAGTTATGGAGTAAGCTTCATTCTAAAGCTTATGAGTTACAGTATAAGTGTGACTTTTCTAATTGGTTAAAAACTTTTAGACGTGACCCACATAAATAACAACAGGAGTGATTATGCTTTTTGATTTATTAAAACTACCTGCAAATGTTCGTAATGATATTCTTACGAATGACAGGTATAGAAGAATGTTCAATGAGTTTCCTAAGAAACTCTTAGGATTCTCAAAGGACTACAAGACCTCTAAAGGTCTTAAAAAAGGTGTGCTTACAGGTATATTATACCTATCACCTGCTGATAGTTCAGGTGTAAACCTATGCCCTATGGCAGAAATAGCTAAGTGCAAAGCACCTTGCTTATTTACAGCAGGTCGTGGTGCTATGAACATAGTTCAAATGGGTAGACTGAGAAAAACTCTGATGTACTTACAGTATCCAGATAAATTTAAAAGTATGCTCATTGCAGACATAGAAACTTTACAACGTAAAGCTAAACGTGATGCTATGACACCTATGGTGCGACTAAATGGCACTAGTGATATACGTTGGGAAGTGGTATTCCCTGAGATATTTTCCATATTTTATGGAATACAGTTCTATGATTACACCAAGATACCTAATAGAAAATTAGGTAAAATACAGAATTACGATTTAACTTACAGTTATTCTGGTGTTACTAAGTATCAATCCTTTGTGGATAAAGCTATCAAAGATAGTATGAGAATGGCAGTAGTGTTTGAGAAATACTTACCTAAGACTTTCAAAGGATTGAAAGTTGTGAATGGTGATGATACAGACATACGACCATATGATTCACAAGGTGTTGTAGTAGGATTACTTGCCAAAGGCAAAGCTAGAAAAGATACTTCTGGGTTTGTAGTAAGGCAAAGTAATTAATAAAAAATACTATAAGTTTTACGAATAGTATTTTATAATTAATTAATAAGGAGGTTCGAATGAACAAACCAAACATTGCATCAGTACATTATTTCGCTGAGATAATTGCTGATAATATTTCTCACTTAGTGAGAGTAAGAAAGTCTAAGTTCAATGAAGCATTTAATAATGCTGAAGGAACTTTGTCTATCAGAGAAGAAGTCGTTGATGATGTGAAGAAAGTAATTCTTCAAGCATCTGTTTAATCTCTGCCTGATTGGTAACTTTGCAGGTTAACTAAAGTTACAGAATTTTTTAACAATTTCTAAATTTTAAAAGGAGTTATACTTATGAAAGTATCACAATTATTAAACGAACTACAAGCTCAACAACCTAACACAGGTTATGCACAACTTACACCTAATACAGATGTATTAGACCATAGCAAAGTTATTTACATAGTAAAAAGAAGTCATGGTTGGTATAAGATTGGTGTAACCAAAAACATTGATAACAGAATTGCACAGATGCAATCATACTCACCAGAGAAACTATCTCTAGTAAGTTCTTTACCTTTAGAAGGTATGGTCTACTTTGTAGAGAGAGCAGTTCTTAATACATTAAAGAACAATCTACCTGTTAATGCAACAAGTGGTGAATGGGTAAAGTTACAAGGCGATATTGAAGATATTAAAAATATGTTTGAACTTGTAGTAAGAACCATTGTAAATGGTACAAGAAGAAGTATCAGAGCAGAGAACTTGAGAAAACAAAAGTTACTTGCTACCTATGGTATCAATGAAAAACTAACACAAGTTAGAATTGCTTTCAAGAAGTAACATTTCTTGTAGCCCTCTGTATATTGCAGAGGGTTACTACAAGTGTTATATGTGTTTATAATGAAGCTCAAAAGTATGTGAGATTGGATAGTATCCCATTATAAATCCACTTGATATGAATTGTGATACATTATATTTAATTATATGTATCACAATTTAATATGCGTGAGTAGGGAAGTAGTCAAACCCAACTGACTGTAAATCAGTCGCCATATGGCTTCGTAGGTGCAAGTCCTACCTCACGCACCAGATAACATTTAAACAAGCAGTAGCAGTTGTTATAATAGGATTACCCTACAATATCTAAATATGTTGGTATCATATGTAAACCCAACCTCTATATTTCCCTTTAGGTCTATGTGTTACTGCTTATTTAAATGTTATTAAAAAAAATAATAAGAAAGATATTGATTATTATTTTATTTTAATATATAATTTGTTTTGAAAGGAGATATTATGGCATACAAAGAAGTAATAGAAACGACAATAACTTATCCAGAGTTAGATGAAGAAGAGAAACAATCTCTTAGAGATAATCCTAAGACTTGGAGAGTTAGTATAACTAAAACAATAACTGAAGAGTTTATTGTAGATGCAGACACACAGGAAGAAGCTGAGTATGATGCAATACAAAAAGCAGAGAACTTCACGCACCCAGATGGGTCTGAGTTAGAAGATGTAACTGTTGAAGGGTCTGAACTTGATAGATGCACGTACTTACAAGATGAAATAGATTTTTTAGAAGAGGAGGTGTTATAATGTCACATAGTGGTAACGAACAAAAAAAAGAAGATGCTTTCGAAGAAGTGAAGCAACAATACATAGATGCAGGTCACACAGAAGAACAAGCAGAAGCACTTGCAGAGAAGTTCGCAGAAGATAATCCAGACTTCTGGCATGGCGAAGAGCCATTGAGTTATGATGGCTACGAGTTAGAGGACTTATCAGATATGGATAGAGAGGAGCCTTGCATATGAATAAAGATTGTGTAATATGTGGAAGCAAGATACCACCACATATGACTGATGAAGGAGTGGTATATTGGGAGGGTGGACATAACGCAGAGCCATACGCATCTGGTAGATGTTGTGACTTATGTCATGGCGAGTTTGTCTTACCTGCTAGACTGAAACAAATGAGAGAGGAGAGATATGGAGATAAATTTAAAACAACTTAAATCTGCTGAAGAACAAGCACTAAAAGAACTGCTAGTAGAATACTCAAATGAGTACGAATACATATGCTCAATAGGTAGAGAGCATAGATTGTTACCTACAGAAGCAGAGATGCAATCTAAGATACAACGAGTATGCGATAAGCTAGGTTGGACTTTAGAAGAAGGGCAAGAATACTCAGACTTTATTGCAAACAGATACTAATTAATAATAATATATAGTAGTGTTAACGAATATATATTATAATTAATTAAATATTAAATGGAGAAACTATGAAAAACTTATTTGGAAAATCAAGAACAGTTGACAATCCCTATGCTACTTACAAGCTAGGTGGTTTCGAATGGAGAATTTTAAAAACTTATCAAAGAAAAGATAAGGAAGATAGTAACCAATATGCTAGGTGGTTTACTGTATGCAGGTCACCTATGACGCATGGTAGTTGGGAGTATGGTGATATGTATATAGAAGAACTAATGAGTGTAAATCCAGAACTCACACAAGCTACTGATGAATGGAAAGAAACTTACAAAGGATAACATTATGAAAAAATATATACACATAAACCAACACGTAATTAAATCTAATCACAAGAATAATAAACGAGAACCTGTGATTACTGTGAAGACATACAATAGTAATACCTATGGACATCAAGTGCATATACTTGGAGAGTGTAAGGTTGTGTATAGTCCAGACAAACCTCTGTCCTGTGGTGCTAAAGTATGGATAGAAACAGAAGCAGAGGTAATAACTATACCTGACTTTGTTAGCAGGAATAGAGATACTAAAAGCCATGTTCGTGAAGCTATAGAAAAAGGACACGATTGGTGGTAAAGAATATTATGGTGCAGACGAGAAACACGTACAGGAAACTGCTTAAATTGATTCCTAGTCCCTTCTATCTGGGTATAAACAAAGCCATAGCATATACAAGGAGAATACAATGAAGCTAAGACAACAACAGATAACTAGAGTAGAGCAGATACTAAATGACCTTGAAAGAAAAGTAGAAGAAATGGAGCAACAAGATTATATTACATATGATTTAGGTAAAGACCTAGAGAATATTTCATTCATGCTTGATATGTTAAGAGAGGAGATTGAGAATGAGTAAAAGATTTAAACAAGTAAACGTACAACACTTTGCTACACTTGTGCAGGAAATAGATGTATCCAAGTATACTCAGAAAGAATACGTAGATATTGTAGAGGAAATATACATGAGTATATTCAGACATAACACAAATGGAGACTTTGTTGTAGAAACATTACCTAATGAGAAAGGTAATTGGAAGGTACATAAACCTTCTGCAACTAAAGAAGAAGTAATGGAACTAATTAAGAAAGGACAAGTCATATGGGACAAGAACGTAATCTAACACCCACACAACATTGGGAAATGCACCAAGGACTATGGCATATGCTAGGTTGTGATATGAAACTCAAACATAAGAATAAAAATACTGTTGTGTATATGGATAGAAAAGATAATAGATATTATTCTTATTCGTCACTATCTGGTAGTATTTATTTAGGAAACTCACTAGGATATTTGAAGGAGAAAAGAAATGCCAACTAAAGCTAAGATAAAAAAGAAACCTAAGAAACCTACTTGGGTATGGATATATGGAGATGAGATGCCTGAAGTGTGGGAACACTTTGGCTTTACAAATCCTGACCCAGATGATAGAATCAAACTAAAGTTTGTTAAGTATGAATCGAAGGAGATGCAACGTGGCTAAGTATACAATCTACGCAAAGAAGGTGTATTACTATCGTAAAGATATTAATGCTCAAGACATGAAGAGTGCAGAGAAAAGAGGTGCTGACTATGAAGCAGATGATAATGCAGAAAGATTATTTGAATCTTCAGGTGAGGAGTTTTATATAACAAGTATAGAGGAGAGTGAAGATGAACTATGAAGAAAAGTATAAAGAACTATGTGAAGCATTAGTAGGTATAGATGCTACTGAAAGATATAGTCATGAAGAGATAGTAGACTATGCTTACAAGCTGAAGGATATAGAGGAGAAATTTTATGACAGTAAGAAAACTTAATGACGAAGGGCAGATAGACTTAGCAAGAGAATATATTATTGATATGTTCGAAGAGTTACAAGATAGAGTATCTGTACCTAATATGATAATGGCTATGCAGATGCAAACAACAGACCTTGCATATGATACTGCACCTAGTCATAATGTAGCTACAAGTATGTTGCTAGAGGTTATTAATATGAAACTTAGAATGGAAACAGAAAAGGAGTTTACAGATGAGTGAATATACATATGTTGTAGAGGAATGGTCTACTGATTCTAGAAGGTACACAGTAAAGTCAGATAGAAAACTAACTGAATCAGAGTTACAAGATTGTTACATAGAAGCAGGTATACCAGATGTAGGAACAACAACTGAAGTTGATGAGATACCTAATGGTAAAGTAAATGTTACAGTTTATTATGATGGTACAGACTATGGAGATGATGGACAAATGGAAATAGTACAAGGAGAGGAGGACTTAGCAGATGATTAAATATATTATCTACACACAAAAGAACTGCGAGTATTGTGTTAAAGCAAAGGCATTATTAGATGAAGCAGGAGAAGTATACGAAGAGAGAGTGCTAGATAACTTGCCTAAGATAAAAAGATTTAGAGAAGCAGGACATAAGACTGTGCCACAAATATTTCTACACATAGGTGGGTATACAGAACTAGAAGAGTTTATGTTTCCACCAGAGATAGAGTTTGACCCAGACCTAAAGCTAGTAGAAGAAACAAAACCTAGTGCAAAGGTTATACCTTTCAAAGGAAAGATAGGTGCTATCTCAGGAGAAGCAGATGAGTAAAAAAATTAAATGTCAGAGAAAAGGTTGCTCTAATAAAGCATATCCAGAAGATATGGAGAACAGAGCAAGTAATCTTTTATTATGTGATGACTGTTATACAGAAATAAGATACTTAATGGCAGACTATTTAGATATACATATACAGGAAATTAAGATATGAGTTTTAAAAAATATAGAGTGGAAGTAGAACTTGAATTTGATAAACGACCTTCAAAGAAGGTTGTGCTAAACAGATTGTTTGATATATTAAGAGATAACAAAGTTGAATACAAATTATATAAGTATAACAATAGGTTATACGATTTTGTTCAAAGGAGGACTTAACTATGATAAACATAAATAAAGAAATGTTACAAATATTTATAAGTATTTTAGTATGGTATTTTCTATGTTTTATTGTACCCTATGTAGGGTATTGACTATATAGGAAATGTAATGTATAATGAGGAGTATATGGAAAATAATATGTATGTAGTAGCTATGCCTTATCCTAATCATATAGATTTACCAGATATTTTAGAAGAAGATAATGGAAAAGTTATGTATTTTAAAACTGAAAAAGAAGCAAAAAACTTTCTACAAAGTTTGTATGACGATAGAGGATTTGCTATACAAGCATTAGTAGATGATAATGTGCAAATAATGAGAGTACAATGAACGAAATAGAAATTCTTAAAAAAAATGTTCGAGACCTACAAGAGCAATTACGTAATGCTTATGTAAGAATCAAACAATTAAATGAAGAATTAGATAAATTAAAAAAACCTGACAAAGGTCTATACAATCCTGATGCAAATCACATAACTAGAGATTTTAAAACAGGTGGATAGAGCAAGAGAAAGAAGACTAAAAGCTACAGGTAAATGGTTTAAAACTGTTAAGAAAAAAAGTTTATGGTTAAACCATATCTTTCCTGTTATTTTAGTTATTGGTTTTATTTTTTATATTATAAATTTATAGATGAGGATAGTGCAATGAACTTATTAGCAGAAGAAATAAGAGAGCTAATTAAAGAACGATATTACGAGTACCTAGAGGAAGGCTATCCATCTTTTGAAGCTATGGAGTTAGCTAAGAAAGATGTATATGAAGCTAAAGACTCTGAGATAGGTGCTTTTGATAACCTATATGGTAGTTCTATTGAAGTAGACTAAAATATTATATAAAAATAATAATTATTTATTGATTATTATTTTAATATAATATATAATTAAAAATTTAGGGGAAAATTATGCAAAAAACATGGCTAGACAGGGGTGCTTGTCCTAAGTGTGGTTCAAGTGATGGTAATGTGCGACATTCTGAAGGATATAGCTATTGTTTTTCCTGTAACACAAGATTTGGAGAGAATATGCAACATGAAAAGGTAATACCTATGAAAACTGAAAGTCTAATTAAGACTGTTGGTACTACAGGTGCTTTAACTGAGAGAAATATCAGTAAAGAAACAGCACAAAAGTATCACACACAAGTAAAAGTGAATGGTAACATGAATACACATCACATTTACAAGTATTTTGATAGTGGTGGTAACAACATAGGTAACAAAGTTAGAGATGTACCTACTAAAAATATGTGGGTAGAAGGAAACATATCAGATGCTACTCTGTTTGGACAAAATTTGTTCACAGGTGGTGGTAAATACATAACTATAACTGAAGGTGAAGTGGATGCTATGTCTGCCTATGAATTATTAGGTAGTAAGTGGGCATGTGTATCTGTAAAGACAGGTGCAGGTTCTGCAGTACGAGATTGTAGAAAAGCATTTGAATATTTAGATAGCTTTCAAAACATAGTCATATCTTTTGATATGGATAAGCAAGGACAAGAAGCTAGTGAGAAGGTGGCTCAGTTGTTTAGTCCAAACAAATGTAAGATTATGAACATGGAGTTCAAAGATGCAAATGAATATCTAAAGATGGGTAAGAGAGAAAAGTTTTCACAAGCATGGTGGAACGCACAACCTTATACACCTGCAGGTATTATTAATCTACGAGACCTAGGTGATAAGTTATACACAGAAGATTTTTGTGAGACTGTTCCATATCCTTGGTCTAAACTAAATGAAAAGACTTATGGACTAAGAACAGGTGAGTTAATTACATTTACATCTGGTGCAGGTATGGGTAAGTCATCTATTATGCGAGAGATGATGCATCACTTACTCAAGAATACTAATCATAATATAGGTATATTAGCATTAGAAGAAGGTATCAAGAATACTGCATTTAATATTATGTCAGTAGAAGCTAATGCTAGATTGTATATCAAGGAGATTAGAAACAAATTTAGCATAGAACAATTAAAAGAATATGAAAAACAAACTATAGGTTCTGGTAGGTTTTTTGCCTTTGACCATTTTGGTTCTATAGATAATGACGAGATACTATCTAGAGTTAGATTCATGGCACAAGCATTAGAATGTAAATGGATATTTGTAGACCACTTATCTATCCTTGTATCTGGACAAGATGAAGGAGATGAGAGAAAGTCTATTGATGTGTTGATGACTAAGTTACGAAGTCTGGTAGAACAAACAGGTATTGGTATGTTATTAGTATCACATCTACGTAGACCTGCAGGAGATAGAGGTCATGAAGATGGTAAGGAGATTACACTCTCACATTTACGTGGTAGTGCGAGTATTGCTCACTTATCTGATGGTGTGATTGGACTAGAAAGAAACCAACAGGATACTGATGAAGTAAAAGCTAACACAACAACTCTTAGAATATTAAAGAATAGATATACAGGAGATACAGGTATAGCTACACATCTTCATTACAATAAAGAGACAGGTCGTATGAAAGAGATTGACAACCCCTACGAAGTAGAGTATAATGCAGAAGATAATAAAGAGGAGGTGCCTTTCTAATGAAATGTTGGCATTGTAATACAGAATTAATATGGGGTGGTGACCATGACATTGACCATGAAGATGAAGATTACTGTATGGAAACAAATTTATCTTGTCCTAACTGTGGTGCTTTTCATGTTGTTTACTTACCAAAAAATGAAACAGATGATAAACAAATTTGGATAGATGGTTATAAAGAATGGTTAGACAAAAAGGAAGAACCAGAAATGTGGGAGCATTATTGTGAAGAAGAGAAAACTGAAATGGCAGTAGGTAAAGGTGAACCTTGTAATTGGTGTGGAAAAAAGGAGGAAGATTGTGAAAGTTGTTCTTGATATAGAAACAGACCAGATAGATGCTTCAGTAATTAATTGTATTGTAGCTAAAGATATTGATACAAATGTATCAACAGTATTTGAACCAGATAATATGCACGTATTTAAAAATTGGTCTAAAAATATTGATAAATATATAATGCATAATGGTTTATCCTTTGATGCTCCTGTATTAAACAGACTGTTAGGTGTAGAAATTAAACCTTCACAGGTAATAGATACATTAATACTATCTCAAATGTTTAATCCATTACGAGAGGGAGGTCACAGTTTAGGAGCATGGGGAGATAGATTTAACTTTCCTAAAGGAGAGATAAGTTCTTTTTATAAGTATTCAGAAGAATTAAAAAGATATTGTATGCAAGATGTAAACATAACACATAAATTATATGAGCATTTAAAAAAAGAAGGACAAGGTTTTTCTAAGTCTTCTATTGATTTAG
>VTLG01001311.1_pt1 | contig 14031 bp, 24 predicted proteins | sample 4694571 | NCBI WGS metagenome assembly VTLG01 (sample SAMN12604809, study PRJNA352737) | marine metagenome | biome: ENVO:00000447; feature: ENVO:00000209|ENVO:00000569|ENVO:01000036; material: ENVO:00002151; isolation source: viral sequences binned using virsorter ...
ATTTTAGACGATTACTCACAGATAATTGATGTGACTCCATCTAAATCTTCTGAATCTTCCTTACCCAAGCCCGAGGAATCATCGTCCGATCCCCAAAAGTAATTCCATCTTCATCTTTATCGTAAGATGCAAACATCTTAATATGTTTATCTGTCTTCTCGTATAACCAACCTTCGTTGACTGGATAAGATAGTTTCATCTTATCAAATTCTTTTTCGTTAGCCCAGCCAGAGTCACTGACGCAATCAATCCACTCCACTCTAACTTTAGAAAAAGGTATATCGGTGGATTTATCAGTTAACGATACTTTTCTTCTTTTTCTAGGCATAAACTTTTATACTATATATACCCTTCTAGACCAAAAACATTTTTGACAATGGATGAAAAAAATCTCATGGTACGTGGAACTTTTTTTAACTTTGGGCAAATTTGCTATATATAAGAGGGATTCTAGAGCGAAAAAAAAGTTCCATCAAGGTTCCACAGTTCCATGGTCCGTGCTCCATGAGTCAATATACATTAGAATTGTTCTAAAGAACAATACCTTTTGCCTTCTTTTCGCCATACTTTCGCTCGTATATTGCCTCAATTTCCATCATCAACTCAACGATATACTGCTCCTCTAACTTCTCTACTTCTAATAAAGACCTATTTATGATATCTTTCTGCCGCTTTATTGCCTTATTCTTCGTATGAATAAGATCAATCCCCCACTTTGTTTGATCTGTCATTAACCTCCTTTCTATTGTATAGTTTGTTAATTAATTTATTTATACGTGAATCTCTTTCACCCATCGCTCCAATAGGTAATTTTTTCATAGATTGAAGTCTGTTTATTTTATCTAAATTATTCGGTCTTATCTTCCTGAACATTAAAATCCTCCGCTTTCATTTCTACTTTCGCTTGCTCTTTCTCACTAAATTTTAGGTCATGATACATGTCCAATCTTTTCAAAAAGCTATGTTTATAAAGCCTTAAATCAGCTCCTTCGACCGTGAACTCTTGATAATATAGGTCAGGCGTGCATACCATGATAACTCCTTTTTTAATTTGAGAGCCATAGACGTAGTCGTGGGCCATGGCGTACGCTGCGATTTGCAAATAATAATCTTCGATCCATTCTTTCTTTTTCGGACGATTGGCCTGCTTGAAGTCAACAATAGTTTCCATGCCATTATGTGAGCATACAAGATCTGTTGAACCTGCGTATAGGCCCGGGTAATGTAACGTAACTTCCGAACCATAGTATTCATCAATGGGTGTAAGACCAATCTCAATAATCTTTTCGGCCATCGGTTTAGCTTCCGTGCCAATGGGTGATAAGTCATCGTAACCAACTCCCGTGATGTGACTCTCCAAGAATTTATGCATGGATGTACCCCGTTTACTACTATGATTTTTGATTGACTCTGCCTTTGCATGACCTACCTTTTGTTGCCACTCCTTTATAAAACTTTGGTCCTTTGTCAATCCTAAAATGGTTGTAACCGATGGTAATCTGTCTCCATTGAAGTCATACATACGTGATCCGTGATGCTCGTACATTTGTCCGGACATGTACCTGTATTTATCACTCTTTTTCACAGCTTCTTCTTCAATTCTTTCAGATAGTCTTCCTCTTCTTTACGTTGATTGGCTCTAACAATATCTACTTGTTTATTCCAGGCCCAAGTATTTATTTTACCAGACCAACCCATTACCCATATGTAAAATTTAAACATCATTCTAAACTCATTGCCTTTCTATATTCATCTAAGTTTACTACTTTACCATTCATAATATGTCTACCATAATGATCAATAACTTGATTAATTTTTGGTAACTTTGTGTGAGCCCAAGGCCATATTAAACAACATACATAATATGCATCTCTGAACGTACACCGCCAACGATATTGCATCAAGTATTTTGTGCCATCTTTTCTTTTACCCTTACGTGGTTTTTTATTTAATGTGCCAACACCCAATACTTCATGCACCCATTGCAATACAGATTTGTCTGTCATGGTTATCTCCATCGATAGTCGTAAACTATTTGATATACGATAACCTTTACCATTGTGTTTCTTTTTCTTCTCACTACCACGTTTAAAATGTATCGATCCTTCGCCATCAAAAAGTCCTGCAATGTATGCTCTATCTGTTTCTGGTATCATATTTCCTCACATATAATAACACAGCCATCACAATAACTGAAACAACTATACCAATAAAAAATAAACCTATCATCAAACGCCTGCTTTCTTGTGCACGTACTCACAGGCGCCAAAGGCTCGAATACTGGCATTGCCACTTAAGGATACCATATGTAACCCCCAGGGGCACTTAGCGCGTAGCATTTGTTGCGTGGGGCTCGTCCTTTTCCTAACTGGAAAACTGTTCATCGATACTGCCTCAACACTCTTAGGTTTTCTTCAGCTTGAGCAACTTTTGAAATTAATTTATCTACTTCGTCAACGTGTTGTGGGTGTTCACCAATACCAACACTGTTTTCAAAATATATTTTTAACGTTGCATCAGCTTCAGCTAATTGTGCCTCGTATCTTTTTTCTAATGCTTCAACTATTACTGTTCTCATTTCCATATCTTCTCCTTAATGTATTGATACAGGAGGCTCTTCATACTCGTAAAACTCTCCTGCTGAATCACAATCCCAACATTGGTGCACTTCACTGTTCTTTCTAAAATCTTCTGACGTGTCACCTGTCGCTATTCTGATATATCCGTTACCGTGGCAAGTATCGCAAATGTATACTTTTTTAATTTTTTTTGATTTTGCCATTTAACTTTTTCGCTTTCTCGTTTGCTATCGCTTCAATTGTTTTAGCTACAGATAATTTTGCATCGGGCAATATAACCTTCGACAACTGTTCTAAAACCTTGTATGTTTCTTTTGATAGCGAAACATTTTTGTATTTACTCATGTCTGTCATGCTTGTTTCCTTTCATAATTAAACCACTAATATAGGTGATAATATAGGATTGTCAATGAAATTTTTATTAAGTATGATAATTTGTTCTCAGGTTGCCGGTGTTTGTATGGACCCATATCCGTGGCCAGTTACATTTGACACACAATACGATTGTTTAATGAAAGGATATGAAGAATCCATTGTAAAAATGGAAGAATTGGGACGTACAGATGTTAACAAATACAATATGTTTATTAAGTTTTACTGCACTCCTACAGATACCATTTGACAATAATCTAAATTTTTGATAGGCCTGAAATTCAATCTTCTCACCATTACCTACCCTTACTATTTCCCTCTTAAAGGGTAGGTGTATTATTTACAGATGCAACCATAGAAATGACCACTACCATCATTCATGATGTGCGTGTTCCATGATTCGTGATACGTGGTCAGATGTAAACGTAGTATGTCACAAAGATCAAAGCAATCAACGTCTTTTACCAATAACGAGATATGTTCCATCATCTTGCTTGTGACAGGAACTAACTGATACAATCCGTCGTTTAATATTATGAGGTCCATTCGCCCACTCCTTTACTTTCTCGTGCCATAGTTTTTTAAGCTCTGGGTCTTTGGTTCGATGATACTCTTTTGCCAGGTCGTCTAGATGGTCTTGTGTAGTCATTTACTCTTGTCCCCCATTCAATTGCACTTTTTAAACCAGGTGCTTTTAAGGACATATTTACACCATAAGTTTTCCATGCTTTACGTATTAAGTTTAGTTCAAGTAAAAGGTTTGACCATTGTCCTTGACTGGCACCATTTACTTTGATTGTTATTATTTTTTCTTTCATACCTATAATATAGGATATCAAAGGATGTTTGTCAACGGCCTTGGCCCTTGTAAACTTTAAATTGACGTCTTTTCGATTTGTTCATTTTGCACAAACTGGGATTTCTACCTATACTTGTTTTGTGAAATACAGGCTCGTGTGCAACTTTTGCGTATAAACCTTTAGCTTTCTTGGCCATTAAAATATTCGTCTACTTTTGATTGTAATGTATGTTTATGTAAATGTGGTATATAACTTATCTTACCATTAATGTGTTGTTCTAAATCTGCACCACATGTCATACACCTAAAAAATTGTTTTGTAATTCCAACTAACATTGTATATTCCTCACAAGTGGGACATACACCATTAACTATCTCTGCTTGTATTCTGAAATTTTTTCCTGTCATAAGCTTTCTTATTCTTTATCACAATTTGACGATAACGTCTATCTCTTAGATATTTTGCAACTTTATTCGATGATGAGTTTCTTGATTGACTTTGAGCCATCTATATTATCTTCTAGTTCTGCTTTACCACGCCAGCATTTATAAGTGACAGATTCAGAATAAGTTCTTTCAGCCTCACGCTTACCACGAAGGCACATTGCCATGGATTCTTGCAAACGAGCTTCCTTAATCTCTCCATTTACAAACATTAGTAGTCCTATAACAGCCTCTATCATTGTCCGTTACCATTTGTGTATTTCATTTCTCTGTTAGAATCTTTTAGTCTTTCAATATCTTCTAGAACTTTATCCATTTGTTTTCTTAAAAATTCTATATTTACTTTGTTTAGTGCCATTGATTCTATGTGTGCGTTAAGTTTGTCTGTGGTCTTATAAAGATCTTCGATCATCATAAACTGTTCAGAATCTGCAGGCAGTGATCCTAATTGTCCACGAGGCCACTTAATTCTAAACTCTGTATTTTCCACTAAATCTTTCTGCATTAGCTCTATCTGTGTGCTGTGTTTGTTGAGTGTTTCGTGCAGCCCAAAATATGCCCAGGTTCCAATAGCCACCAACGCGATCAGCGAGGCGACCGTCTTCATAGGCATCTGCACGGCTGCCTCTTCAGATATGTTTAGTGGTTTTTTATTGGACATGTGGTCCTCCGCAGAAAGCCAGGACAACTAACATTACAATTAGTAAACCTGTAAAATAATAATTCATCCTGGCTATCTCCATAAATTTACTTTACTATTAAAGCTACTATCAAAACTATAAACACAAGAGATTCTATCTTGTGATTGTGCCAGTAATGAAAAGCTTTACTTTTAATTTTACTAATCATTTTTTTTCTCCTCTATTTCATAGAAGAACTTGTCTGTATCTTCTGTACGCCAAGCCCTACTATCTTCAACGTTCCATTCAGATGTCTGCACTTTCCAATCAGGAGTTTCATCTTTTACAGTAAAAGATGGTATGTCCCATATACAACGATTGTTAGGTTGTGCTGCAAAATTGCCATCATCTAATGCAATTATGTGTGCGCACTTATGTTCGTGCGGGATCTCTGAATGATCAGTGTCAAGTATATTAGACTCTGGATGAGCAAAGTCAACAGTAAATAAGTATTTGCCAGCATGCCATTTTTTATCTTTACCTATATATTTACCAGCTTGTGATTCTAAGATATCCCAATGATGAACAGAAGGATAATAACTAAAACAATTCCAGAGCTGTAATTCATCAAGTCTTCTTCTGGGGACTCGATCGGGGTCAAATCCCTTTTGAATAAACGCGCTAATTGGTAGGCGATAAAATATTGCACCGTTTTCCATAATAGCATGCCATAGTATAGCGCGACCTGTAAGAGCGCTAAGACCAAAGATAATGCAGTCTTCAACTTCTCCATGATGTTTTTTAAGATCATATAAATACTCCCTTCTTATTTGTGCATAAGTTGGTGGTATGTTTGCATTTAAATAAGCCATTCATTATTTATACACTTTTTTTAAAACATGTCATCAGGTTCGTCGGATATATCGCCCCAGTTATCTCCCACCTCATAATCTACTTTATTAGGTACTTTTAATTCAACACAGTCTTCCATAATTTCTTTTATTTTTGTAGCTTGTTCTGGAGATTCTACAGACATGTCTAACTCATCATGTAATTGTATTAAAGGTGTTATGCCTTCAGCCCTTAAATCAACCATTGTTTTCTTTGTCATGTCAGCAGCTGATCCTTGTATTAATTTATTTAAAGCTTTGTATGTAAAGGCTCTCCTGATCCCTGGTCCATGTTCCTTGATTGCATCTTCATGCTTCAAAGGTTTATGCACACCAAAATAGTTTGGTTCCCACAAATTAAATCTACATCTACGACCAAGTAAAGTTCTTATTTTACCAGAGTCTTGTGCCCTGTTCATGACTTGTTGAATAAGTTGTTTTACAAACGGAACTCTTCTATGATACTTATCTAACACTTCTTGTGCGTCTGCATCATTATAACCAAGTGAATTTGCTAACTTAGCTTTACCCATACCATAAAACAAACCAAGATTAATTGTCTTAGCTTCAGATCTGCTAATATCTGCTATATCAGCTACAATTTTATGAAAGTCTGCTTTTCCCTCATCATACTGTTCTGCAATAGAGGCCACTCCAAGGACTCCTGGTGTACTTAAAGCAAAATGCACTACCAACCTAGGTTCTTGTTGAGAATAGTCAAAACAACCCCATCTATGGCCCTTCTCGGGCACAAATATAGCTCTAACTCCATTACCTATATCTGTATAATTTGGGATCTGCTGTAAGTTTGGATTAGAGTAAGACAATCTACCTGTTACTGTACCTCCAAAATCTCCTTTTAATTGATGTATGTCAGAGTGTATTCTACCATTGTATACAAACTTTTTTAAAGAATCCACGAAAGTATTTCTTAACTTGTCAGCCTCTCTAGCACTATTGATTGCTCTTAACACAGGATCTTTGTGATTTTTTAAATAGTTTTTTGTAAAAGATGGTTTACCTGTTTTAGCTGTTCTATCAAAGTCATCTATGTTTCTAGCAATACATGCTTTTTCAATACTAGCTGCAGCCCATACTTCAGGATAAAAACCTATCTCTTCATAAACTCTTTTCATATAAGAATCATAATTTTTTTGTAAGGTAGATTCTACTTTTTCAATTTGATCTTCATCCACTCTAACACCTTTTAATTTCATATCTAATAAACATGGAAATACTTTTTGTTCTAGCTCTACGATTGCATGTAAATCTTGTGAGTTTATTTCTTTTTTAAATTCTTGCCAAAGAGATAAAGTAATTTCTGCATCTCGTTCTGCATACTCACCAACATACATAGCAGGTAATTTATACATCTCAGATTTAGGATCAACACCCCACTCTTTTGCAGCTTCTTGTAACGCATTTTCATTCTTACCAATGCCTACATAATCGGTTGCAACAGAGTTTAAGTCATATCTAAATCTATTTTCATCAATTAAAGATGCAACCACCATTGTATCTACAACTGTTCCGTGAACCGTGAGTCCTAGTCTATGTATCCAACACATATCATAAATAGCATTATGGAATATTTTTAATGTGTCTGTTTTTAAAACATCTGCAAACCAATCAAGAACTTGTTTTCTATTCATGTTAGGTCCTGCTTCGTGAGCTATTGGATAATATCCAGCCCAATCTTTTACAGCGATGGCTATGCCAACCACATCTCCTTCGTTTCTTGTTGATGAAGATCCTTTTGTTTTTAAATCAGGGTCTTTTGTTTCTAAGTCAATCGAGATCTCATCATACTTTGATAGGTTTGGAAAGTGATCAGGTTCTACCCAATCTGTATGTTGTTTAAATAATGTTTTCATTTTTTCTTTCCCGGTTCGTATATATGTTTTTTTTCTATAATTTTATTTAATTTATCTTTATTACTAAACGCATACAGGGCTGCATTGTAATCGTGCGGAAATAACTCCCAATCAACTAAAGCAGGATAAATTTCTACTCTAAACTTATGTTTTGATACTACAACTTCTTTTGTTATTGGTTTACTTCTCATCTTTCAATCTTTGAATTTCTAATTCACAATAGTGAATTATTTTCTCTAAGTCTTGTATACCATTTTTATCAATATATCTACAAACATATTTCACAACGTTTCCTTGGAAAAACGTTAAACCATTTTTAGAAATAAATTCGTAGGGTTGAATCGGAAAAAATTTATAATGTGATCCTCCGATTTGTTTGTCTTGAGGAAAAGCATCCTCTAACATATCTTTATTTGTCATTTGTTTTCTCCTTTATCTTAAAAATTGTCTTGTTAATAATGGAAACACATTTTTTGTACTGTGTTGATATATCATCAAATGTTTTTTTGGTCTTGATGTTGCAACATAAGATACTCTGGTCTCCTCGTCTTCTTGTTTTCGACTACCACTATTGTAAGATTTTAAAGAATTTGGTCCCCAATTAGAATCTACAATTACTATGTCAGCCTCCATACCTTTTACAGAATGAATAGGTGCAATTTTTATATTACTCTCTAAATTATTATCTCTCTCCCAACAATGTCTTAGATAAGAATTTAAATGATCATTGTCTCTAAATAATTCACTACTTGTTTCAAATCTTAAAACTTCAAACCATTCTAATTTTGTGTCACCTTTAAAATAATATTTGCCTGTTATATCTTCAAAACTTAAATATAAATCTGGGTCTTGTAATTCTGGTGGTTGTGTATCAGCGTGTTCCAAAGCTCCTTTTTTTCCATACTCTATTAAACCAGGTGCTAACTTTTTAACCATTTTTAAATATTGTTTACCCTGTATAACTCCACCTGATTTTAAAGTATTCCAAGCTTGTATTAATTGTTTTCTATCTTCTTGATCAAAAATAGTTTTAAAAGAAGTGCCTCTATCGTGAGCATAGTTTTTTTCTTTAAATATAAGACCATGATCTATACAAAATTGTTTAAATTTATGTGCAATTGCGTTTGTTCTAGCGCACATTATTACATCTGATTTAGAATCAATACTGTTTGCTAAAATTCTTAATGAATCAATAAAACCAAAACTACCCTCTTTTGTTGGATCACATTCAAATTTTGTACCTAATCTGTGTTGTATCTCCCCCTGTATTTTCATTACAACTTTATATATGGCAGGAGGTAGTCTGTATGTTTTAGGTAAAGATCGTACACATTCCTTTTTACACGGCCACTTTTGAAATATTCTAGCGTCAGATCCTTTCCATCCATAAATAGATTGATCATCATCTCCTACAAGAACTAATTCTTCAGTATTTCTAGCTATCTTTGATATTACTTGCCATTCTAATTTAGATAAGTCTTGTGCTTCATCTACTAATACAAGTTTGTATGGTTTGAATTCTATATTTTTTGCTAAAGCTTTTTCTAACATATCATCAAAATCTATCATCTGATAGTGATCTTTAAATTTTGTAAAATTTTTAAATACATAACTTATCTCAGGTCTTTTATATCTGACTCTAGAATAACTCGCATCTTCATCGTAAAAATGAAATATTCTTTGTAATGGATCTTTTTCTATTTTGTATTGACCATTTACTTTTATAGCTTTTTCAAAACCTAAAGAATGTTTTGCTAAACCTATAAGATTCATAATAGCTCCAAACTTTTTATCGTGCTCTTCACTCCAACCTACCGCGACTTCATCAGTGCCATCATAGTTAGTGTCTGCTATTTTAGGCCAGTTATCTGGATCTGTTTTTATTAAACCCTTAAAAGTTTTCTTTGCACTTTCATTAAATATTTCAAATTGATTTAAGTGATCTTTACAAAACTTATGTATTGTTTTTATAGACTCTGCTTGCTTTTCAGTTAAAAATAAAGATAATGTCTTGTCGTAAATCGCTCTATCTTGTAAATTTTCTACAGTAGCTTTTGCAAAACCTATCATTAAAACTTGATCAAAATGCATACCTGCCTCAAAGTTTCTTTTTAACATTTTTAAAATTTCAGTTGTTTTACCACAACCAGGTCCACCTAGTATTTTGTAACGTCTTTTATAAAATCTATCTATTTTAGTAGTCATTCTCTTGTCTTTCTGATTTAAAATTTAAAATATCTTGTTCTACCTCTGGCTCTCTACCAAAAGCAACTTCATCTAAAACATATACCCATTTCTTAACACCCTCTTTTATATGAAATTTTTCTCTGCTAATACCTTTACATTTTTGTAACATTTGATGTGTTAAATCTACAGATAACTTCCACTCTTCCATTTGTAGATGTTTGTAAAATCCATCAAATATAAATTTACGTTTACCATTACCATCACTAAAAGGTCTACCCATTACAATTTGTTTTCTATCTTTTGTAATTCTAAGATTAAAACAAAAGTCCTCTAAATGAGATTTTAATTTAAACTCTGGTAAACTTTCTTCTGGTGCATCTATTGGTGTAGCTTTTTGTTGTAATGTTCTTATTTGCAAATCCCAATTTTTTATTTTTGGTGGAGTCTTACCTGTTTGTTCTGTTGCTGCTTCTCTCGCTAAATCCTGTTTAACTAATTCTTTTGAGTACAATCTTACTTCATCCCCGTTAAATCCTAAGTACCATATCTTTGGACTTGATGTTACAAAGGATAAAGGTCCTAATACTAATTCATTATCTATTCCACCACCAATACCTAATTTTCTTTTTACACATTCTTCTCTGTTACAATATGTTTTTAACCAATCTTGATCACATCTATATTTATAATCTTTCTTATCTCTAGAACCTATCACATTATTAACTTCACTATAACTCATTCCTTTTCCAATTGGTTCAAAAAATTTTTTATTATAGTCTAATGTTTTATCTTGCCACTCTTCTGGGTATCTTAATTTTATATATTTTGTCATATCTAGAAGAACTTCATTTCTTTGACTTTTAGGTACACCAAATTTAGCTAATGCTTGCATACAAGGAGGACCATCTTGAAACCAATCTCCGGAGTCACCTTCATCTATATTTGATTTTAATTTTTTTAATTGTGCAGGAGTAACTTTATTTCTTTCGTAGTGTTCAAAGAACTCTTCGATCGTGGCGGCGCTGCCATCCTCCTTTATCATGTATCGTTCTGTGCTTTTAGCGTTGTAATATGGTAAGTTAATCCAACTACCTGCAGATCCTTTTTCTAAATTTAAATATTTTTGAACTGGAAATATTTTATCTGGTTTACAATCACCAAATATATTTTTTATTGTATGTAATTTTTCTCTTAATAATAAGGCAGGGACAGCTTCTGTTAAAAATATGTAAACATGTATGCCCCCACTTTTAGACTTGAAAGGTATAAAAGGTACGTTTATACTTTTTATTTTTTTAAATAATTCTTCTACATTTGGTTTGTATTCATCTAAATCTATCGCACCCCACATACAAGTGCTATCGCTTCTAATAGGACATAGACCTAAACTATCTGCTTTAATAGTTTTGTTTTTAGTTTTAACTTCAAATTTTGTGCCTTCTAAGTGTGCCTTCCACATTTCTTCTGTGTGTGCATAAGAAGAAGTAAAAGATGTTCCAGATTTTTTACCATCACCAATACTTGTATCTATTTGATGGTAACCAAATCTTTCTTCAAGACCTGTAAATATCTTTCTAAATTTTTCTATCATAAAATATAAAGTGGGCGTTTCCACTCTCGCTTAGACGCCCACTACCTAGGATATATTTAGTATGGAGACGATTCAGATTTTTCTTCTGTACCGTGTTTAGCCTCTACTTCACCCTTACCTACAGATTCTGCGAAAGATTTAGCCATGTCATAGATTCCCTTGTCTGTGACTGGACCAATCTTAGACACATCCCAACCAAACCATGTTCCTTTGTCGTTAGACATCTGAACGGTTGATAATTTATAAATGTGGCTGTATGTAGGCGGAGTAAACAAACCGTTTTTTCCTTGCATTTTTAAACCCATCATCATTGAATTCCATTTTCTACTAACTTTTAATTGAGTAGATTTCATAGATATCAATGCTGTTGATGGATTCTCTCCTACAGTCAATACAAAATGACTTGCAGTGTTATCAAGATAATTACCATTTGGTAATCTATCTTTGTAGTCCTTACCTCTAGTGGTAGTACCAACGATAGCACTGTCAGCATCATGAATAGCTACAGGTGCACCTGTGCTTGTGCCTCTGTCTGCCCATTCAATGTACTGTCTTTTATAATGACATGGCACGACATTAATTTCATCGTACAATGCATTTGTAACAGTGTTGATTATTTTGCCAGGTTCTGCGCCCTCGACATATTTGCCATCACGTTTATTAACTTCCGGTGATAGCTGGCCCAAAATTTTTAAGAAAGGTAACGCAAGATCTTCCTGCGATATATTCTGAGCCCCTTGTGCTGCATCAGCTTCCATATCAAATGTTGCTAATGCTCCTTCTTTTTTTGTTGCTACTTGGTTCATGTTACTTGTTCCTTTTTATTGTTGTTTTGTTCTCCGAGAACACCCCGAAGATTTCCGTTGGCATTTCTTTACCTGCCTCAATACGCTCACGGACTAGCGCTTTCAGAGTCATGGGTTCTACCTTCATCTTTTGTGTTGGTTGGAACCCTTGACCCTTCGCAAGTTCAGCATAAGTTGCTGCCTTGTTGTCCTCGTTACGACCGAATGATACTGAGATCTCGTTCTTAATTATATCACCCAGTCCATTGTTACGAAGCCAGTTAAACGCCGCTTCTTTATTTGCTTCCGTTATGGTTGCACGATACGACGTTGAAACTTTTAGATGTGATCCATCTTGCAATTTTAATTCTGCTAATCCCATCTCACTCATCATTGTAGGTATAATATCCCCAGAAAGTTTTTCAATCTCTTTCTTTGTGCTTTTCATATTATCCTCTTGTAGTTCTAATCTACTTTGTAATGATTCTAATTTTTCAACTTGATCTGCAAGAGACTGAATATGTTTAGTCTTTGTCATTGCATCTTGTTGATCTTTTTCAAAATCAATTGTCATCTATTTCTCCTTTCTCGTATAGATTGATTTCAATAGGATAATATTTTCTTTCTTGTTTATCCCATTTTAACACTTTGTATTTACCATTTGTAATATCAGATACAATAGAACATGCGACCCCTATGATTGCAGGATCTCCTGTTAGTAATAAATAATCTCTTGGTTTATAATTTTTTAATCCTTCTCTTAACTTATAAATAAGTGGGCCAGGAGAAAAAATTATTTGAGAAAACTCTGGTAATAAAAATTTAAATTGTCCATATTGAGAGGCACCCATAATATTTATTTTTGGATTACCTGCTTGTGTTCCAGGAATATGTTGTATTACATAAACAGTAGACACATAATTATTTTTTAAACTTTCGTACTTATTACTTTCTGACATTGACAAATCATATAACATCCTTTATATCTATGTCAATAGAAAGAAGAAAATAAAATGAATTATAAATTTAAAACCAAGCCATATGCACATCAATTAACTGCATTAGAAAAATCTTGGAACAAAGAAAACTTTGCTTATTTTATGGAAATGGGTACGGGTAAAACAAAAGTATTAATTGATAATCTTGCTATGTTATATGACAAGGGTAAGATAGATGGTGCTCTAATTATTGCACCAAAAGGTGTTGTGAAAACTTGGTATGAACAAGAACTACCCACACATCTACCAAATCACATAGAAAATGTGACAGTATTGTGGCAATCTAATATTACAAAAAAACAACAAGAAAAATTAGAAACATTATTTGAAATAGAAACTGCTTTGCATATTTTAGTTATGAATGTTGAAGCTTTGTCTACAGAAAAAGGTGTTAAATTTGCAAGTAAATTTATTAATTCACATAAAACTATGATGGCTATCGATGAATCCACTACAATTAAAACACCCACTGCAAGAAGAACTAAAAATATAATTGGTATTGGCAAACACGCTAAATATAAAAGAATTATGACAGGTTCTCCTATCACAAAAAACCCTTTAGATTTGTATACGCAATGTGAGTTCCTTGATCCGTGGTTGTTAGATTTTACATCATACTATGCGTTTCGTAATAGGTATGCAGAGATGAAGACTATGCATCTTAGAGGACGATCTATACAAGTTGTTAGTGAGTTTAAGAATCTTGGTGAGTTATCAGAGACTGTAAAAAACTTTTCTTACAGAGTATTAAAAGAAGATTGCTTGGACCTACCACCAAAGAACTTTATTAAACGTCACATTACGTTAACACCTGCACAAAAAAAGGTTTACGAACAGATGAAGAAAGCAGCTATGGCTGTATTAAATGGTAAAGTCACAACCACAATGACTG
>VTLG01004770.1_pt1 | contig 14031 bp, 20 predicted proteins | sample 4694571 | NCBI WGS metagenome assembly VTLG01 (sample SAMN12604809, study PRJNA352737) | marine metagenome | biome: ENVO:00000447; feature: ENVO:00000209|ENVO:00000569|ENVO:01000036; material: ENVO:00002151; isolation source: viral sequences binned using virsorter ...
TGGGGGGGGGTAGGCCAGAAAGATTACCCACACTCATTCTAACTCTACTTTTCAAATTGGGTCTTTTTTCTTATTATTAATTCTTTTTTTCTACCTGTATATTATACTTGTATATATACTTGTATACTATACTTGTATATATACTAGTATAATACTGGGTATTTTTATTTTAAATTTTTTTTTTGTATATTTGTTTATGGAATTCAAAACAATTAAGAACAAAAAACATTATTTATTTAATACCATTGGAGAGTTTAAAGTATATTGTATGAATGATACAGTAGTTGGCAATTGGAGGAAGGGAGATACAGGAGATTGGGTGTTTACAGATGATATGTATGTTTGTCAAGTCCTTAAGCGTGGTAGTATTTATGAAAAGATTGACCAGGTATCTAAGGATTTTGTTCGTACTGTATGTGGCACATTCATTGTTCAGAAGAAATGTCATAAAATGAATGGGGAATATGGTATTCCAGAGAACATCTATGCATTTTCAGGTAATTTTAAAGCAAAACAAACCTATCAGGGGGAGAATAAATTAAATAATAAAGAATTCTTGTTTGCACGATATGTTGCAGAGGGCTATGATACAATCGAGGCTTATAAAAAGGTATATAAAAAGTCAAAGAGTCCGAGATATATCCAACGAAAAACAAGTACAATGCTAAAAAAAGAGAGTATTAGAAAAATGGTAAAAGATGAAATCAAAAAGATTTTACAAGAAGAAGGTGTTACGAGTGAATGGATAATTGGAAGGTATAGGGATATTGCAGATTTAGCTGAACGTGATTCAGATAAGCTTCGTTCACTTGAATCTTTATCAAAAATATCAGGTTTATTCAACACAGAGAAGAAACAAGAGCAATTAACAGTCTGGCAGGGTTTTACACCAGAACAATTGGAGGCAATCAATGGCGGAGAAACGAAAGTTATCGCACATGCGGAAAAAGAAGACGAATAGTGACGACCCATGTCCTGTATGTGAAGAGGAGTTATACTATGATGATGATTATACAAGACGAATTGGTCTTTTAGATAATTCTGATAAGCTTGAAGGGTGGATGTGTCCATATTGCAACGCAACATTTGATAATTTTAATAATTTATCGTATATTAGTACCACGAATACAATGCAAGGAAAAGCATAAATGCCACGTTTTGGGGGAACATCAAAAAAACGACTTAATACATGCGATGAAGATTTGGTCGATTTATTCAATGAAGTTATAAAATACTTTGATTGTACTGTCTTAGAGGGCCATAGAGGTAAAGATTTACAAAATAAGTACTACGATGAAGGAAAATCAAAAGTAAAGTTTCCATATGGGAAACATAATGAAAGTCCTTCACATGCTGTAGATGTTGTTCCTTATCCAGTTGATTGGAATGATACCGATAGAATGTATTATTTTGCTGGTTTTGTTAAAGGCATGGCAGCATCAATGGAAATTAATATACGTTGGGGAGGAGATTGGGATAATGACACCGAAGTCAAAGATACAGGATTCAAAGATTTACCTCACTATGAATTACTTTAAGTGGACAGTAACACAAACCCCTTATCCAAAATTTTATTTTACAGAAGAAGAAGATAATGGCAAATAATACATCAGATTTACTAGATATTATTAAAAATGTAAATAAGTCTCAAGAAGAGATAGAATTTGAAAATTTATTAAAGGATGCAGAAATAAATTTAAATAGTGAAGAAGCTTCTATTTTAAAGTCATATATGGAAAAAGCTAATATGCCTTATATAAAATCTTATGAAGATGCATGGCCTAGTTTTGATAAAGGAAAAAGAGAAAAAGGGGAGCCAGATACTTTAAATGTTAGACCAGGAAATATTAATGATTTTATAGAAGAATTAGCTCATGCTATTCAATATAATCCAAGAACAAAAAATGGAGAATATAGAGAAAACATGAGTGCTATTCGTGATAGTTTAAGGTTTTTTGCTAGACATCAATCAAAAGAACTTGGAGATTATAGGTATATATATCCTGGTTCTATTGAATATCAAGCACATAAGGAGATAGCCCCTTCTATTTGGGATGAATTTAATGACGTATTTATAGAAAAATTTAAACGTAAACCTAAATAAATGGCAAATCTTAATCTTCATGGTAACATATCAGAAAAAGAGAAGCTTCTTGAAATGGCATTTAAGAACCTTATTACGTTTGGTAAGCTTTTTTCCCCTCAAGATTATTTAGCTACCACTTCACCTCCTTTTCATTATGATGTTGGAGAATTATTAACTGATAGAAAAATACAACAATTGGCATTAGTGCTACCACGTGACCATGCAAAATCTACTTTAGCCGCTACTGCTGTACTTCATAGGTTTTTATTTGCTACTCCAGATAAACCTGAATTTATTGCATGGATTGGAGAAGCACAAGACCAAGCAACAGATAATTTGGCTTGGATACAAAACCATATTTATAGTAATCCTGCTGTTCATTATTATTTTGGTGATTTACAAGGAGATAAGTGGACAAAAACAGAATTTACATTAAATAATGGATGCAGAATGATTGCAAAAGGTACTTCTCAACGTCTTAGAGGCAAAAAGCAACTGTCAACTCGTTATACAGGTATTGTTTTAGATGATTTTGAATCTGAATTAAATACAAAGACACCAGAAGCACGTCAACAGATAAAAAATTGGGTTACTGCAGCAGTATATCCAGCAATTGACTTTGATAAAGGTGGATTTCTATGGTGTAATGGTACAATTGTTCATTATGATTCATTTTTAAATAATATTGTTGATAATTATAAGGCTGCAAAAAAAACTGGGGAAGAATACTCATGGGACGTTGTTACTCATAAAGCAATATTAGAGGATGGAACTACTTTATGGCCTTCAAGATGGCCTATTGAAAAACTAGAAGAAAGAAAACAGTTTTATATTGATTCAGGAACACCTGCAAAGTTTTATCAAGAGTATATGAATCAAGCAAAATCACCAGATGACCAAATATTTAGTGAAGATGATATTAATGATGGATATTATAAAGGGAAATTAAAATTTTCTGAGGAATGTAATTCTTGGTATTTAATATTAGAGGATGGAAGGAAAGAATATGTCAATATTTATATCGGTGTCGACCCTGCTTCAACACTTAGTACTAGGAACGATTATAGCGTCATTATGGTTGTTGCTGTTTCTGCTGAATATGATTATTATGTTATTGAATATTGGAGGAAACGTGTATTGCCGATGGAGTGTGCAGATGAAATATTTAAAATTGCAGAACGATACAGACCAATTAAGAGAATAAATATTGAAACTATATCATATCAAGAAATGTTGAGAGATTATGTTCATAAAAGAAGTAAAAAAGAAGGAAAGTTTTTACCAGGTATTGAGCAAGGTATAAAAGGTTATGGTAATCAAAAAAAGAAAGATAGACTATTTGAAGGATTGCAACCTATGTTCAAGGCAGGGGCTGTACATCTAAAAAAAGATATGCATGAATTTATTGGAGAGTTGTTGGATTTTCCAAAAGGAAGTCATGATGATACTATTGATGCATTTTGGTTAGCAATGCAATATGCTAGGGGCAATAAAAAAGCTGGAAAGGCCAAAAAAATTAAAAAAAGAGGTATATGGGAAAAGCCAAAAAAGAAGTATAATTGGATAACAGGAGCACGCACTTGATTTTTACATTAAAAATATGTTATATTTAGAGTTATGATAAAGGAAGATTTTAGAGTAAAAGGCATTAGAGAACTATGGAAGCGATGGCATGATGCTCGTAGAGAGTGGGAAGACCATGCTCGTGAAGATATTGATTTTTATTTAGGCAATCATTTTTCAGAAGAAGAAAGAGATGCTTTAGATGAAAGAAACCAATCAAGTGTTCCTTTAGATAGATTATATTCTGCAATAGAACAATTCAAAGCAATCATTACATCTAAGCCACCTAAGTTTTCTGCTGTTGGTAGAGAAGACTCAGATGTAAAAATGGCAAATGTATGGAAGGGTTTACTTGAATATATATGGGATATATCAGATGGAGATGAAGTATTTAAACAAGTTATTCATGATTATGCGGTAACAGGGCTTGGATATTTTTATGCATATGTAGATACAGAAGCAGATTATGCAAGAGGTGAAGTTAAATTTAGTTATGTAGACCCATTTAGAGTTGTTGTTGACCCAAATGCAAGAAATAAATATTTTGATGATTCTACTGGAATGATGCTTTCTACTATATTAACTAAATTCCAATTAATTGATTTATATCCCCAATTAATGGAAGAAAATCCAGAAAATAAAAAAATGTTGATTGATGAGATAGAACCTTATTATGAAGATGATACATATCCAAGTAATTTAAATACAAGAACAGTAGGGTCATTTACTCCTGATTATATAAAAGATAAAGACACAGGAGAGGGGTCTGAAAAATATCAATTAATAGAAAGTTATAATAAAATTAAGATGCCTTTTTATAGGCTGATTAATATGGAATCTGGAGAAGAACAAATTTTAGATAGACAGGGTCTTGAAATGTTAATGGCTGATGAAAAAACAGTTAAAGCAATGGAACAGGGCTTAATTGATGTATTAGAGATTATGCAAACAAGAATTAAGTTAACATGTGCTTTGGGACAAATTGTTTTATATGAACGTGTTTTAAATACAGATATTTATCCAATTGTTCCTGTTCCAAATATATGGACTAATACGCCATACCCAATGAGTGATATTAGAAAAAATAAAGATTTTCAGAGATTTTTAAATAAGACAATGTCTTTAATAACATCTCATGCACAAGCATCATCAGGGCTAAAACTATTAATTCCACAAGGAAGTGTAGATGATATTGAAGAGTTAGAAAGAGATTGGGCTAATCCTAACGCAACAATTGAATATGACCCATCATTTGGAGAACCTCACTTCCCTTCCCCACAACCTCTATCAAATTCTGTAATGCAATTACCTGCATTAATTGAAAAGTATATTGATTTAAATATGGGCATATTTGAAATGATGCAAGGAAATACAGAAGCAGCTCCTAGAACATCTTCTGCTACAATGATGCTTGAAGATTTTGGCCAAAGAAGAAGTAAATCTAAACTAAGGGATATTGAGGGAAGTTTAAGAAGGTTAGGAAAAGTAGTTTATAATTTGGCAAAAGGACACTATAGTGTTCAAAAAACATTTAGAATTTCTCAGCCTAATAATGATTTAAATGAATATACAATTAATAAAAGAATGTATGACGATAAGTCAAAAGAAGTTATGTCAATAGTTAATAATATTGCAATAGGCGATTTTGATATAAGGATTATTGGTAATTCCACTATGCCTTCAAATAAATGGGGTGAATGGAATATTTATATGGAAGCATATCAAGCAGGATTAATTGATAAGCATGAGGCTCTTAAAAAAACAGATATATTTGATAAGGAAGGCGTTTTACAAAGAACAGATATTATTCAACAATTACAACAACAATTACAGGGTGCACAAGAGCAAATTAAAAAATTATCTGGAGATTTACAAACATCCAATAGAGCTGAAGTTCAGTCAAGAAAACGAACTGAAGTCGAGAAGTTTAAAACCAGAATTAATGAAATGGAAGTAAATGCAAAAGCAGATACAAAGGTAACTGCTGGTAAATTAAATAGTGCAGTTAAACTCGAAACTGATAGATTACGTATGCGTAGTCAAAATCCAAAGAAGTAGAGAAATTGCAGAAAGGATAGTAAAATGAACGCAAATTCAGATAACAATCTAAATGAAGGTCAAGTTGCTGGAGGAGTAGGGCAAGATGAAAGTACAAATCAGAAAGAGGGTTCTAGCTGGGAGGACCAAGCGAAATATCACCAATCAGAGAAGGATAAACTTTATTCTGAGAATCAAAACTTAAAGAAATATGAAAAAATTGGGAAGTTTTTGGAATCACGACCTGATATAGTTAAAAACATAACTAATCAAGTTCAGGGTGGTCAACCAGTAGAAGCTGCTCAAAGTAAACCTATTTCTTTAGGAAAAGATGAGTTTGACCCATGGGAAGCCTATAATGACCCATCATCTAAATCGTATCAGTTCAGGCAACAGGAATTACAAGGAACCATAGATAGTGCTGTAGGTAATGCTGTATCAGGAATTCAGGAACAAGTTGGTATGGATAAACTTGGAAATGAACTTCAAAAAAGGGGTTTAAATGAAGAACAAATACAATCATTTGTTGAGTTCGCACAAAAAAATCCCTCAGAGTATGGTATTGATGGAGCAATTAAAATGTGGGATTCTGTAACGAATGAACAGCCTGTTACTGAAGCAAAGCAATCAGCTCAAAATAATCCAAACCCATTTGACATGATACGTCAGACTGCAACGCCACCTGCACAAGCAGGGGTGCTTACTGGCCAACAACCAGAAAGAAAATCTGATATGGATAACATGTGGGATGCAATTACAAAAGCTGGTAGCCGAAGTAATGTATTGTAAACAATAATGTAAATTAGGAGAGAAAAATGCCAAGTTATAATAGTGGGCAAGTACAATTTGGAACTCCTGGTGCGGTCATTGATAGTACGATACCATCGAGAAGATTATTTGATTTTAGCGATAGGGTCGCAGACTTAGCTCCAGAGGAGTCTCCATTTTTTGTATATTTGTCAAAAGTAGGAAAAGTTCCAACTTCGGATAGTCAATTCCGATTTTTGGAAGATAGAACGAAGGTTTCTATTACTGATAGAAGCTTTTTTGTTGATGGAGGTCAGACATTAGCAGCTCCAGGAAGTACGACAGATGTTACAGTCGAACTGAATAAAGGTGCTTCAACAGGAAGTACAGGAGCATCTACAGATGGTAATATTAGTTGGCTTGTTAAAGGTATGGTTGTTCAATTTGCAGAAAATGTGAATTTGAGTGGTGGTACTGATACAGAATCAGTTACTCAAGCAACAGCTAGAATCGAGAATATTACACATAATTCTGCAGATACTACAATAAGAGTAACAACTATTGCTGCAACAGCAGGAGACAGTTCAACAACTACAATTGATAATGAAGGTGAAGTTGTAGTAATTGGAACATCATATGAGCAAGGTTCAGGAGCTCCAGATGTATGGTCACAAGAGCTAGATAATGATTATGGATATACTCAAATCTTTAAAACAGCTTGTGAAATGACTAATACAGCAAGAGCAACTGTCTATAGAGGATATGCTGATGAGTGGGCACGTTTATGGAATCTTAAATTAAGAGAACATAAAGTAGATATCGAAAGAGCATTGCTTTTTGGTATGAGAGGTTCACAAAATGGTATCCAATATAGTGAAGGTATTGTTGGTCATATACTTAAAAATGGTACAAATAGTGGTGCTGGAGCAATTGGTTCTTATTCTTCAGGAAATCCATATTTAATGGGATGGGCAACAAGTGAAACAACATATGATAATTTACTTGGTGCATTTGAAGTTATGTATGACCCTGCAAGGGGTGGTTCATCAAATAAGCTATGTTTAGCTTCACTTCCAGTTGTATCTCATTTCAATAAACTCGGAGGATTTATGGCAAATTCAATGGGTAATGAAGAGAGATATAATTTTGAGAGAAGTACAGGTTCATTTGGACATAAAGTTATGAAGATTGAAACTGTTCATGGTGATTGTAGTATTGTTAAAGAACCTTTGTTCAGAAATAATGCTTCAGGTCATATGTGTTTTGTTGACCTTGACCATGTTTCATATAGACCTCTCGTTGGAAATGGTGTTAATCGTGATACATCAATAACAACAAACGTACAACAAGCGGATGAAGATTTAAGAAAAGATATGATATTGACCGAAGCTGGTCTTGAAGTATCTCTTCCTGAAACTCATGCTCTTATAAATGTGGAGGCAATATAATATGAGAAGTGACTTTATAAATCCAAATAGTAGTAAGTTCGGTGATGGTGCTGATATTATTGACGAGGCGATGCCACTACAATATAAAGAAAAGATTTCTTTATTAGTAGACCAAGGAGCAGCTGGAGCAATAAGAAGTGCATTAACAATGGCTGATTCAGGTACTCATTTTATAGTACCCCCATTAACATCTGGTACACAATTAATTGTATTACCAGCAGTTACATCTGAAAATGTAGGTTTTACTTGCAAATTCACGATGATTGGCGTAGCAGCACAGGTATTTAGTGTTGATACTGCAGCTTCAGCTGATAAGATAATAACATGGGAGCCAGATGGTGATGGCACAGGAACTATAAATGCAACTGCTGATGGATTCAATTTCACAGCTTTAGCAACATTTGGGGCATCATTTAGAATTACAATGATTTCTTCAACTGTTGCAACAGCATTTGCTGTTTCAGACCTTAATTATGGTTTGGCTGCAATGACTGGTGAACACGTAGCTGAGTAACTACTTAAATCCAAATCAATAAGGATTAATAGTTTTGTAGAACTATGGAGGTTGTCACTAAAAGGCAGCCTCCGAATCTACTAAGAATTTAATTTTAATTATAGGAGAAAATATGGCATTTGTATCAAAGTCATTTATAGATTCAGCAACAGCTTTAGATAATACCGAAACAGATTCTAGAGGAAATGATTCTCTTTCAAAACAAGTTGAGGATTATTTAACAAGTCTTACACCAGCAGGAAGTGCTGGGGCTAGAGAAATTAAAGTTGCATGCTCTTCGTTAAATGGAGACAGAGTTTTTGTATTAGTAACTGTAGAAACGTAAGGAGTAATTATGGCACATTTATTTAGAGCAAAATCTTTTATTACAGATGCTTCTGCAGTTGATGATAGTACTACTGCTAGCATGGCAGGTTTAGTTGAAGATTATCTTGAAACACAAGATGCAGGAGGAGGTTCAGCTGACATAGATGAAATTATCTGTGTTACTTCTTGCAAATTAAAGGGTGATAGAGTTTTTACGCTTGTTGTTCTTGAAGACGAGGTAGGTGGAGGTTAAACATTTTTAATGCCTAAAAAGAAGAAAAAATATCAACAGGGTGGTATGATGAATGGCCCCTCACATGTAGGGGGTGGTATTCCTATAGAAGTTGAAGGTGGAGAATATGTAATCAAAAAGGGTTCAGTCAATCCACAAACAGAAAAAACTTTAGAATATATTAATAAAACAGGTACATTACCTCAGTATGATGCTGGAGGTAGAGTACAAGTAAAAGGAGGGGCTGATATGCCTGTAGTAAAAGAAAAAAATACTGGAAAGGTTGTTTCAAGACAACCTTATAATGAGAAAGGAATAGATAATGCATCAACGATAGCTCAATCTAATCCCAACTGGGAAGTTGAATATGCTAGTTCAGATGCAATAGATAGAAATGTAACTACATATCCTGGGGGTGGAAAAACAGGATATAATGTTCCAATGTATGATAAGGGTGGAAAAACAAAGAAATGAGAACTAGGACTTATTATTGCGATTGTGGTGAACATGTTGAAAGTGTTAAAGGAGAAATACCTCAATGTTCTTGTGGAGAAGTTTTTGGTAGAACAGGTTCACATCTTGATGGTATAAATATGCGTACCACATGGAGTGGTACAACAAAGATAGAATTTAGTGAAACAACAATTGATAAAGATATAGCAGAAAGGAATGCAAGATAATGGCTGTATTTAAAACTCAAATTCAAGATATAATAGGAGATTTTGACGATGATGTTGCTATAAATCAATTTCTTACTGATGGAGCTAAAGAATTAATAAACATGATGCCTTCTGAATTAAAGCAAAAATGTTCTAAAGTCACTAATTTATATATTGGAAATACAAATACAACTATGGACTTAGATGGAGTTGGAGGAATACTTTACGTAACTCGTGAAAATGCTAATTCTGGCTATTATATTGGATGTAGAGAAGTGTCTCCTCTATTAGCAGATTCAGCTAATGATTCATCAAGTTTGCATTATGCGACAGCAACAGACCCAGTATATTGGACTGAAAGTAATTCTTCAGGAAATCCAACATTATTTGTAAAACCTACTCCAGATGCAAACCAACCTGCTAAAATAGTACATATATCATATCCTTCAATTACTGGTAGCGATGATTCTGTAATTGCTAATTTCCCTGATGAATTAGAATATTTAGTTGTTTTATATGCAGCAATAAAAATAGTAGAAAGACAACTTGTTGAAGAAGAAGATATTGAACTATATACCCCAATTATAGCAGTATTAAAACAAGATTATATACAAGGACTTCAACATTCAGGTTTAGTTCAAACGCAACAACAACAAGGAGCTAAAGAATGACAGCAAAAAATATTATAGAACAAATTGAAAAAGTATTTGGAAGGCAATCAGAACAATTTATGTTTCAATTAATTAATGATGCATTGGATGATATTGCATCAAGTAAGAAAAATAATACAGTATCAAAAACAACTAATTTGATAGGTTATGATAGGTGGTATACTTTACATGATGATGTAGTACAAATAAATAGAGTTGAAATTAAAGATACAAATGATAGATATGTAATGATTCCAAAATTAGCTGACCCTCATAAACTATTAAGAGAAGATACTGATGATACTGCTAGTAGTTGGTCAGATACTGATGCAGGAGACGATTCATTAACTTAGGAGAATTATGGCAGTAAATAAAAGAACATATCCAAATACATATTTCGCATGGTATAATGATGACGCAAGACTTGCAATATTATCTCAAGATACCACTTCTACATCTGGAGAAAGAACATCAGAAAAATATGATACATATCAAGGAGATGATGTTACTAATGGTATTAGAATTACATATACATCAAAATATGGAACAATTGATGCTCAAACTGAAGATTTAAAAACTACTGCTGGACTTGATTCTGGGTTACATCCTGCTGTTGTATGTTATATAAAATCACGAATGTTTGAAGATATGGGAGATTTACAACGAGCACAATATTTTAGAGCAATGTATGAAAAAGCAATGAAACGATATCCTTTAAGAAAAAGTGGAGTAAGAACGCTGGCTGTACCAAAATTATAAAATTTATGAAAATAGACGAACATAGAGAAGTAGTATTAACTCATCTTGAATATATAAGAAAGATGATAGATAATAACTCAAGGCAACTTGAGAAAATAAATGGACGTGTAAGACATAACGAGAAGTCCATTGGATGGATAGTTGGGATAGGTAGTATGTTTGCATTTGGAATTTCAGCTGTCCTAGGTTTTTTAAATATAAAGGAATAATATATGGCTAAAAATGACGAAGGCGTAATTAAGCGAGTGCTTGTTACACCTGATAAGCATTTTCCATTACACGATAAAAAGGCTATAAATGTTGTATGTAAAGCTATAAAAATTGTAAAGCCTAGTGTATATATTGATTTGGGTGATACTGGAGAATGGGAGTATTTTAGTACGCATTATTGGAAAGGCAGAAGTGCAAAACCAATGGAAGATTTGATTCCATTATTGAATAAAGATATAAAAGCAGTAAATAAAGGGATGGACCAAATAGATAAATCCCTTGATAAAGTAAAGTGTAAAGAAAGACATTTTATACAAGGTAATCATGAGGTTTGGCTGGATAAGTTTGTTACTCGATATCCTTATTTAGACCATTATATGACAGAAAAAGCCTTGAAATTAGAAGAAAGAGGTTATGAATATCATCCTTATAATAGAAAAAAGTTATTAAAAATAGGGAAGATTAACTTTACACATGGTAAATATGTTCCTAAATATCATGCTTTTAAACATTTGGATATGTATGGAGAGAGTATTATGTATGGGCATACTCATGATTTGCAAAGGTTTACAAAAACTACTGCTGGTGGAACAATAAGTGCTTGGAGCCTAGGATGTTTAAAGGATATAGAAGCTGATGAAGATTGGCTATGTGGAAGACTAACTAATTGGAACCATGCTTTTGCTATAATTGATTTCTTTAAAAATGGAGATTACAAAGTGGAAATTGTTGAAATTATAAGAGGCAGAACAACTTTATGGGGGAAGGTTATTAAAGGCTAATGAAGATTGGTGATAAATTATTAAAACTTGGTTATATTAATAAAAAGCAATTGACTGAGGCTTTAAAAACACAATCTCAAGAAAAGATATTATACAACAAAGACTTGCAATTAGGAAAGATTTTATTAGATAAAAAGTACTTAACATTAGATGAATTGACAGAAGGATTAAGTATAGCTATTGAAGAAGAAAGAAAGGATAAGGGTATGCCAACAGAAATAGGAGAAGGAAGTAAATTTACATTTGATTTAAAGTTCTTGATAACTATGGGAGCAATTCTTGTATCAGGTGCAGGCATTTATTTTACAATGAGTGGTGCAATTGATGAATTAAAATCTAATAATAGTCCAAGTAGAATAGAATATGATATGCTACAAAATGAGATAACTGGTATACAAAATGCAGGTAATCTAGATATTATTACATACAAACTAGAACAATATGATGAAACATTTGGCGAAATAAAAGAATTAGTAAATGATTTAAAGCCTTTAAAAGCTGATTTAGATTATATTAAAAAAGAATTAGAAAATATAAAAAATATAGACCCTATAGAAATACCAGAAGTTGATTTATCAGGATTAGAAAATGCAATTGATAATCTTACAAGTAAAATTGAAGGTTTTGAAATAAGATTGAAAAAGGTAGAAGAAAACGATGGAGGAAGGTTTTAAATGAAAGGTCTTTTTTATGAAAAAGTTCAGAAAAGAATTGGAAGATTGGTTCGAGGTTTGTGCCTTGTGGTATCAAATGCTTGTATTGTTTTTGGTAGTTTTTTTGATAACGCAACTATGTATGGTTCTGTATCGATGTCTACGCCATATATTAATGGGGATATTGAATTAGAAGATGACTATAAGTATAATTTTGGTATAAGAAAAATTGCATTGTTTCCATATCAAAATAGAGATGCATTTTATGATGGAGAAGAAGAAGAATTAAGTGATAATGCTCTATTTGGGGCTGTTGAAGGCCTAGAATACCTCATTTCGCTTAGTTCTATACGAAACCAAGGCCATGAGTTCATTGACCAAAATTATTGGCTTAAATGGTCAAATAAGAACTTTGCAGCTAAATTCTCTTATGTTAATAAAGAAAGTAGAGATTTACAATTTACTTCAATTGATGCAAGATATAGGTTAAAATTATGGAATTTAAATATAACTTTGGGTGGGTCTATAAAGTCTCATCCTATTTATGGACATCCTGCAATTGAGAATTATGAAGGATATTGGTGGGATTTGGCTTATCAATATGGATTTACAGATTTTATGGTTCCTGAAACTGATTTAAATGATAATGGAATTATAGATGATTATTATGTTTGGATTGAAACCGACCCAGATACTGAAGAAGGATACTGGATATATTTTTATGAAGGTATTAATTATTACTGGGAAAATCAAGATGGAGATTATGTAGCAGGAAGTGACGAAGAATTTTTTCAATACCATTATCCATATGTAGTAGATATGTATAATGAAGATAATAAGATAAAAGAATGGCAAGCAGAGTTATCAATGATGATTGGCTTAGATTTCTATATGGGCAATGACAATTATTATTCCCATATTTGGGTAAATGTCTTTCCTGCCTCTGTTGGTTTGACAGATAAGGCTTTTGAAAGTGAAGACATTCAATATGACGTTGGCTTGCTAATAGGCACCAACCTAAGTGAGCATATTGGGGTATTCTTTGAGGGTAAACAACAATCTTATTATGGCAAGGAAGAATATAATGTAAGTACTGGTTTAAATTGGAGGTTTTAAATGGGATATAGGTTTTCATTATCTGATACTGTATCGGTAACACCAGAATTGGATGTTGCTCGTGACCCAGTAGTGAGTGAAGAGGTATTGCCAGATTTTTCTTCATTTTTTGAAACAAGAGATGAAGAGTTTATTGTAAATTCTTTCTATGAAACAAGAGATGATACTCTTGCTGAAAGGGAAAGTATAATAGATACTATTAATGCAGACCCTTTATTATATGATACGATACAAACTAATTTAAATGAACTTTATATTCCTTCTCAATT
>VTLG01010019.1_pt1 | contig 14028 bp, 14 predicted proteins | sample 4694571 | NCBI WGS metagenome assembly VTLG01 (sample SAMN12604809, study PRJNA352737) | marine metagenome | biome: ENVO:00000447; feature: ENVO:00000209|ENVO:00000569|ENVO:01000036; material: ENVO:00002151; isolation source: viral sequences binned using virsorter ...
ACCATGACAATCATCCCTCTAACACAAGAATTTATTGCGAAGGTTTAGTGACAGATGAATGGTGGTTTGGATTCGAGCAAGAATATTTTATGTATCAAAATGGTCGTCCGTTAGGTTGGCCAGAGAAAGGTAAACCACGAGCACAGGGTGATTACTATTGTGGTGTGGGTGAAGGTAATGTAGTAGGTCGAGAAATTGTTGACCGACACACCGAAGCTTGTATGAATGCTGGTATTGGTATCACGGGTACCAATGCTGAAGTTGCATTGGGTCAGTGGGAGTTTCAAGTGTTGGGTTCAGGCATCAGAGCAGGTGATGATTTATGGATGGCACGTTACATTCTACAGCGAATTGCAGAGAGACATGGAGTGTCTATTGATTTTAGACCTAAACCTCAAACAGGTGATTGGAATGGTTCTGGTATGCATACGAATTTTTCTAATGATGAAATGCGGTATCAGGGAACGGAAAATTTAATGATGAATACTTGTATGAAATTGAAACTTACACACAGTAAGGCAATTAAAGAATATGGTTCTGATAATGCAAAGAGGTTGACAGGTAAACATGAGACACAATCTATTAAAAAATTTAGCTATGGGGTTAGCGATAGGGGTGCTAGTATACGCATACCTATTGTTACTGTAAATAATAATTGGAATGGTTATCTTGAGGATAGACGACCGGCAGCCAATGCAGATCCATATAAAGTGATGCGACATATTGTGGAGAGTTTAAAATGAGAGTAGGTTTTATTGGCATAGGTAATTTAGGACGGGATGCTGCTGAAGTTATGGCTCAGCATTATGATGTTGTTGGTTTTGATATCAGACAAGAGATAGATACTACCGTTAATATGACTAAAACTTTGGCAGAGGCTGTACAAACTAAAGATATAGTTTTTGTTGCGGTGCCAACACCCCATCATAAAGATTATGATGGAAGATATCCTACTAGTCATTTAGAACCGAGAGATTTTGATTATACAGCAGTTAAGACTGTTATTAGTTCCATTGATAAGTTGGTAGATGAGAAGACCCTTATAGTATTGATATCTACTGTCTTGCCAGGTACAGTAAGAAGGGAGATAGCCCCGTTAGTTAAGAAAGGTCGTTTCATTTATAATCCTTATTTGATAGCTCAAGGTTCAGTTAAGTTTGATATGATTTATCCCGAAATGATTATTATAGGGACGGAAGATGGTGGTGAAAGTAAAGATGCTAAATTGTTGAAGTGGTTTTATAATAAATTTGTATTCAAGAGAACACGAATAGTAACCGGTACTTGGGAAGAGGCTGAGGGTATTAAGATATTCTACAATACATTTATTTCTACCAAGTTGGCATTAGTTAATATGATTGCTGATGTATCAGAGAGTATAGGAAATATGAATGTAGATGTTATTACTACTGCTCTAAAAGAATCTACAAAGAGAATTATGGGATCTCAATATATGTCTGCCGGTTTAGGTGATGGCGGTGGTTGTCATCCCAGAGATAACATTGCTCTTAGATATTTGGCAAAAGAGTTAGATTTGGGTTATGATTTGTTTGAAGCTATTATGACTACTAGAGAAAAACAAGCAAAGAAAATGGCTGAAAAAATTATTAGCTTTAATCAAGATGTATGCATTTTGGGTAGAGGATTTAAACCGGGAGTCGACCAAGAGGCAGGTTCTCCAGCAATTTTATTGGGAAGTTTTATAGAACATAGAGCCTTTAATATATATTGGGATGGTCATCCAGATGAGGTAACTTATCCATTAACGTATGTTATGCATCACCATGAAAAATATTCTGCTTATGATTTCAATCCAGGAAGTATTATCTTTGATCCATTTGGCAAGACTTATCATACGGAAGAGTTGACAAACAAGGGCATTTCGGTGTATAATTATGGAAGAGGCTCGACTTAGTGTATGATTTAAAAGATTATTTAAACTCCGTAAATTATAAAAAGAATAATTTGATGGTAGAAGATGGCGATGAGTTTTGGGAGAAAAAATATCCCACATTCATTGTTAATAAATGTGTGTCTGGGTTTGCTGATACAGTTTTGTTTGCTAATGAAATGAATGGGTTCCATCATATGGATAAAAAATTACAGTATGATTTTTATTTGCACGGTTTGCCTAAGAAGAAACGCTTTTCTCCGTGGATGAAAGCCCATAAGATAAAAAATTTAGATTTAGTTAAAGAGTATTTTGGATATAGTAATGAGAAAGCTAGAATAGCTCTTACTATTTTGAATGAGGATCAATTAGAGATGATGCAAAAGGCATTGTCTAAAGGCGGAAAGAAATAAATATCTCCATAATAATGATAATAATGGAGATTAGTCATGGAAGAATTGGAGTGGCATCCGGACTTGATGTTGGAAATCAGATTGTCGGAACCAGATGATTTTTTAAAGGTTAGAGAAACTTTATCCCGCATAGGCATAGCCTCCCGTAAAGAAAGAAAACTTTATCAATCTTGTCATATATTACATAAACAAGGTAGATATTTTTTAGTGCATTTTAAAGAGTTGTTTGCACTTGATGGTAAACCCTCAAACATTAGTATTAATGATGTGCAACGTAGAAATACAATAGCCACCTTATTATCTGATTGGGGATTGGTGGAAATTATGGGGAACGCTGACGATAAGGCACCTTTGTCACAGATAAAGGTACTAACCTACAAAGAAAAAAATGAGTGGTTGTTAGAAACAAAGTATAACATAGGAAATAAAAAAAAGGTTGTTTGAGAGAGAGAATATATTATGGCAATAAAATTAGTAAGACTTAAAAGTGGTGAAGATTTGGTAGCTGATATTGATATCAATACCGATGCAGTAACTTTGGAAAACCCAGCAATGATAATGCCTGTGGGTAATCCTGGTACTGGTGGTCAAGTTCAAATGGGTTTCGGGCCGTGGGTTCCTTTTGCCAAGAGTAAGACTTTTGAAGTGCCAAGGGAACATGTTGTTTTTATTGCAGACCCCGCTGATGATATAGTAAATAATTATAGACAAATGTTTGGTTCTGGTATAGTAGTACCCGAAGTAAAAGTAGATACTAAACAGGTATTGACTGGATGATGGATATGTGATATACTATCCATATGTCTGAAAACTTTTATACAAATATTATTCTTAAAGGTGATACCCTCTATCTGCGTGCCATTAGTAATGGCAAACGTATTATGGAGAAGATAAAGTATAAACCTACTTTATTTGTTCCCACTAAGAAAAAAACAAAATTTAAAACTTTGACTGGTACTACTGTAGAACCGGTCAAGTTTAATAGCATCTATCAGGCTAGAGACTTCATCAAGAACTATGAAGAACAGCCCGACTTGGTGTATGGCCAAGAGAGGTTTCAGTATTGTTATCTATCAGATAACTACCCAGGCATTATAGAATGGAATCAAGATAAGATTCTAACCTTATCTCTTGATATAGAGGTTGCAAGTGAGAATGGTTTCCCTGATCCTAACCAGGCAGAGGAAGAAGTTCTAGCCATTACTGTCAAAAACTACACGACGAAGAAGATTATGGTGTGGGGTATATATGATTATAATAATACCCGTGATGATGTTGATTATGTACATTGTGATGATGAAGAGGAGTTGCTTAGAGAGTTTGTTTCGTTTATGGAATCAGTTCAACCAGATGTTATCACTGGTTGGAATACTACCTTCTTTGATATTCCTTATCTCTGCCTAAGAATAAAAAAACTCTTCGGCAATAAGTTTATGCAAACTTTATCACCCTGGAGAGTGGTGACCGAAGAACATACTTCCACATTTGGAAGAGACATAACACGATATAATATATGGGGTGTGGCTAATTTAGATTATCTAGACTTATATAAAAAGTTTACATACACTGACCAAGAGTCATTCACATTAGATAATATAGCATTTGTGGAGTTGGGCACGAAGAAAGATCCCAATCCGTATGATACATTTAAAGAATGGTATACTAAAGATTACCAATCGTTTATTGATTACAACATTAAGGATGTGGAACTTGTCGATGCATTAGAGAATCATCTTGGCATGATTCAGTTAATGTTTACGATGGCATATGAAGCTAAGATTAATTATAATGATGTTTATTCTCAGAATCGTATGTGGGATGTTATCATCTTTAATTATCTTAAAGAGAAGAATAAAGTTATACCACAACGGGTGAGAAATGATAAAACTGCAAAGTATGAAGGTGCTTATGTAAAAGATCCTTTGGTAGGTCAACATAATTGGGTCATGTCTTTTGATTTAAATAGTTTGTATCCTCATTTGATTATGCAGTATAATATTTCAATAGAGACCTTGATAAAGGAAAGTTTTCCCCATAAAATTTCAGTTGATAAACTTTTAGCGAAAGAAGTAGATACTAGCATGTTGTCCGAATTGGGGTTGACTGTTACTCCCAACGGTGCTTGTTTTCGTACAGACATTAAAGGGTTTCTACCAGAGTTGATGGAGAAGTTCTACAATGACCGTGTGAAGTTTAAAAAGTATATGCTCGAAGCAAAACAACGATATGAGGATACAAAAGACGAAAAGTATTTGGCACAGATATCAACTTATCATAATATTCAAATGGCTCGTAAGATTGCTCTAAATAGTTCTTATGGTTCTATGGGTAATGAATATTTCCGTTATTATGACGAGAGATTGGCTACTGCTATAACCACTGCTGGTCAACTAAGTATTAGATGGATTGAAGGAAAGGTAAATGATTATATTAACACCATACTACAAACAAAAGATGAAGACTATATTATCGCATCCGATACAGACTCTATATACGTTACCTTTGATAAAATTGTACGTCAAACTTTTGAAAACAGAAGTGACACATCTAGGGACACAATCACCAATTTCTTGGACAGCGTTGCTAAAGAAAAAATCCAACCGTTTATTGATGAATGTTATAGAGACCTTGCCTCGTATATAAATGCTTATGAAAATAAGATGGAGATGGACAGAGAAGTTATTGCTGACAAAGGAATTTGGACTGCCAAGAAACGATACATCTTAAATGTTATTGATAGTGAGGGTGTAAGATACGCCGAACCACAAATCAAGGTGATGGGTATCGAAGCTGTTAAGTCATCAACACCACACGCTTGTCGTGAACGCATCCGAGATTCATTAAAAGTTATTGTGAATGAAGATGAGTTTAATGTGAATAAGTTTATACAGACCTTTCGTAAAGAATTTATGAATCTGCCTGTAGAGTCGATGGCCTTTCCCCGTTCAGTGAATGGTATTCGTAAGTGGGGTGATAAGTCTACTATATTTAAGAAAGGTACACCCATGCATATTAAGGGTGCTATTATCTATAATCATTTATTAAAGAAACACAAGTTGACGCATAAGTATCCGTTGATTATGGATGGTGAAAAGTTAAAATATGTATTACTTAAAACACCCAATGCATTGCAGTCAAATGTCATTGCGTTTCTTGGTGAGTTACCCAAAGAATTTGATTTACATAAACAGGTAGATTTTGATAGACAGTTTGAGAAATCTTTTGTTGATCCCATTTCATTGATACTAGAATGTATCGACTGGCGAGTAGATAGAAGTTATGGTACGCAAGTTACATTAGAAGCTTTGTTTGGATAAATTATTATGACATATAAACCATACACACTAAAAGATGTATATGATGCATCGGCACAAGAGAAGTTCAAAGTTATCTCTACCTTTGCTGGTGGGGGTGGTTCGTCTACTGGTTATAGATTAGCTGGCGGGAAGGTTCTTGTCATCAATGAGTTTGTTGAAGAAGCACAAAAGACTTATGCAGAAAATTATCCTGAGACAGTTATTCTTCCAGGTGATATTAAAGAATTGACCGGTAAGAATTTTCTAGATGCAGCTGGTGTTGATGAGGGTGAGATTGATATATTAGATGGATCACCACCCTGTTCAGCATTTTCTGTTGCGGGGAAACTATCTCATAATGTGCATGAAGAAGAGCGTATTGACCTGTTTGGTAATGTGACTATAGAGAAGGTTGCTGGTAAACATTCTGATGGTTGGGGTCAGACCAAAAACTATTCTGATGGTAAAATGGTTGAGAACATTGAAGACCTATTCTTTGAATTTCTGCGTGTTGCCAAAGACATCAAACCAAAAGTCATTGTTGCAGAAAATGTCAAAGGGTTGACGATAGGAGAAGCTAAAGAATATTTTAATAAGATACTCAATGAATTTGGTAATATAGGATACGAGGTGTGTGCCCAAGTTTTGGACAGTAGATACTTTGGTGTATCTCAAACTAGGGTTATCTTTATTGGGGTGCGTCACGATGTAATGGCAAAGTTGGGATTAAATTTTATGACCATATCCCAAATATTTCCTAAACCAGATGCAGATGTTATTCCTGTTAAAGATGTAATGATGGATTTGGTTTATGATCCAGAAGAAGTGAAGTACCTTACAGATAAGTTTACCAACACAGCATACTGGAAATATACTGGGAGTAAAATGCCTATTGATTCCGATAAGGTTCTTACAGGAGCAGATTACCATCCTAAAGGGCATCATTTCAATCTTAAAAGGGTATCACAATATCAACCCTCTCCTACGATTACGGCTATGGGTTCCGCAGATACAACGGCCGGTGCATTTCATTGGACTGAACCAAGAAAGTTGACTTTGGGAGAATTAAAACGTATAATGAGTTTACCGGATGATTTTAAATTGACAGGTAAATGGAATCAAAAAGCAGAACGATGCGGTAGAATGGTTCCACCAAGAATGATGGAACGTATTGCCTCGGCAATTTATACTAATGTACTGGAGAAATATAATGGCTGACTTTACATTTGCACATAGGCAAGAAGGTTTTGATGAACACATTGATTGGAGTATCAGGGGTTATAGTAATCTATTGGATGATGTTGTAAGTCTATCACGATATTTTGTTGAGGAAGATACCAATGTAGTGGACATAGGTTGCTCTACGGGTAAACTTACTGCACGGATTTTGGAACATAACTATGAAGCTTGTCCGGGAGCAAATTATGTAGGAGTAGAAGTGGCTGAAGGTTTCTTTAACAATCTCGATGAGAGAAAGGTCAGTTTAGATGAAAAATATCCTGGCACCGCTGTTGATTTTATTTTTGATGATATTCGTAATTATGAATTTAAGAATTGTTCCCTTGTAACGTCCCTTTTTACTTTACAGTTTATGCCTTATGCTTTTAGGGAACAAGTAATTGATAATATCTATTATGGTCTTAACGAGGGTGGTGCATTTATTTTTGGTGAAAAGATTGACACATCACATAGTCGTATTGAAAATATGTTACGCACCATTTATTATGAATTTAAGAATAAGTCTTTTGATTATGAGGACATTATGCAGAAAGAATTGACATTAAAGAATATGCTTAAACCTAATTCATGGGATGAGATTGAAGACATGTTAAATATTGCTGGGTTTAAAGCAGTTCAAAGTTTCTGGCAGAATCATTTGTTCATAGGTGCAATAGCTATTAAATAAAATTGACATTATTAGATAAATGTGATAGGATGGTATAGATGAGGATCGTTTGTGCTCGCTTGAGAAGTAATGTGACCTATACTGGTCCACTAGAAACTGTCTTGGATAGTTTCTTTGAATTATATGTAAGGTGGATGAAAGACAATTCACAACATACATATGATACATATAATTTAAGTTTTGATAAAAGACAAAAACCCAAACGCAATGCAGAGGTGTTTAAAGATGCTGATGTAGTAGTGATCCCTTCCGATAGTGAGTTTAGATACCACGGTGAAGTACAGATAGATCCACGAGACTTGGAGACATCTAATAACTATATTGAAGAAATTAAACCACATATGGAAGGCAAGCATATTATTATGTGGCGTTCAGATAGAGGTGATACGGAAGAATTATATAGAGAGGAAACATTTAATGGTGTGACCCTTGGTGATTTCAACACAATAGATGAAATAGATTTTCCTGCTAACATACACGGCATGAAGTATCATTTTATACAGACATTGAAAAACCCCTTGGCTCAGATGTTGCCAACTAGAAAGGATAAAGATTTTGCTTATTGGGGTAGAATGAAAGATGGTGATGACCGAGGTAAAATTATTAAAGGGGTGTATAGAGATAAAGATATTACCCAAGTATTGATTGGGGGATTTCCTTCGGGCGTTAAGCGAGATGCTAAGTGGATAAAAGAATGGAAAGTATTGTACCCTATGATAGAACGAGCCAAGTGTACTCTATGTTTTAATTGGCGAGACCCGACAGCAACAACATCAAGGTATCCGGAAGCATTATCTGTAGGTTTAATACCCTTTGTATGGCAAGACTATGATAAGAACAACACCTATAACATAGAATCTTGGCAACGTGTAGATAGTTTTGAGAAATTGAAAACTAGAATATTAATGTTGCGTTATCGTGAAGCTTGGGAAAGCAAACTTGCTCTGTGTATCCAAAATTATACAGAGACACTTCCTACAGAACAGGAGTATTACGAGCTGTTCAAAAAGAGGATGGATAAATATGTTAGTGGCAGTTTATGAAAATAAACAATATAATACTTTCAATGCTCCTTTTGATAAGAAAAAAGAAATAGAAGATTATTTCTTTAAAAACGATATAAAATGGTACACAATGAGTTATAGTGAAGGAGAAAAAGTAGATGTCAAACTTCTTGAAGAATGTAATTAAAGAAACAGGAAATGAATATGGTACAATTGTTAGCGACGGTCTTGCTACTGCTGATGTGTCTGGCTATGTCGATACTGGGAGTTTTGTTTTTAATGCTCTTTGTTCCGGTAGCCTTTATGGTGGGTTACCTCAAAATAAAATTACCGCAATCGCAGGGGAGTCAGCAACAGGCAAGACGTTCTTTGTCTTAGGTGTATGTAAAGCATTTTTAGAAGATAACCCTGATGGTAATGTAGTATTCTTTGAATCAGAGTCAGCAGTTACTAAAGATATGATAGAGTCGAGAGGTATCAATTCCTCACGAATGTTACTACTTCCAATTACTACCGTACAAGAGTTCCGTTATCAAGCATTACAAGTGCTTGAAGCTTATCAGGCAGATGAAACTCGACCACCTTTGTTGTTATGTCTTGATAGTCTAGGTATGTTATCAACTACTAAAGAGATAGAAGATACAGAGGCCGGTAAAGAAACTAGGGACATGACCAGGTCACAGATAGTCAAGGCAGCCTTTAGGGTACTGACTTTGAAACTGGGCAAGTTAGGTGTACCGTTATTGATTACGAACCACACCTATGATGTTATTGGGTCAATGTTCCCGCAGAAAGAAATGGGAGGCGGTAGTGGTTTGAAGTATGCCGCTTCAACCATCATCTATCTTTCTAAAAAGAAAGACAAAGATGGCACAGATGTCGTTGGCAATATTATACATTGCAAAACCTATAAGTCTAGATTAACAAAAGAAAATCAGATGGTAGATGTACGATTATCTTACACCAAGGGTTTAGACAGATATTATGGACTAGTAGAACTTGGTGAAAAACATGGCATCTTCAATAAAGTTTCGACCCGTTATGAAATGCCTGATGGAAGTAAAGTATTTGGTAAACAGATGTTATCAGAACCAGAAAAATATTTTACTGATGATGTTATGACTAAACTAGATGAAGCGGCTAAGATAGAGTTTTCTTATGGATAAGTATATTAAAGTTTATGATGATGTAATAGATGAAGTGTCTTGTGAAGCTTTGATAGAAAAGTTTGAGGATTCACATGAACATTTTGAAACTGTGCATGTTGAAGATGGTGATGATAAAATATCCTTTGAACAATTAAATCTTATTGACCATGAAGAATGGCAGTCGGTTCAAAATGGTATGTTGGAATTGTTTCAAGACTATATTATGCATTATAAATTAGATTGTGGGGTGCTGGGTAAGCAGTGGCCTGAAACTTATGGGTATGAATCCATTAGAATGAAACGCTATTTAAATAATGATTATGATAGATTTGATAAACATGTTGATGTAAGGGACTATGAGACTGCTAGACGATTCTTAGCATTCTTCATCTATTTAAATGATGTTGAGATTGGTGGTGAGACTAGATTTGATATGTATAAACCAGGAACATTTATACCCTATGAAATACAACCAAAAAGAGGAAGATTGTTAATGTTTCCCCCCACTTGGACTTATCCACATACTGGATTAAGACCTATAAGTGGTAAGAAATATTTACTACATTCTTATTGCCATTATGGATAAGACAACATACCATTATGTAGTTCATAAAGAAACGCAAGAGCAAGCTGTTCGTATACAAGATGGTAAATTTGATGGAATGGTTTACCAGTATTCGGATGTAATGTTTCCCATTTATAATGATGAGGGCAATGTAATAGATCCAGAAGATGCGGAAGAAATACCATTGACATTTAAGTGGAAAGTGTTGTATAATCCTAATGAGATGGATTTAGAAACAGGCGAGTTTGCTGCTACCGCCGGTGATATATTATTAGAGTTAATAGAAGAAGGTTTAGAGAATGACGCAATCACAGTTAATACCGAGAGTGGAGAGGACTATTCTCCATCATTTGATACTGAATGAGGACTATAGTAGAAAAGTATTACCTTTTATAAAAGAGGAATATTTCCAAGATAATGTAGAAAAAACTTTATTTAAAACGATTTTACAATATGCTGACAAGTATAAATCCCTGCCGGCTGTAGAAGCATTAGGTATAGAAATCCAGAAAACTACAGTAACAGAAGAAGAATTTAAAAAAGTAAATAATTATCTGGAAGATTTACAAACTGATTTACAAAAAATAGATGACCAATGGCTTCTCGATGAAACAGAGAAGTGGTGTAAAGACAAAGCTATCTATAATGCTATACTCAGTGGCATTCATATCATAGATGGTAAAGATAAAGAAAGATCCCCTGATGCTCTGCCTGAGCTTTTATCTAAAGCTCTAGGAGTATCGTTTGATGACCATGTTGGACATGATTACATACAACAATCAGATGACCGATATGAATTTTATCATACAAAAGAAGAAAAGATTCCATTTGACTTAGAGTTTTTTAATAAGATTACCAAGGGTGGTCTTCCTAAAAAAACTTTAAACATTGCACTGGCTGGTACAGGTGTAGGTAAGTCATTGTTTATGGTTCATGTTGCAGCTAATTGTTTGATGCAAGGTAAAAATGTTTTGTATATAACATTAGAGATGTCAGAGAATCGTATTGCTGAAAGAATAGATGCAAATCTAATGAATATTTCTATGGATGACCTGCATGATTTACCACGCCACATGTATGAAAGCAAGTTTGAAAGATTAGCAAAGAAGACACAGGGACAATTGATAGTCAAAGAGTATCCTACCGCATCTGCGTCGTGTGCTCACTTTAGAGCTTTGCTTAATGAGTTGGCATTAAAGAAAACATTTAGACCAGACATTATCTTTATTGATTATTTAAATATCTGTGCATCAAGTCGTTTCAGACATGGTGCTGTAGTTAATTCTTACACATATATCAAGGCAATTGCGGAAGAGATGAGAGGGTTGGCAGTAGAGTTTAACTTACCGATTATGTCCGCTACCCAGACAACCAGAACAGGGTTTGTATCAACCGATATTGGTTTAGAAGATACATCAGAATCATTTGGTCTACCCGCTACGGCTGACTTGATGTTTGCTTTGATATCCACAGACGAGTTATTAGAACTTAACCAAATGCTCATTAAACAGTTGAAGAATAGATATGCGGACCCATCCTATTTTAAGAAATTTATTATTGGGGTAGACAGAGCCAAGATGAAATTGTATGATGTATCACAGATAGCACAGTCGGATGTAGTTGACACAGGACAAGGAGAAGAAATAATAGATAGGTTTGCTGACTTCAAAGTATAATAAATAGTCTCATGGCAACTTTACAAGGAGGAGTTTATATTACATTTGCAAAACCTTATTTGGAAATGGTGGCGCAAAAGATTAGGAATGATGAACCTTTTAAATTAGCTGATTTAAGCAGAAGACAAAAAATAAACAAGACTAATGATATAAAGAAATTTTTAAGGGATGTAAAAAATGAAGATGAAAATGGAGTAGCAAGTGTTTTAAAAACAGGAAGTCAATATTCTACCATTTTTAATGGTTATAAATGGACTGAGATAGATAAAGGTCAGTTCACCGGCAAAGGTAGTGTTGCTGCACCATCAACGGACGCTGAAGATACCGCCATGCAAGAACGAGCATCTCTTTTTGCAATACAAAAATCAATTGAGAATAATGGATATAGTAATCAGAAAAAATTTTATCAGTTATATAGAAAAGATATGAAAAAAATATATCCCGGTATGGATGAATTATGGGAAGATACATTTTTTCAACAACAAGTGACTGTGCATAACGAAGTTGGTAATACTAAATACCGTCATTATTCTAGAGATGATGGGCCTAATGGGATGATGAAATATATAACCGATATAGTTAGAAATAATTATGGCATATCTAAAAAAGATACATGGAATCCAGCAGATATCTGGTTAGTTTCAAATTATAGGACGGTTGTGAAGGAATTAGAAAAAAGAGTTAAAGATGATATTACTCCTCTACAAGAGTTTAATGAAATTTTAAGAGAGATGTTTCACGATAGAAAAATAGTTGGAATTTCTCTTAAAAAAATGTCCGGCAAAACAGCACTGTGGGAAAATGTAAATTTAGACAATATGGATATATTTGATTCTGATGAATATAGATTTCATCTTGATAGTACAGAGATTGATTTTGGTCTTAAAAATAAAACTGAATTTAAGAATTCGGATTCTAAGATTTTTATTTCTGGAAAAAAAGGAGAGATAAAATTTCAGATAAGACAGAATAGTGCCGGATTTAATAACTTAAAAATTGAAGGTACAGATTTGGGAGCTACTGCAGCAAGATTGGGTAAAGTACCTCTCAATATGGCTGCAACTGTTTTAAAAAGTGAAGGTATAACTTTTGATAATGATAATAAAAATTATCCAAAATCATCTCAAGAATTTAAAAACGAAAAGGCGAAATTCGTTGCACAATGGAAAAAAGTAAAACAATATACGGGAGTTAATACTGAACAACAATTTGTTAAAAATGTTTCGGCTGCTTTTGATGGTAAAAGGTCGGATTATGCTCACAGTAAATTGATGCAATTAGATTTACTTAGTAAATTGGCTAGTAAAAGCATCGAGAAACAAGAATTAATTTTAACATCTCTTGCATATCTTGCTCAGAAAAAAGGACAAGTATTTGGACCTTTTGGAAAACTATATTAGAATATACTAATATGTCGCAAATACAACTAAACATGTCGCATATATTATTGACATTCCGTGAGGGATTCCCTATAATGGACGCATGAAAATGGATAATCTGACCACTTTTCTAACAGAAGCTAAAAATACTCACCTCGAGCATCTTGAGGATGAAATAATCAATAAGGGTGTTGTGGGTGGTAACCAAGCAATCGCCTTTCTTGTCTCCCTAAAAGATATGTTAGCGGGACAAAGTAAAAGAAAAATGAATGTCACCGTCAAATGGGATGGTGCCCCCGCCATCTTTGCCGGGACCGATCCAGATAATGGAAAGTTTTTCGTTGGGACCAAGTCTATCTTTAATAAGACACCCAAGATAAACTATACGGTAGCAGATATCAATAAGAACCATGGCGGTGGTCTGGCTGCTAAACTAATAGTAGCACTTAAATATTTTCCGGCCCTAAACATACCTGGCATCTGGCAGGGTGATTTACTTTATACCCGTGAAGATTTGAAAGGTTCTGATATAGATGGTGAGAGGGTTATCATGTTTACACCCAACACCATAACCTATACTGTTCCGGTTCGTAGTCAAATGGCACAAAAGATTTTAGCCTCCAAGATAGGAGTTGTATGGCATACTACCTACTCAGGTAACTCTATGAGTACCTTGAAAGCAAAGTTTGGAGCTAGTGTTAGTAGATTAAGTAAGACAAGAAATGTTTGGTCAACGGATGCTACGTTTAA
>VTLG01015260.1_pt1 | contig 14026 bp, 19 predicted proteins | sample 4694571 | NCBI WGS metagenome assembly VTLG01 (sample SAMN12604809, study PRJNA352737) | marine metagenome | biome: ENVO:00000447; feature: ENVO:00000209|ENVO:00000569|ENVO:01000036; material: ENVO:00002151; isolation source: viral sequences binned using virsorter ...
ATCGTCCTAGGGGAGTTTACAAATAGAAACACAAGAGGTGGAGCAAATGCAATGACAGAAAGCGAGTTGAACGATTTTCTCGAGGGGGTCCGAGAAACAGGCAGGATGACGTGTCCGGCTTGTTCCAAGGAACGAAGGAAAAAAAACAGCAGAACATTGAGTGTGACGATTGAAGGGGATGATGTCCTTTATCAGTGTTGGCACTGCGATCTCAGCGGACGATACGTTAGAAAAAAGCAGTTTGTCAGCAACGTCAAAGCGATCTCCATTCCCAAAACAACGGACCAAAGTCTGGTCGATCAGTACCTGTTAAAGCGAGGGATCGATCCGGTCAAAACGTATGATTTCAATTGTGTCTCGGGCACTAAATATTTTCACAATGAAGGGGAGTTGGACGCCATTGGATTTGTTTACGGCGACAATGAGGCCGTGAAGTGGCGATCGATCCAGGGAAAGAACTTCACCCAGGACGGTGCGGCAAGAACTTTGTGGGGGATAGAACAGGTAGAGGCAGACGCAAAACAAATCATCTTCGTGGAGGGAGAATGTGACGTGCTGGCATGCGCGGCAGCAGATATTTCCAATGCGGTGAGTGTTCCGAATGGGGCACCACAAAAGGTCAGCAATAGAAGAGTGGATCCTAGTGAGGACAAGAAGTTCGGATATGTCTGGGAATCCAAAAAAGAAATTGAGGCGGCAGAGAAAATCATTCTGGCGGTGGATCGCGATGAACCAGGAGAAGCTTTGGCTGAGGAGCTGGCGCGGAGAATTGGCAGGGCGAAGTGCTATAGGGTCCAATGGCCGGAGAGTTGCAAGGATGCCAACGATGCCTTGGTCCAACTCGGTGCGGAGAAGTTACAGGAGTTGATTGAGAGCGCAGTTCCTGTGCCGCTCGAAGGCGTCTATTCGGCAGATGAGTATGCCAAAGATGTTGATGAATTGTATGCCAAAGGGCTGATCGGTGGTGTCAGCACGGGTATTCCTTCTGTCGATGACCTCATGACTATATTGCCGGGACAGCTATCGATCATCACGGGACTCCCCGGATCAGGAAAGAGTTCGTTTGTTGACCAGATCATGCATAACCTTGCCAAGAACGAGGACTGGAAATTCGCAGTGGCCTCATTTGAAAATCCCATTCCGATTCACATCGCAAAACTCTCCGAACTCTATATCGGCAAACCTTTTTTCGATGGACCCACCGAGCGCATGACTCACGAAGAAAGCCAGGAAGCTCGATCCTGGGTAAACGATCATTTTTTGTTTCTGGATCAGAAGGATGGGGAGATCACCACCATTGATTCTATTTTGGATCGTGCCAAGCAAGCCGTTATGAAAATCGGTTGCAGGGCTATGGTCATTGACCCCTACAACTACATTTCTCAGTCTTCTACTTTTGAGAATGAACATCAGGGCATCAACGTCATGCTGACGCGTTTGCTATCATTTGCTCGGGCACACGACGTACACATATTTTTCGTGGCACATCCGGCGAAGATGCAGACAGGACCGGATGGCAGTACTGGTGTACCAAAAGGCATGAACATCAGCGGAAGTGCTGCGTTCTTTGCAAAAGCAGACTTGGGCTGGACGGTTCACATAGAGCAAGGCGTCGTGCAGTTGCATGTCTGGAAGTGCCGATTCAAATGGATTGGTAAGATAGGTATGTGCGAACTCGACTACGATCTACCCACTGGCAGATATAAGGAGAAATCGTTTGACTTCGACCCTAACCCGAAAGAACGAAGAGAGTTCCGAGACTGGACCGAAGCTGAAAACCGGAGAGACTTCGACTTCTAAACCCATTAACGAGGTTGGGACAAAGGAGTTACATGCTCGGCATCGTCTCAAGATTGAGGACGGTGAGATCTTTGCCCGAGCACGGGTTACGGACCAGACCTTCGTGGACAAACTGTTGCTGAAGAAGGTGATTGAAATTCATCATCACTCGGCAGCGGAAAGGCTGGTCGAGCAAGCGGTCACGGCAGGGATGTTTGTCCGCACACCGAACTGGTCTTCGATCCCAGGAAACAGTAGGAAGGATGCGTATACGAATGGGCTTCTGAGATACTCGAGAACGTTAAAGTATGTGGAGAAGACCTTGGGCCGCGATGCAGTGGAGATCCTGGAGCGAGTCGTTGTCATGGATTCAGGAACGAAAGATCAAGAGGAGTTAGCGGTGGTTATTTCCTGTCTTGATCTTTTGTCTCGGTGATTTGGGCGCAAGACGTACCTTTTGGGCGCAAGATGTACCTTTTGGATGTAAGACGTACCTGCGGTCCATTCGTCTAGTGGGTTAGGACGCCAGCCTGTCACGCTGGTAACGCCGGTTCGAGTCCGGCATGGACCGCCATTGATGACGCATCCGCTTCAGTCCTTCTGGTGAAGCATTGCCTTGACCCCAAGTGTCGGTCTTGCAGTGACAGATGACGCAGATCACTCGTAAGTTTTCTGAACGGTTGTCCTGGCGATCACCGTTGATGTGATCTATTTGAAACGCTCGTGCGTCAGTGTCTTGATAACCTCCGTGCGTATGGCACGTAGAAGACTCGCAGCGCAGACCTCGAAGGTTGAGCAGGTACGCTCGCATTGGCGTACTGAACTTGCTGTCCAAAACGAACTTGCTCTTGACCGTGAACTCCCCTCGACACTCATTACCGCAAAACATTCCACGTTTTTGAGATGGTCTGAAGGCGAACGGTTCCTGACAGTTTTTACATGTGCTTGTTTCCATAATTCCTACTCCTTGTGAAAGAAAAGTGTCCTGGTTGACGACATTCACGGTATGAAAATCGGTACGGTCTACACCGCACCTTAAGATCCGACTCCGCACAGCATATCGCCTATTGATGTGACGCCAGGACTCGCCCAAAGGAACGTCGGACCTATGCTTCTAGGCAGGGGGTGTGTTTTGCCGTCATCCCCAAAACGATAATCGATTCCTGATCTGGGATCAGATCTTTAATTTTTGACAGCTCAATGTCCTTGTATGTTTCGTATTTGATGCGCTCACCTTCATTGGCTCCAGGGTATTCCAGGGCCAGTGTGACTTCATATTTCATGTGCTTTTCCTTATTTCAAATTGAATGTCTTTCTGTTCTAACAAACTCCTAAGTAGATCAACGACCTTATCGGTGTGACCGCCTATGCTCCAGCTGGAGATCCTCTCCACGTTTTCCTGGTGCCGGAAATAGTACTCATCCTTGATTGCGTAGACGCTGATCGGGGTTGACGTTGAGGGAAACCCCATTCGTCTAACGTCAAGATCCCAGGTGGGTCCAGCGTCACGTGAGCTGTCTCCTACTCCAGTGAGATCAGGCGGTCCAAATTCTTCAGCCAAGTCTTCGTAGCTGCAACTCAAATGCCCTCGAAGGGATGATCCCTCGAGGTTTGGCTTGGTGCCGTGAATGACATGCAAGCTGGGTTCAATCTCGACGGTGTCATCAATCCAGACAGATTCCTCAAAGGTGTCGTTTCTAAAGATGTCTTTGATTCTGGCCGTCACCGCCTCGATCATCTGGGATTCAGTGATGTCTACGCCATCTGGGTAGTGGTGCTTCATGGTTGTCCCAAAAACAAAAACGCTATCAAATTTTTTCATTTCAAAGCTCCTTATGGTTTAATGAATGGGCAAGGGCAAATTCTTTTGACCAATTTTCGACCTTGCGCCTCCGTGCCCGCTCCATAGTTGATATATTTCAAAGGGCACGGGGGTAGAACTTTATTCCGCCTCATGCCACGCCTTCCCAATTATGCCAGCGTCCACCAGAGTGGCTTCCACCTTCCAGATGTCACTGTATAAAATATCTGAATACAGCGGATTGAGATTCAGTCCTTTTCCTTTTTTGCCCCTGGTCAAAGCCAGTGCATTAGTCAACCACAAGGACACGTCATCACTCCATGCGTACTGACTCTTTGATGACTTCAAGTTGGAGTCAGTCGACGTAGGAGCAACCGTAACCTCTTCATCTACGTCGCAAGGCGTAAGCTCTGCGCTGTTGTATATGACGATTTCTTCGGCTTCTTCCCGGTTGTCGGCTGAAACAATGTAGGTGACGGTTCGAGTGGTGGCCACAGTGACGGCAAATTCCCGCTTGTCCATTTTCATTTTCCTTTAGTTGGTTATCCAAGACCCCCGAAGGGGTTTCGGCTGGTGACCATCCAGCTCTCATCAGTTGGGTTAGAGTGATCCAGGAGCGACCATAAACTCTTCGTTTTTGCGTAGTTTTTTGATCGCATTTTTCAAAGACCGCAAGGAATCCTCGCCATAGCAATATTTCCTCAACGCATCGACTTCTAGCTCTGAGTCCATCAAATCGACAAAATCAGAGAGTGCCGTGGTGATACTGCACCATTCATTCTCTTTGAAGTGAGCCTCGTTTTCGACATCTCCACCGACGATTACAGTCATGTAAGAATCGTGCTGTGCATCCGTTTTTTTATGCCATTCCATTTTCATTATTCCTTAGTCTTTTGTTGGTTTTCCAAGACGCCTCTCGGCGTTTCAATCCTGCACCACAGGATCTCGTCAGTTGGAATCAAAGAATTTCCATATACCTCTCTTCGCTATGCGGTACACGTCTGTGCCCGAGACCTATGAGGTACAGGTGGGTCAGTTTGTTACCGCGCTTATAGATCCATCCGGTTCGGAAACCGATATCGGTATGGTATCGCACCGGGTCGAAGCCTCGGTTCTTGACCTTCCGCAAGGTTGGTTCTTTGATCTCTCCGTGTCTCATTAGTTCAACTCCTTGTCGACTGGACCCAGGTCCGTAATATCGAAGACCTCATCTCCAGTCTTCGTGTCATACGGCTCTGGCTCCTCGAGGATTATTTTTTCCTCGGCCTCGATCCAGTTCTCTGCGGTGACCATATGGCACTCAGTGATGGTCTTGGTGATCTTCACCTCGAATAGTTTTGTGGTCATGCCGCTACCCTCTCTTGTTCCTGTAGGTTGTGGAGAAAATCCACAGCCTTCTGGGCTTGTCCCGCTGCCTTGTAGATGAAGGTCTTGTCGTCCTTCAGTGCCTGCAGCCAGTTCGCTATATACTGGGCATGATCCGGTCTCGTTTCGGTGCTTACCCCGAGATCAGCACAAAGGATCGCGGATCCCACCTCAGCTACTAATTCTTCAAATGCGTAGCCATGTTTGTTTTTTAGCTCGAGTCGATCTAGGCGCGACTTGTGACCGGACCAATGCACTACTTCATGCAGCTCGGTGCTGTAGAAACACTCGGTTGCAGAGCTGGTATCGGTGCCGGTGAACTGCTCGCGATGGAGCATGTGAATGAAGTCTCCAGCAGGGCTGAAGTAGCACCCACCATCGGCAGATACTTTGATCTCGGCACCAGTGTTTGAAATAAACTTATCTACATTGGCGAGCACTTCGGTGTGGTCGATTTCAGGTAGCGTAGGTGCCTCCCATCCAGTGACCTGATCGGCGCTATATACGTTCGCTGAACCAAACCAGGTTCCCGTGATCTCCCCGGTGTCCTTGTCCTTGATGGTCATAGGGACGGAGATCCTGGTTCCCTTCTCATTCCCAAGCACCTGAGCGCCCAGGCTTTGCCATTGGTTGTATGTGGCTACGACACTCTTACCGAGCAGTCCAAGCCAAAAGGCGTTTACACCACGGTACTTCCTACCCGTGGCTGCATTAGTTGGAGATCCACCGATTTCTGCGAAAGGCTTGGTCCAGTTCGCACCATGTTCTTCGATCAAGGCTATGATCTTTTCAGTGATCTCTTTTTGTATATCTTTTTTCATAATTTCCCTTAGTTTACGATGCTGGATTGCATCCAGATGCCTACCGCTGGGGCAGGCACGGGGATGGAATCAGGCAATCTCCCTCTCGATGATGCGCTCGGTCACTTTGTAGAGATTCCAGGATTCGACTATCTCTTCCTCACCAAGTGAAAGACAATTGATGTTGATCTTCACATCCCAATGTCCCTCTCCGATTTGTTTTCTTGCGCACTCTAGAGAGTCCTTAGAAGGATCCTCCGAGAGTGGTTTAGAGAAAGTCTCGCTGTAGGTGTTGAAGCTCCCTGAATGATGGTAGTGCTTGTATATGACCTCATATTCGTAATCGACCGGGTAGACGATCCCAATTTTTTTCCCGTCGCGGTCGTAGTAGTCGAACTGATCATGCTTATCACACCATTGAGCGTTCTCGGTGTCGAAGGTGTTTTCAAATCTAGCCGAGTACTCGAGGAGTTCACTCCAGGTTAGGTTCTCTTTTCCGAAAACTATACGGTTATTGCTAAGACCCGCGCGGCGGGGTTTTGGTATCCAGGACCACTCAGTGAAATGAACCGTGTAGGTTCTGCTGTATCTGACTTCTTGAATATCTTTTTTCATTTCAATTTTCCTTGTTGCGACCTGTCTCATCGGATGGGAGCTGGTCGGTACTCCCATGACGCCCGAAGGCGTTTCGACTATGCGGCGTTGGCGTTGGCTATGAGATCTCCTAATGTCGGGTACTCCTTTTCTTCGCTGTCGATGAGCTGTTCCCATTCGGCGACAGACAGACGCCTCTTACCTTCTGGGGTTTCGACTTGCCTGGTGAACAGTCGAGAACCGTTTGCCCAGGAGTCTTTTTGCCACATGGTCTCAGGCGCTCTCCAGCCAATCTTGCAATGATCGCCCACATCACCTTTGCCTTTGGTGACTGCTCCCTTGCCTTTCTCCCAGCCTTTCGGACGGGTGAGCCCAAGAGGCTTGCCGTTGTCGATCCATCGCTGATACTTGATCGGAGACTCTTCCTCGAACCGCTCCTCGACTAGCTTGATGAGATCCCAGGTTTGTGCATCCTTTCTGGCATTGCGGATCTCGCCCTCGGATAAAAACGGGCAGAACACACATGAGCTTTTGGGCACCGTGATTCCGTGTTGCTCGATGATCTCGAGGCAGTCTTTTCTGGTCAGGTTCCTGTCTATAAGCGGGTACTCGTACTCGGCTTTATCGCTGGCAGGTTTGGTGAATCGTCTTTTACGGTTTAACTCCTCGGTTTCGATCCCGATCAGGTAGGTGATCTGCTCGCCTGGGAAATTCTCCTTTGCCCATTTAGCGATGACCTCACCTTTGAACTTGGCCGAGCATACGTGCTTGCCACCAATCATGACCGGGACGATCCCCAGTCGCGTAACCCATTGGGTGATGGTCTCGCCGTCTTTACTGACGATGCTGAAAGGTAGACCCGCGTCGTTACATAAGCCTTTGATTAGCTCCACGTTGCGGTAGGTTCCCGCTGCCTCAGCGCCAGTATCACTGAACACGACGTGATCAATGTCTAGGTCTTCCTGAAATAGATGGATCAATAAGATAGACGTGCTGTCTACGCCGCCGCCAAAACTTAGTATTCTTTTCATATCTTCCTCAGTGCTGTACGTTTATACAGTGGTTGTTAAGTGAATGTGTGTCGTGACTCCATTATAAACATAGTCTGGATACAGTTGTCCAATGGCTGTTGTCTCACGGCAGACAGTCGGGATTACCGGATCTACACTGGGATCTATGGCTAAAGGCGATCTCACACCTAAGCAACTACACTTCGCTCGATGCGTTGCCAGTGGCATGACGCAGGCTGATGCGTACCGTGAGGCTTACGATACTGAGGGCAGCCAGGCAACCGTGCACCAATCCTCATCTCGGCTTATGAAGAACCCTAAGATTTCAGCAAGGGTGCAGGTGCTGATCGGGGCTAGGGAGCGAGCTATTGCCCAATCTAGCCTCTCGGACAGAGAGAAAGTCCTGAGCAAGTTAAGGGAATGGATGGAATCTGCTAGCGGCGAAGACTCCATGAAAATACGCAGCGCAGAGCTACTGGGACGTAGCGTAGGCTTGTTCAAGGACGTAACCGTATCCGAGTCAACGGATCGCACATCAGCCGAGGTAGCGTCAGAGCTAGAGCAGAGGCTTAACCAACTTGTATCGGGTAAGCCAGAGCTGGACCTCGACAACACAAAGCCATCCGACCTACTCAACTGATCCCCACTCCAGCTTCACCCTGCTTCACCTTCACTTTTCCGCCATATGCCGCTGTTTTTCCAGGACAAAACCATGCTGCATGGCCTACCCATCCCCCCCTAAAGAGGAAGCGCACTGATCTTCCTATGAATAGAGTTTTCCTCAAATAATCTGCTATTTTTCCCTCACATGCATACTGCACTCTGCACACTCGACCCTTTTTTCCTAGGAATGTGCCCAGGAGTCCCTAGCCAAAAAAATTTTTTTACAAATTTTGGGCTATTTTTTCCTAATGAAAACTTGACTTTACCTGTCAAGAGGCTAAATTCGTTACAATCTAAGGATTGTTCCCCCTAGGACGATGCCTTGTACAGGAAGATTCCTGGTAACCAGGAGATTCCTTTGCAGAGGAACCGTCCTGTTATTTTGTATATGTAAGGAATATGCCTCGCATAGATAAGTCCTCCACTTAGGACTCTTCCTTGCCTAGGACTATTCCTAGGAGCGTTCACCTCTTTTTATGCCTGTAGAAGATCGGATCCCTGCATCTGCCTTGCGCAATATTCCAAACTTGCCGCTCGAGGAGCAGAAGGAGATCCTTGCTCTACTCGAAGAGTATGAGAAGGCGGAGCGTAGGGAAGCGTCTCGAGAGACCTTTATGGGGTTTACGAAAGATGTGTGGCCTGCATTTATAGAAGGCCGTCATCATAAGATCATGGCAGAAGCCTTTGAGCGGGTTGCTAGTGGTGAGTTAAAACGCTTGATTATTAACATGCCTCCTCGGCACACCAAGTCGGAGTTTGCTTCATACCTGCTCCCGGCATGGTTCTTAGGGCAGTATCCTGAGAAGAAAATTATTCAGACGGCACATACCGCTGAGTTGTCAGTGGGTTTTGGCCGCAAAGTACGAAACCTTGTAGACAGTGATGATTACAAAACGATTTTCCCCAAGGTGTCGTTGAGGGCCGACTCCAAAGCTGCGGGGCGATGGAGTACCAGCCAAGGTGGCGAATATTTCGCGATCGGGGTGGGTGGGGCCGTTACCGGAAAAGGCGCTGACCTGCTTATTATTGATGACCCTCATTCTGAGCAGGAAGGACAAAGCATTGATCCATCGGTCTTTGACAAAGTCTATGAATGGTACACCTCCGGCCCTCGACAACGTTTACAACCAGGGGGAGCCATCGTCGTCGTAATGACTCGGTGGCACAAACGTGATCTGACCGGGCAAATCATTAAGTCCTCCGTTCAGCGAGAAGGCGTTGATGAGTGGGAAGTCATTGAATTTCCTGCAATTATGCCGTCAGGAGCCCCGTTATGGCCGGAATTCTGGCCGATGAAAGAACTCGAATCGTTACGCAATGAGCTCCCGGCACCGAAATGGTCGGCACAATATCAACAGAATCCCACCTCAGAAGAGGGCGCTCTCGTCAAAAGAGAGTGGTGGAAACGCTGGGAAGAGGACGATCCGCCGCCGTGTGAGTTTATTATTCAGTCCTGGGACACCGCGTTTTTGAAAACTCAACGCGCTGACTTCTCAGCCTGTACCACCTGGGGTGTGTTCTACCGTCCCGATGACGACGGAGTCACACAACCCAACGTTATTTTGATGGACGCTTATAAAGAGCGTCTGGAATTCCCTGAGCTGAAAAAGACCGCCTATGATTTCTACCAGCACTGGCAACCGGAAGCCTTTGTGGTGGAAGCGAAAGCGGCAGGAACCCCGCTCATCTTTGAGCTACGCGCTATGGGAATTCCGGTGGCGGAATACACACCGTCACGGGGGAATGACAAGATATCCAGAGTCAATGCCGTGTCAGACTTGTTTGCATCAGGCGTGATCTGGGCACCGGAAACCCGCTGGGCGGAAGAGGTGATCGAGGAATTTGCAGCGTTCCCGGCAGGGGAACATGACGACTTAGTCGATTCCTCGACACAAGCCCTGTTGCGGTTTCGCCAGGGTGGCTTTGTCCGCTTACAGTCGGACGAAGAAGACGAACCGATCTATAAACGCACGGCACAATACTATTAGGACGCGGCATGAAAAAAGACGCCACTCGAACGAAACAACAACGTGCAGCGCAAAACGATGAGAAGCTCAAGTCTACGCCTTCGGAAATCGAACGCTTGCGCTCTAAGTTCAATCTCTAGGAGAATTTAATGCCCAGCAAATACGACAGCAAGTCAGGCAGCCCCAAGAAAAGTCGAGTGAAAAAATATCGCGGGGGCGGTTTAAGTAGCGCACAGCAAGGTCTATTGCGTAGTGCTCAAGAGCATTCTCGTAATACAGGACAGGCGTTAGCTCCACAGTATCGTGCGCAGCCAAAACCACCACCTGGTGCTCCCGGTATGGGCGGCGGCATGGGCTTTGGTATGAAAGGCGGCAGTTCTGTTCCTTCGTACAATCAGGTCATCGAGAAGAAGGGCGGCGGAAAGATCAACCACAATCCTTCCAGCGTTAACCCGTAACATGGCTAAACGTAGGAGTGGGCGCTCACAGTCTAAAGATCCGGCTACGCCGACAGAAGCAAAGAGGCTGTCAAAAAAGGCTTCTGATTTAGGAAAAAAAGCATCCCAGTATTACCTGTCTGGAGATATTGCGAAAGACGCAGGTAAGGCCGCCTTGGGGGGAGCCAAGTATTATCTCTCTGGAGATATTGCCAAGGATTATCTTTCTGGCGATATCGTGAAGCGTCCGGTATCAAAGATCGCCAAAGGGGCGAAGCGTTTGGCTAAGAATATGCGTGGTGGTGGTCGAGTGGAAAATGGTCATGACATCACCGATGCCCGTGGTAGCGGCGCAGCACGTCCGCAAAAATTTAGGAAGAATGGTTAATGGCTGTTGATCGTCCGCTAGGTCAGGGTCCATTGCCGGTCACTGAACCGGAGATGGAAATAGAGATCGTGAACCCCGAGTCGGTGTCTGTAGAGACGCCGGACGGAGGCATGATTATTGATTTTGACCCGGACGTAATGGAAGGCCAGGTAGCGCATGATGACAACCTGGCGGAATTTATCGATGAGGGGGAGCTTCGGGCGGTATCGTCTGAACTGGTTTCAGCCTATGAGGCGGATCGGGACAGTCGCAGTGACTGGGAAGATACCTACATCAATGGTTTGGATTTGCTCGGCCTCAAGCATGAAGACCGAACGATCCCGTGGGACGGTGCGTGTGGAGTGTTTCACCCGCTGCTGACGGAGTCGGTTATTCGATTCCAGGCACAGGCCATTCAGGAAATATTCCCGGCCAGTGGCCCGGTAAAGACCTCGATTGTCGGCAGGATCACGCAGGAGAAGCAGGACCAGGCCGATCGTGTAAAAAATTATTTGAATTATCTGATTACGGAGCAGATGACCGAGTACCGTTCCGAGACAGAGAAGATGTTGTTTTCTCTGCCGTTGGCAGGATCGGCGTTCCGTAAAGTCTATTACGACCCGAACATGGGACGGCCCTGCAGTATGTTTGTTCCTGCAGAAGATTTTGTCGTCAGTTATGGAGCGGCAGATCTCACCACCTGTGAACGCGCCACGCATGTCATGAAGCGCAGCAAAAACGAGGTGCGCAAGCTCCAGGTGTCCGGTTTCTATCTGGACGTGGACTTGCCGAACCCTTCGCCGGATACCGGAGTCATTGAGCGCAAATACAATGAGTTGACGGGCGACTCTGCGAACTACGACATGGACGGTCGGCATACGATTTTAGAGGTCCAGGCGGATTTAGACCTGCCGGGATTTGAAGATACGGATAAGGGCGAGCCCACAGGGATTGCTTTGCCGTATGTGGTAAGCATAGATAAGTCTTCTCGTACTGTTTTGTCGATACGGCGCAACTGGTACGAGGACGATCCGTTGAAAGTAAAGCGGGAACACTTCGTTCACTACCAGTACATGCCCGGTTTAGGCTTTTATGGCTTCGGTTTGATTCATATGATCGGCGGATTAGCCAAATCAGCGACCTCTTTGCTTCGACAATTGGTCGATGCGGGTACATTAAGCAACCTTCCGGGTGGTTTGAAGGCTAGAGGGCTAAGAATTAAGGGCGATGACACGCCTATTATGCCTGGAGAGTTCCGAGACGTGGACGTTCCGGGTGGATCTATCCGCGATAACATCAGTTTCTTGCCGTACAAAGAGCCAAGCAGCGTGTTGTACCAGATGATGGGCGACATTGTTGAAGAAGGACGGCGTTTTGCCTCGGCAGCGGACGTCAAAGTGGCGGATATGAACTCCGAAGCGCCGGTAGGCACCACGTTGGCGATCTTAGAACGGCAAATGAAGGTCATGAGTGCGGTACAAGCCCGTATGCATGCCTCGATGCGCAAGGAATTACGCATTTTGTCGGGCATTGTGCGTGATTTTGGGCCTGGGGAGTACCCTTACGAGCTCCAAGGCGAGTCCATGTCCTCTGAAGACTTCGATGATCGCGTGGATATCATCCCGGTCAGCGATCCGAACGCGGGAACGATGGCACAACGCATCATGCAGTACCAAGCGGCCCTGCAATTAGCGGCACAAGCCCCCGATATGTACGATTTACCCCTATTACACCGGCAAATGTTGGATGTATTGGGCATTCAGGACGCAGACGACATTGTTCCGTCCACAGAAGCGTCCGATCCGGCGGATCCGGTCAGTGAAAACATGGCAATCATCAATTCAGCCCCGGTCAAGGCGTTTATTTACCAGGATCACGAGGCACACATCCAAACACACATGTCGATGGTGCAGGATCCGAAGATTCAAGAGATGTTGGGCAAAAGCCCCAACGCACAAGCCATGCAGGGCGCTATGTCGGCACATATTTCCGAACATTTGGCCTTTAAGTACCGCAGTGAGATTGAAAAAGAACTCGGTGTGCCATTACCGCCACCAGAAGAGAAGCTGCCTGATGATATTGAGCATCGTTTGTCGCAATTAGTGGCTCCGGCTGCTGCTCAGTTACTGGGTAAAGACCAGAAAGAAGCGGAAATGCAGAAGCGCCAGGAAGAAGAGGAAGATCCTATCCTGCAAATGCAGCGTCAGGAGCTTGAGATCAAGCAGCAGGAAGTTCAGGCCAAAGCACAGGCCGAGATGGCGAAGATCAACCTGGATCTGCAGAAATTACAAAGTAAAGATCAGCTCGATCAGCAGCGAATGGATCTACAGGAGCGGATTGAGACCGCCAAGCTGGGAGCCAAGATTGCTTCAGAGAATTCCAAGGAAGAATTAGAGACTCGGCGCATTGCGTCTAAAGAACAAATCGAAGGGACCAAGATCGGTGTGGAGATTGCCAAGGAATTGATGGATGAGTGATGCCATTGTGGAAAAACTTGGAGCGGTCCCAGATAACACCCTGTCGTACCTGCGTCAGCAAATACGTCAGATTATGAACGAGACTAGTGATCACCTGAGTACGGGTGCTTGCAAGGATCACAGTGAATATTCCCGATGTTGCGGCATGATCGAAGGATTGGCGCTGGCTGAACGGGAACTTCTCGATGTGCAGGAGCGCCTCGAGAGGTCATGAATCTCCGCATATAGCGGTGCAGGCGACTCTGGACGCCTTTTTCCAGTGCAAGGTACATACTAATGAGTGAGTCATTAGCACAAAACGAGTTAGCCTCTATAGGCGATGAAGCTCGCAACGCGCAACAGTTACCTGACCCGAAAGGGTACAAGATACTAATTGCTCTCCCAGAACCCGAAGAATCAACGGAAGGCGGCATTATCAAGGCTGCACAGACGTTGTACGCGGAAGAAGTTGGATCGATCGTTGGCTTTGTTCTCAAGATGGGACCAGATGCTTACGCCGATGCACAGCGTTTTCCGTCCGGTGCGTACTGCAAAGAAGGAGATTGGGTCTTAATGCGATCCTATTCCGGTACGCGCTTTTCAGTTCATGGAAAGGAATTTCGGTTAATCAATGACGACAGCATTGAAGCTGTGGTTGAGGATCCGCGAGGTATAGTAAAGGTATGAGCGAAGTAGAAAATGTCGTTGAAGACAGTGTAGAAGAACCGCAATCCGCTGAAGATAAATTCTTCGGAGTGCGCACACAGATAGGGCGGCGATCTCAGGA
>VTLG01003012.1_pt1 | contig 14024 bp, 17 predicted proteins | sample 4694571 | NCBI WGS metagenome assembly VTLG01 (sample SAMN12604809, study PRJNA352737) | marine metagenome | biome: ENVO:00000447; feature: ENVO:00000209|ENVO:00000569|ENVO:01000036; material: ENVO:00002151; isolation source: viral sequences binned using virsorter ...
ATCTGGATGACTGCTCTATGCGTACCATCAATAATAGTTGTACTGGTAACTGCATCTGCCATATCAATTTACTCCCGTATTAAGCGTCTGCAAACGGAGTAACAAGTGTGCCTGAGCCAAGAGTTATACCCTCTACTGCGTATTTTGCACTTGCTATAGCGGTTACTCTTATGATACTTCCTGCAAGACCGCCTTTAGTGCTGCCATTTAGAGTAATCACATCGTTAGAAGCACCTGAGATGAAAGTTTTACCAGTTGCATCATCTACGCCTGTGTAAACTCCACCAACAAACTTGTCAGTACCATCAGTCAAGATATCCATGTCGGTAGCAGCAGTCACAACTATAAACGTAAAACTTGCGCCTAAATTTGCTAATTGGTTTGGATCGCCTTTATCTGTAGGTTCTGTTACAACGATACTTGGGAGAGTAAACTTTCCATCCGCATCATTACAAAGAAGTGGTCGTCCAGCGTGAGAAGCAACAGTAATTGAAGTATCAGCTGTTAGGCTAACTACTCCATTGTATCCTGAATTAATAAGACCAGCGAGTGATCTAATAGGGCCAGCGAAAGTCGTCTGAGCCATCGGTTTTCCTCCTTACGAAAGGTTTCGCCCTAGAGTCTTCGTAAGCGTCTGCTGGGACAGTCGCTAGGGCTATTATATTCCCAGAAATAAAGGGGGGCATAGCCCCCCTGTGGTATTATGCTCCAGGAGAGCCGAAAATACCTCTCCAATCAGACCAACCAAAGCTATAACGCTCTCTGGCCTTATAACGAACATTTCCGGTTTCAAAGTCACCTTCCATGTTTGTTGACACAGCCGTGCGAACAAAATGCTTAAGTCCGTTAGGAACGTCAGTCTTCAGGAAGAACGCATCAGTATCAGTCAGATAATGATTTACGGTGTAGCCTTCAGGAACCATGCCCATATTGCGAACCGCGTTAATATCATTGTCTGCCGTACCAACTCTTCCAGGAGATTCAAGAAGCCTATCCGCAACAAACTGCAAAGCAGGTGGAATAATTAGCTTTCTTGCCTGAGCGTTAATTTTAAGACCGCGCTCGTCTTCGAACGCAGCAATATCAATCAACGCTTGCTCCAATGAAGTTTCATTCAAATCAGCTGCAGTAGACAGCTCATTTTTCTGATCTTCATTTCCAACGGTTGGGTGGTCAGTTGCACAAAGCTCTTTTCCATCACCACCAGTATAAGAAGAACTAAACGCATTGTTCAATACGTTAGCTGCCTTAATCTGCTTAGTGGTCATCATGGAACGTGCTAGTGCGCGTGTGTAACGAGAAGACAGAGTGTCATACAAGTTGTCCTCGATGGCTTCTTCAGTCAAGCTGAAGGCCAAAGCGACCGTGTCATGTGTATAACGTGCTGTCCATGCTTCCTGTGCAGTGTCGTAGTTCACCGCAGAGCCTTCGCTCTTGACCGGTGCTTCTCCAAAGCCAGTTAGCATGACTTCTTCCTCGTAAGCTCTTTCAGAGTTTTCTGTGTCGAAAATCTCTTCGTGCTCATTCGGATAACGATCATACTCTAGTCCAAAGAGAGCATGAAGGCCAGGAACAAGCTCTTTAACGAGTTGTGCTCTATTAATAGCCATTAATTACTCTCCTTAAACTGCGAAGGTGTTAGTTGGGAATGTAAAGTACGCCCGAGCATAAGCACCGATGCTATTGCTAGGAGAATCTACAAAACCGACACATAAAGCAACACCACTAGAAGTAGTGGCTGTTACACCCTCTTTTGAACGTCCGTTAGTAGAACTACCGGCAGTAGTACTCAAAGTGTACTTATTACCGATAAAACTTACTGCAGGAGTTCCTGCTGTAAACTGTGCTTCAAACACAATACCAGGATCAGCATATACATACGCTTCAGCGTCTGCGCTACCTAGTGTGGCTGTGCTTGCAGTCCACGATTTAGAAAACGTAGGAGTCCCATCTGTAGCCGTGTAATACACACCGTAAAACACGCCAACAGGAGTTGAGGTTGCTCCCGCTTGATTGACATAACCCGAAGAAAGCGTGACTACGTCGCCGCTATAAATAGCAGTTCCGTATGCACTTGCAATACGCATTTTCTTGGGTCTAATTGTTCCCCCGTATAGGGAGAAAGCGGGGGTGAACCCATTAGGTGCATCCGTATTCGCCATTGTTAAACCCTCATATTAGAGTGATAGTTAATCAGAACTTACGTCCCGACTGCCAAATTCAACTTTAGAGTTCCTTTGAATGTCTCGTTTGCTAATAGGCATTCTAGGATCACTATCCCGCAAAAGGTCGTTGTCTACTCCCTGAAGCTGTTCCTGACTTCTTCGTGAAAAGTAATCAGTTCTTTCTTCTACGGTTTCTTCTGGAACTTTTGCAAGAACTAAGCCACCTACTCCAATTGTACCCGCGTGCTTACCGTCGTCCACTGTAGGAGAGTCAAACTCTGGATAGTCTTCCGCTCTTACTGGTTCGAATCCTTCACGAATGCGTTTAGACATATTCGCTTTGTCATCGTGACCTCGGACTTCTGCACGTAACCACCTGTGTTTATATCCAGGAGGTGCTTCTGGGGCATCCAACATTGAAGGGGGTTGCCATGTTTTTCTGCGAGCCTTCTTTGCTCGTGTATCAGCAGACCTAGGAGTTCGATCTGTCATTCTTTATCTCCTCTATACATATTTTGCGTACTCTTCTAACGGCACTCCGATCCTTTTCGCAATTGCTATTTGCGAAGGAGAGAGTGAAACTTTGCGTGCTCCGCGATTAGGAGACCCAACACCACGGCTAGGCCCAGCAACAGCGGGTTGTTGCACGGGTTTTGCTTGATCAAATTTTTGCGGGAAATATTCCTGCATTCTTTTGTCAACCTCTTTATAATAATCCGGAGACTGAGGGTTCCAAACTACTTGACCTCTTTGGTTATTCTCGGAGATTAAATCTTCGTGAATATCCATAGCAGCCTGAGTCATCACCCGATCCTGCCCGAACCATTTATTTCGTTCTGCCCATTCTTCCGTGATAGGATCTATCGAGGGAGGTGGGGGCTGTGGAGCCTGTTGCTGCGGAGCAGCAGGTGGCTTTTCAGCTCTTACCTTTTGTTGTCTTTGTAAACGCTGAACATTCTGCGCTTCTAATGAAGTTTTAGCAACTGCTTCTGTGGCTAATGCTATAGCCTCTGCATCGCCTAACTCTTGTGCTTCTTTAAGAGCTTTTCTAGCTCTTTCCGAATCAGACTTAACGCGAGCATCATATTCATTAACTAATGTCGTATCTGAAGAAGTCAACTTAGTTTGCAGCGTTTGGTTTTCAGCTTGAACATTTTGAGCGAATTTAATTGCTTCTTGTTCTCGCCTTTCTGCCTCACGCATACGATAAGTTAGTTTATCGATGCGTTTTTTAACACCGGCACTATACTCATCTACCTCTTCGGTATGTTGAGTTTCTTCGATCGTTTGATCACTTGTATCCACGTCAGGAGTGCTATCTTGAATCACATCCGCTTCGTGAATATCAACTTCTTCTTCAGGAAGTTCTAGTTCTATATTTTGTTCAGCCACAGCTATAACTCCATATTATTGCAGAATGTCTTCTGGGTCGTTTATTACAGCAAGTACTTCATCATCGTTCAAAAGCCGCATGCTGCCGCCTTCGATATTGAACCTAGCCCCTGCGTAGCGTCCAAAAATAATAAAGTCCCCCTCTTTACACCAAGGCCCATCTGGAAACTTTTCCTTGTCTGCATATGCGCTTGGTCCAACAGAAACGACTAAGCCTACAATCGCAGCTATTCGTTCCTTTTCGAGAGTTTGCTTTGCAAGCATAATCCCACCTTTAGTGGTGGCTTTAGGCTCGTGAGGCAGGATTAAAATCCTGTATCCCGTAGGTACGGGAAGTCTGTCTGCGTGTGCTTCTACGTTTTCAGGTGTGATCTGAGAATCTTCTTTCTCAGTGTCAGACCCAAAATTTAGGACACGATCCGGTACTGTTTCAGTCATCTATATCTTCCATTTTAGAGTGCAGGTTCACGATTTCTTGTTCAGCGAAATTTAAACCTGATATTTCGCCTACTACTCTCACATAGTGGGAATAGTCCTGTGCGTTGCCCGAAGCCAACATTTGCGAGAGTTCTTGTTGCCGCTCTCGTACTTTGCGAAGCATATGCTCCGAAAACTTTATATAGTCCATTAATCGCTAATGTACCTATAGAAATTCAAACCTTTAGTGGCTGCGCCACCGCCCTTTATTTTGGTTTCTTTACCATCAATAACTTTTCCAGCCGATACTTCTTTGGCTTGAGCAAAACCTTCCGCAGATGCGCTCATAGGTTCTACTTTTACGCCAGCAGGCTGGGAACTGGGCTTAGGGTAATCCCGATTACGTGTCTTCATTTTTTGCCTTTACTTTTTGTTGAGCCGCCTCGCTTCATTTTACGAGCACCCGATTTTTTCATCATCTTAGGCATTTTCTTTCTACCCTTCATTCTTGTCTCCTTCTGAATACAAATTATTGAAAGTTATTTTCGGATCCATGTAGCTGTCATGAATCTCTGCGCTATGTAAGTGCTGACTAGGATAAAAATCAGGTGCGCCTGATCCTGTCTCCCAAAGTGCTGGGTTAGTCGCTCTTACACGATTGTTAGGAAGTGCAACGATATTGCCTGTCCATTTACCAGCATCTGTTAACTCTAACACATGACTTTGTTTATGTTGTGCTGGATCATCAGCGATATCATTACCTGTGTAATCAACAGTAAAAAGATATCGCCCAGTGTGAAATTCGTTATCTATCTTACACAGCCAAGGACTAGAAGAAACACGATCCATTTTAATAACAGCATGTTCATGAGAACTACAATCCCACGGCTGAGCTAAATGCGTAGGCATAGCTTCAGGCATCTCCTCTAAAACGGAGTCTGCAACAAGCGCAGTTATAGGCATCCTAGCCCACATCGCGCCACCGTGTATGTTTTCTGCATCTTCTTCTGCATCAAGCTCAAATCCTGTAAAGACTACTTGAAAAGACAAGCACCTATCTGGAATGGTGTTTACCGCAAAAACAACCGCGTGTAAATACTCTCCATGGTAGTCTAAATGATTGTGTGTAAATTCTTTTCGGATCCATGCGTTAAAATGAGGTATGTTGCTTAATAAATAAGCCACCTACTCCTGTTCTCTAGATTCGCGAACAACCTTCGCGATCTCAGTTAGGTTTGAATCAATATCTCTTTCATTTTGCATTTCAGCTTCTTGCAGATCTGCAGCAACCTTAATATCTGTCTGTCGTTCTTGAGAGTCTAGTTTCTCTAGTTCGAGATCAGTTTTACGCTGCGAGTCTCTGTCTTTCTGAGACAGTTTTTCGTATTCCAGATTCATCTGCTCTTGGAACATTTCGCGTTGAGGGTCTTGCTGCTGTGCGGCCATTGCTTGCGCTAACGCTTGCTCCTGACCTGTTATTTGTTGTGTAGCTTGTGCCGCAGCCATTGCAATCTGACTTTCCATCTCTGGAGGTAGTTGAGGCATTTGACCGTCCGGTCCAGGCTGTGGTAACTGAATACCTTGCTGTGCCAGAATCTGTTCCATTTGCACTCTGTACTTCAATGCAATGTGCTCTTGGATATGTGCTTGCAATGCTGACATAGCTTGTGGGTTTTGCTGCATTTGTGGGTTTTGCATAAACGCCATATGCGCTTGGATATGTGCGTCGTGATTCTGTTGAATAAATGCTTTTAACGGTACGTTCATTAAAGCATCCATATTTTCCTGAACAGGGTCTTTAGGTGTTGGCTCAAATTCAGGAAGTAATAAGTCGTCAATATCTCGTATGTTCAACGCCAAATACATTTTACGAAACGCTTCCCGCATATTATGTAGTTGCGGTGCGCTTTGTGCCATCTGAAGCTGTGTCTGGGCTAAGATGATTCGCTGTGTGGTGCTAAAGATGTTAGGATCAGAAACAGGTATAACATCTACGTTGTCAGTAAAGTCTTCACGGAAAACACTTTGCTGTGCGCCTTGTACTTGGTAGGGATATTCCTGTGGAAGCACCTCTCCGAATATACGCTTGAGTATTTTGAATTCACTGCGCTGTGCGTAATGCAGTCGCTTATGAATTGCAGAAATAACCTTCTGGCCTTTTTCTAACATGGCAACTGTAGTACCTACTGGAGCGTTTTGATTACCATCTCCAGTTCCTTGATCCATTACTGCTGCGAACTTCTGACCAGACTCAACTAAAAGACCTAATAGCTGCGCTAATGTGCCGCTTGGTTCTTTATAAGGTAGTGGCAAGAAAGAATCGCGAATAACACCCCCAGGAGTGTCCACATCACGCCACTCTCCTGGTTGTATAGGGTCGTCAGACCGTTGAATATTTAATCCACGAGATTTAAAACCAGCAGGTAAGTTTGAAAGCGTTCCTGCGTCAATTAATTGCCGTAATATTGCAGTAGCAGATTTAGTTACACCGCCAATCATATGAATTAGACCAAATCCGTAAAATCCCAATCCAGGAAGGAATTTATAATGCGTAAAGTATTCAACTTTTCTACGCATAGGGTCTGTCGGATCATAATTTTGCCGTATTGATAAAACTTCGTTAGTATCTAGGCAGATAGTGATAATATACGGTAACGCCAAGCCGGTAGGCTCACCGTTTTCATCTTTGTCTTCAAAACCTTCTAAATCAAACTCGCCGTGTACTTCTAATAGTGTATATTCGTCATCACCGCCGGTACGGTCTATACCTTCAAGCTCATCTATCTTATCTTGTAGATCATTTTGCTTAATATACGAAGGAGACCCCATATCTACATCACGATAAAACCCAGACAGCTGTAATTTCTTCAAATCATTCTCTGTCATCCTAATGACGTGAGTAATTCGTGAAGCAGTTACTAAATCATTAGTTGTATACGGGACAACTAAGTCTTCTGCCTTAACAAAACGAGAAACCGCTCTACCTACAGAGGGATCGTAGTAACTTTTCTTAAAAGCAGATCCTGCCAAGGGGAGGTAAAACAACATTTGATCCATTTCAGGATCATATTCTTCCATCTTATAAGTAAGTTGGTAGTTCATGAAGTTTTTAACACGATTTGCTTGTTCAAGTTTTGGATCTGAGGTGACGCCCATCACTTGCGTGTCTACTGGTCCCCCTGCAGGCAGTAACTCGCGGTAAGTTTGTGCCTGAAAGTGCGTAACCGCTTCAGCTAGTAGCGGATGATACACGCCGCTTGCACCTTCGAAGGGTTCACTGCGTGTATTTGTTTTAATTCCTAGTAAATCTAGTCCGTCTCGGAAAGTTTCATACCAGTCTTGACGAGAATCTAAGTCGTCATGGTAATAAGACGTAATTTTTGAAGCAAGTTCGCCTCTTGTGGACTCGTCTAATATTTCAGCAATGTTTTCGCCAAACGATATTGCATAATCTTCGTCAAATTCATCACCGAAACTAGCGATGCCTTCGTCGTCTATAAAAACTTCGACGACTTCGTCTTCTAAAGGCTCCTCTTCTACTTCAATTTCAAATTGTTCAGCCATAACGCGGAACGATACCTCGTTTTAATTCAATAATAAATCAGTAATATGCACGGACTTTGGGGTAATATTCCTCTTCGTCGTCGTAATCTGAGTCTAATCTCAAAAATCCACCGTTTCTAAAGCGTATTAACGCTAATGTTGTAGAATCCACCAAATCATCATGCTCTCCGTTAGGAAAGTCCGTAACTTCTTCCATTAATTCTTCAGCCCAGCGGTTTTCTGGCACCCAAACCTTACCTTCTTGGAACATAGGGCTAACTGAATTCAACCTTGCAATCTTATCTTGGCCTTTGTTGGGTGAATACGTGTTAATCGGTATGCCGAGTCTGCGTAATTCTTGCGTTAGCGGGATACCTGTCGCTTTTGTTTCAATAATTACAGAATCAGGATCCCAATATTCGTACAAACGTATCGCTTCACGTTTGAGTTCGGGAAAGTCTAGCCGCTCTTTTACGCAATCAATCAAGATAATGTGCGCCTGACCTCCTGGATACATCTCATCGTTAATTTTTCCTTCCGGATAAAACACACCCCATGTAGTTATCGCTGTAAAGTCAGCACGTTCAGACTTTAGAAACGCCGTATCGTAACTTTGAATTAGATATTCACAAGCTGGAGGCGCGTCGTTAGGCCAAATCTTGAACCATTCCTTCGGAATAATAGAAATACCTTCGCCGGTTGGCCGCTGCATGTACTGAGCCGCCCACTTCGAAGGAGGAACCGAAGCCTTAATCGACTCAAGTTCTTCTAATTTCCAAAATTCAGGCCATAACGACTTACCCGATGGCAAGATTGCAGGAAACTCAATCAGCTCCCATTGGTCTGCGTTCTTATCTTGCATCATTTTCTTGATTAATTTACCCGTTAAGTCTTTTTTAGACCAACGAGTCATTACGATAACGATGGCACCTCCTGGTTGGAGACGCTGTCGGGGGCCAGTCATAAACCAATCGTAGGCTTCGTCTAGTGATTTATCGGAAAACGCATCTTGCTCAGAGTGCGGATCGTCAATAATAAACAGATCAGCACCACGACCTGCAAGTGCACCGCCAATGCCTGACGCATAATACTCACCGCGTTGCGAAGTTAACCATTTACCCGCGCTTCGTGAGTCAGCTTTTAGTTCTGTCTTAGGAAATATCTCACGATATTCTTCAGTGTCAATTAAGTCACGCACCTTACGACCAAAGTTTATAGCTAGGTCAGCTGTGTGCGTTGCTTCAATAATCTTTAACTTAGGATTTTTTCCTAACAAGTAAGCAGGAAACAAGTGTGATGCAAATTCAGACTTCGTATGTCTGGGCGGCATGTTGATAATTAACCGCTTTAGTTCGCCGCTTGCTATTTTATCAAACGCCTGTGCCATTTTACGGTGATGATCACCGTTAATAAATTCAGGCCAGATAATTTTTACAAAGTCAATAAAGCTAGAAGCAGAAGTTTCTCTGCGTTCACGCTTTTCAAGTTCTTCAAGGAGAAGTGTAAACTCTTTTGCTTCACTCTTAGATAAGAATGACAGGTCTACGTTTTTTAGATCCTTGAGGATATCACTCATTAATCACTCATTTGTGGACCAAGGACAGGAGCTTCTTCTTGTCGGTTAGCTCTTCTTTCTCTAATACGCGAACCTATTTTCCTTAACCCACCAAGTCCCATCTCAGCGAACCCCATTCCAGGAATTAACTGTCGCGCAAGTCTGCGCTTTTCTTCTGGGTCGTTGGTCATTTCGATAGCTTTTAAAATTTCAACCTGAGCTAACCCAGGAGTTTGGTTTTTTACAGTCTCTATGAGACCTTGTTTTATTCCAGCTTTTATACCACCGGTGCTTCCATCCTCGTACCGTGGAGGTTGTACTGGTCCACCTGTGGCTCTACGTTTATCTCTTTGCATTTCTATAAACGCCCTAAGATTTTCTTCCCTTTCTTGTTTAGCCTCAGCCTCTTCCATATCTTGGAAATAAAGGTCTCGTCTTTCTTCTTGCGAAAGTTCTTCACGACCTAACATTCTTTGACGAGCTGCGTCTGTTGAGTTAAAGATAGTTCCTCGTAAATCAGGATCTTCATTAAAATTGTTAAAAAGTCCTCTAATCGTATTAATAGATTGTTCGATAGGTGTTTCAGGGGTAGTTATGGTGTGTAACAACTCTGTACCAAGACCAGATAAACTATTCTGAAGTTCTAAATACTCTCTAACTTGTGGGTCTACTTCTGAAGGATCTTCATATTCAGTAATCCTTGGAGTGTTAGAAGCATACCCGCTAGTGGTTAAAGTTCCTTGAGGTGTTATGCCACCCTCACTACCATCTTGATACTTTTTTGGTTGTACTGGCCCTCCCGCAGCCATCTGATCAATATCCGCTGCTGACGCGCTAACCATACCCATTCCAGGATTTGCTTCCATCTGCGCCATCATCGCATTGCCGACATTCCTGACTCCAGGATCTACGTCCATCTGCATCTGGCTAATCTTAGGAACTGAAAAGTGATACACGTCTTGTGGTAAACCAACCGGCCCACCAGTGCGAGAGAACTGTACGTTAGTGGGTTCTGGTCCTGACATCTGTTGTTGCATTAACAACGCTTCAAGTTCAGGGGGTATCTGCTCAGGAGTTCTATCGAAACTTTCAGTGTCGTACATATCTCCACCGTAAGTACCTTCCAAGGCTTCTCGAAAATCTGGGGCAGCTCCTTCAGGTGTTCCAGCATCTCCTATCGTTTCGATCGCTAATTCGTTTGACGCTGGAATAATAGGCGCAGCTCCTTCAAAATATGCCTGCTCTTGAGCTGCTTTCTGCTGTGCTTTCTGTCGCTTTTTTCCTGCGACAATACTTGCGCCTGTACTAACAACTACAGCCGCTGCTGCTATAATTCCTACCGACATTTTAGTCTCCCTGTCATTTAAGAATCTTCTCAGATCCTTCTTTCGCTAACCTATCTTCTATTTCAACAATATCTTGTGTGTTTGTGGGGTTAGGATGAATCGTTATGAATATCGTATCTTCTAACAAATATAACGCTCTTTTAGTTTGCGGTGGTGTAGTAAAAATAGCAAAATCTTTATACACCTCTACTACGTCCTCTTCTTGTTTTGTAGAAACAACTCGTATGTGTCCTGAAACTAAAATCGAAACATTAGATTCATTATGCTCCGCGCTTACCGCAACACTGCCTTTAGAACCATACCAAGCACGCACATAAATACCGTCTGCAAAATGATGCGTATTAGCTGTAACCGCTGCTTCTAAAAAACCTTCAGAAATGTTCTTTTCTAAAACCTTAGTCAGAACAGAAATCTGATCTTCTCGCTGTAGCTGAAGTTCTTGTACTTCTGCTAGTTCAGAACTCATTTGTAGCTCTTACCGTAATATCCTTTTTGGAAAACCTGACCGCCATTCTTATAACTCGCTGGCACCATCATTCTTTTGCGACGTCGCGTTCCTGGACGACCGCCCATGTTCTTCTTTTCAGTCTTCGCAGCTTGCCTAAAGTTTTCAGCTGTCGGTGCGCCTTCCTCACCTTTTCTTCGCATCCGCTCACCAGAGCCTGCTGCTATACGCTTACGCTTCGCGTGTATGTTTGCATATAATCCTGGACGACCGCCCGAGGCATACATCTCAGGTTCATTTCCAATTTGAGCTCTCAACCTTTTTATCTTAGCTTCGTGCGAAGCTCGTGTAGCAGGAGTTAAGTTTTCAGTTGCTATCTCTCTCCTCAACTTGCTTATTTGGTCCATGAGGGCTTGACGAACTTCTATGTCTACGTCTTGATTAATTTTATTTTTACGCTCGATGTCCATGTCACTGTACGACCGATTTTTAAATGCTTCGTCTGCGTCGCGCAACGCTCTATCAAGTGAACCTTCTGTAGCTTTCGGGTCCATAGCTCCTCTCAACCCGTCAAAAATACCACCTGTTCCTCGACCTTTAGCCATACCCGCTGCTAACGCACCAAGGCCAGCCATTTCAGGTGAGGCTCCGTATTCTGTTAGCACCGCTTCGAAATCTATCGGCTCTGACTGACCTACTTCGCCTAATAACTCAGACAACCGTCCATCACTCAACGCCTCTAATAAACTGTAAATAGGAATGCCGCTAGTGGCTACTTCAATACTTGCCTCGTCCGTAGGTATCCCCGCGAAGTCGAACAAGGAACGTATTCCAGACTTCATGTCTCGTTTATCTACTTCTCTTTGATACTCGTCCCGCATTCTGAATAACTCTTGATAACGAGGGTCTTCTTCACGTCTGCGGTCTTCGTAACTCGGAACACGTTTTCCAAATAGTTCAGGAGGATCATCGAACCTCTGTCTATTTGCATCTCCGTACCGTTCTCCTTGAGACACTAAATCAGAAAACATTTCTCCAATGGTCATGTCGTCGCGGATCTGATCTTTTCTTTCTTGAATAGCTTCGGAAATATATTCACGTCCCCCAGTTACAGGGTCAACTATTACAGCGTCTACTTTGCCTTGCGTTAAGTCCATTACCATTTCACCTTATCGGCCCAATAAGCCGCTGACATTTTGCCTTTCGCAATGTTCTTTCCATGGCGAGCTTTGAAGCTCTTGCGCCTCGCCTTCTGCTTCGCCGACTCGCCCTTCTTAGGCTTGCCTGCAGTCTTCACACCTTGCTGCCCGAAACGAATGAGTTTCAACTTATGTCCTTCCTGCGCTAATACCATATGCGACTTCTTCGGATGGCTGGGTGTGCGCTTCGGTTTGTTCACACCCTTCAAGTTGTGCTTCTTGATTAAGTTCGCTCTACGAGTTTCATGTGCCATGTGCGAATCGTAACTCTTTATACACGTCACGCGCAACGCTCTAAAAAAATGTCGCGAAAAATTTTTGGAGTAGGAGTCCCACGGAAATCTGCGAAAAATTTGTGGTCTGGGGACCCGTAGCAAAAGTACAGCGGAAAAAGAGGCTGGAACAAGGAGAAGGGGCGGGTGAGGGGCTAGGGCAATGTCAAGTGGGGGTATACCCCCTAACAAGCCAACACACACAGATTGCTAACAAGCGTTCACACGTTTGTTACTAACCACTAACAAAAAAGCCCACACACGGTGGGCTAGATTGTTAGCGTAGGCTAGACTGTTAGGCTTTGTAGTTACACTTAGTGATCTGGTCATTAGATCCACTAGAATAGTGCTTAACTATCTGAATAGGATCTTGTTTAAAGACCGAGATAAAAGGCTTACCAGTTTCAGGATCTAGTATGACCTCACCCTTATCATCAATTTTTGTGAAGTCATACCAGCTATAGTAAGTCACTTCTACCATCTTAGACTCATCGTGTTTAGACGGCTCAAGTACTACTTCAAAGTCCGCAACCATGTGATCGAATACCTGTTGTTTAAGTATAAGATTCCCATTAGCTTTGTTGTTAACTATCAACCAGTCTTGATAACCGGCAAACACTAAAGATACCTGATTAGTAAACGCATACTTATTAATCAAGTCTAAATCCCATCGGTAGCCGCCCTGATTAGCGTAATCACCTATAGTCTTAGCCTTTTTACCGCCAGACCGAGAGGTCTTAGCTATTGGCCGTCTTGATCTAAGCGCATCATTACGCTTATCAGACTGAGCCTTAGCCTTAGCCTTATCTTCTGAAGACTTAGCCTTAGCGTATGAGTCAAAAGCAATCTCTTCTGAAGTCTTAGCGTCAGTAACCTTTTTTGTATCAGTTTTCATATTGTCATATTCCTATGTTTATTAAGGGCGTAAGTGCCCGTGTTCAGTGGCTTGACTGCCAAAGGACGCAGTCAAAATATCATGAGACCTATTTTTAGTCAAGTTGACACAAGTTAAATAATATGCTTAGGAAGTTAAACACCTAAGCAATTAGCCTAAGCAATTAGCCTAAGCGTTAACTAACTTGTTAAACCTAAAATCCTGGGGACAAAACAACGCACACAAAACAAGAAAGTGAACACATAACAAGTGATTAAACGGTGGACACATAACAAGGGAGCGCACGTTAACAAACGTGCACACGTTTGTTAGCACGACAAGCGAGCCCACGGCGAGCGCGAACGCGAGCGAGAAGGAGGGAGGGAGGGACTGAGGGGAGGGATAGATAGAGCGACTGAGCGAGTAGAGTAGACTGGTAGAGTGAAGCCGCGCGACAAGCTAACGAACGCTTGTTATAACAAGAGCGCGAACGCGAGCGAGAAGGAGGGAGGGAGGGACTGAGGGGAGGGATAGATAGAGCGACTGAGCGAGTAGAGTAGAGTAGACTGGTAGAGTGAAGCCGCGCGACAAGCTAACGAACGCTTGTTATAACAAGAGCGCGAACGTAGAGTGATCGAGTAGAGTGAGAGAGTGATAGAGTAGAGTAGACCGACCCATCGATAGAGTAGAGTAGACTATCGGGTCTCGGTTTGGGTTCTGGTTTAACTGGAACCTGAACTAATCACTTCCCCTTCAATGGTTCGTGGTGCTCGTTTGCTGATCAAGTCACTTAGTCGATCGATCAGCTGGTCCTTG
>VTLG01005483.1_pt1 | contig 14023 bp, 30 predicted proteins | sample 4694571 | NCBI WGS metagenome assembly VTLG01 (sample SAMN12604809, study PRJNA352737) | marine metagenome | biome: ENVO:00000447; feature: ENVO:00000209|ENVO:00000569|ENVO:01000036; material: ENVO:00002151; isolation source: viral sequences binned using virsorter ...
ATTACTATTCAGCAGATTGGACTAATACTAGAAAGCACAAGCCAAGAACATATAAAGCGTTTGATGAAAAGGACAGGACAAGTGCGAGTCAAGTATTATGTATCAAAGATTATTCTCCAGGAAGCTATTATTACTCACTACCTGACTATCAAGGCTCTACTTCTTATATTCAATTAGATATGGAGATCGCACAATTCCATTTGTCTAATATCAAATCAGGTATGTTTCCCAGTCTTGCTGTGAATTTTGCGAACGGAATTCCTAGCCGTGAGGAAAGAAAAACTATAGAAAGACAGATTAACTCTAAATTTGGTGGTAGTGGAAATGCAGGTAAGATTCTTATAACCTTTAATGATGGAAAAGACACTGCTCCTGAGATAGTTCCTATAAGTTCAAATGACAACGCAGATAGTTATCAATTTCTATCTACAGAAACTACTAGAAAGGTTTTAACAGGACATCGTTGTGTTAGCCCACTCCTCTTTGGCGTTAATGGAAATTCATCTTTTGGTAACAACGCTGATGAGCTTAGAGATTCTTACAGTTTATTTAACAATACAGTCATCAAGCCATTCCAGAACACTCTTTTAAATGGTTTACAGGACATTTTTAGTATTTGTGATATAAACCTTGATTTATACTTTAAATCTCTTAAACCTGCTGATTTCATTGATATTAGTAATGTAGCTAAAGTTAGTGAAGAAGATCAAGAAAAAGAGGGAATAGATACAGGAGATGAAATTAAGAAAGAATTTACTGAATTATCTGATGATGAATTTGATGATGTTTTAGATAATTTAAATCCTCAATTAATAGATGATGAATGGGAAGTTGTAGATGAAAGGGAGCAAGGTAGCGAGGAAGATTACGAAGATTGGGCTAATAGATTGATACAAAAGAGAGAAGATTTTGCTGATTATATAGAAAGCAAACCAAGTGGATTTAGTTATTTAGATAAATCTTATTATAAAATAAGGTTTAAATATGTTGTAGGCTCTACAAAGGCAAAAAAAACAGGAAAGTCTAGAAAATTCTGTATTAAAATGATGGATAGGACTTATGATGGAAAAGTATATAGAATAGAAGATATTGATAAAGCGAGTAGAGAGGGGGTAAATAAACAATTAGGACACAAGGGTAGAGCTTATGATTTATTTAAATTTAAAGGAGGAATTTATTGCAGACATAAATGGAAAGAAGTTTTATATAGATTAAAGAAAAGCACAAAAATATTAGATGGAGAAATGCCTGAATATATAGGAGATTATAAAACAGTCAGTAGTATTCCATCTTCATATAAACCAAATCCAAGAGGAATAGATAAAGCAAAAACTGCTCCTGTAAATATGCCTGATGAGGGAGCATATCCAGGAACAAAAAAATAAATTAAAATTATGGCAATAGAATATACATTTACAAGTGCAACAGGTATTACATCAAGTAGTGCCTATCATAGAATTTATAAAATAGTTTATAATAATAAGAAATCTACAGCTACAGCAACAGCAGAGGTATTTCACGATTCAACAGCTAGGAATAGTAATAAAGTACCTATTGATGTAGTAGAATTTGACTTTGCAATGGCAGTAGGAGATACAGATAAAAATCCTGTTAAACAAGCATATACTGCTATGAAAACAAAGACATCTGTAAAGAGTAATATGGGTGGCTCAATAAATATAGATTATACTAATAAAGGCGTAAAAGACGTATAAAATTATGGCAATACAACATACATTATTCATAAGTACAGACAGACTAAAAAAAGATTCAGCTCTTGGTGGAAGCGTAGATGACAATTTATTACTTCCTTATATACTGATGGCTCAGGATAGATATATATTACCTGTACTTGGAACTGATTTAAATAATGCTTTAATTACTAAAATTCAAGGTAGTAGTTTGGCAGGAGATTACCTTACTCTTTTACAAACATATATACAACCTGCTTTAGTTCAGTTTGCTTTTGCTACTGTATTACCATTTCTTAGACTTAGAATGGTTAATAATTCTATAGTAACTATGAATAGTGAGCAAGGCTCTAGTGTTTCTCATTCCGATTTAAAGCCTTTAATTAATGCGAGTATAGACCAAGCTGAGTTCTACAGAGAAAGGCTCATAGACTTCATAAGAAACAATACAAGTAGTTTTCCTGAGTATCAAACAAACACAGGAGCAGACCTTAATCCAACTTCTCAAAACTACTATGCAGGATTAAATCTTGATGTTGCTCCAATGAGTAATAAAACAAAGTCCTTTTTACAAGGAGCAGATATAACAATATGTTGCTAAGTTATGTTAACAAAACAAAAGGAAAAACAAAGGAAAAATAACGAACAAAAATTAAAAAAATATTTAGATAGTTATGGCAAATCAAAGACTGACAGACAAAACAAGCCTAAATGAACAGGCAGGCTCAGGGGATATCCTGATGGTGGTAGATGTAAACGATACTACAGGGAGTGCATCAGGCACAAGTAAGAAGCAAGACTTTAAATACTTAATGCAAACAGATAAAATTTCTGTAAGCAATGCAGAATTTCAAGATTTAGGTACTACTCCTAAAACTTTAATAGGAGCTTTAAGTGGTTATATGATAAGTGTATTTAGGGTTACAATTTTATGTACTCACGCAGCCCCTGATGATTCAGCAGGTGCAAGTTTACGATTTACTTATTTTCCAGGTGATGCTACGCATTTTTGGTGTGAATATAGGCGATTTATGAATACTTCGCAATTTGACTCTTCGTATTGTTTTGCCCCTTCTCCATCTTCATTAGGTACTTGTAAATCGAGTTTATTAAATAAGTCTTTTTCTATGGAGTCAAGTGCAGATTTTAATGGTGGCTTTAGTGCTGATGTTTATGTTACCTATGCTTATACAAAAGTTTTATAATGAAAATAAACCATACACATATATACTTTTTATTAATAGTCTTTGTATTAGGGTTAGGAACTTGCAAAGCTCAATTCTTTAAGTATGCTACTATATATTCTTCAGGTAGTATTAATACAAGTATGATAGAGGATCAAGACTATATAGCAATAAATAAAGGTTATGAAGAAACAACTCAAATCAATCCTTATGATTACAACTTTACAATCGGTATTAGAAAAATTGCACGTTTCAATTATGAACAAAAGCTTACAACGTGGTATTATGGTAATGAAAAAAGTGTTGCTGATAATACTACCATTGGTAATAATAATGGTTGGGAGTATTTGTTTAATTATTCTTTTATCCGTAATCGTAGTGAAGTATACACTAATAGAGATTTTTGGATTAGGTACTTAGGGAATAGCTATGTTACTAAAATACAAGCTAAGAATGATGAAAGAAGAAACTTAGAATACATATCTTTTGATACAAGATTTAGAATTAATAAAGGAGCTTTTGATTTCACTATTGGAGCAGTTGGAAGAAATCATCCTGTTTACGGAATAACTCCTATTGAGGATTTTTGGGTAAGTGGAGAAAGTTCATTCCAAGAATTAGCAGAAGATTTTGGTTATTCTACTCAATTTGTTCAGGGTGGGTGGCATTGGTTTAATGATGGAGAATTAATAGCAACTTCAAATGATGAGTTTTTTAAGCATTATTTTGGCTCTGCTATAGCTCAGTATAACCAAGACCAATTAAACGCATTAGGAAGCGTTACAGAGCTTTCTGTAGTTATTGGTACAGCTTACTATTACTATAGTGACAAGTATTGGATTCATTCTTGGTTAAATGTAATGCCTTTTCACTATGGATTAGATGATTATTCTTACAACTATGAGGGAGTTCCTACGGATGTTGATTTTGGATTGGTTGCAGGATGGAGAATTACAAAGAATTTAGGTGTATTTGTAGAGGGAACTTATTTAGAATACTGGGAAAAGCCTATACAGGAGTTCAAATTTGGGTTTAATTATTTAATATTTTAGTATGAGAAAATTATTTTTGTTATTTGTATTAGTATTTAGTTATGGATTTAGTCAAACGAATTGTGAATTATGCGTTGAGCAAGGAGGCTTCTATTGTGGAGATGATGAGGCTAATTGGACTCAGTATAGTCCACTTGGTTGTGTACCTAATGGCTTTAATAATCTCTATTATCTTAACGATGGTTGGCTAGACTGTGTTTCAGGAGAGGATGAAACAGGAGAAGATGGCATACCTGCTGTACCTACAACTTTAGAAGATTGTTCAGTATATGACTATGTACCTTGTGATACAGTTTATGTAGAAATACCAATTATAGATACCCTTTATGTTACTGAATATATTGACTGTATATCAGGATTACCTTGTGGAAATACAGGCATTTTAGAGCTACTGCAAAAAACAAAAAACAATAATAAAATATATAATTTAAACGGAAAGGAAATATACAGGAGAGAAAATGTATATATAGAGAATGGAAAAATTAACTTTAAAATAAAATAGAAATGAAAGAATTAATCTTAAAATTTATTAAATCAAGAAAGTTTTGGTACGGATTTGTAACTGTTATGCTGATATTATTCTCAGATAGCTTTGGAATTAGTGATACTAAAATGAATACTTTAGTCATTACTACTGTAGCGTTAATAATTGGTCAGGGAATTGCTGACAATAACTGTAAAAAATGTTAAACTATGGCAACAGAGGTATCTGAAAATAGCAAATTTACCCTAAGCCTTAAAAGTATTGGTATACTTTTAACAATGGTTGCAAGTTTTATTGGTATGTATTATTCGTTAAGTATGGAAATTCAAGAAGCTAAAGAACTACCTAAAGTAGAAATCCCTGATCCTGAAATAACAAGACAGGAATTAGATTTAAAATTAGAGCTTATTAGTACGACTGTAATGAGTAATGCAGAGAAGTTAGGAAAAATAGAAACGCAGGTTGAGAAAATAGAGGAGAGGGTTTACGAGCTAAAATGAAATACCTTTTTTATATATTATTGTGGGTAATACCAAATCAATGTCTTAGCCAATCGCTTATAACAAACACTGAATTGACAAAGTATCAGCAATCCAATGAGCCTTTAGTAATTGAGTTTTGGGCAGATTGGAACGACAGTAACAAATGTCAATTCTTAAGCAGTCTAAAAGATTGTAGGGTGTACAGAATATGTATTGAGGATTACCCTGACTTGGCAGAATCTTACAAGATTAAAGTATTACCTACAATAATAGTTTTCAACAAGACCGAACAAATAAAAATTTTTACAGGTAACCTGATGTTCAAGCTAGATGTTGAAAAGAAAGAAATACAAGCTGTAATAGACAGCATAACAATCTCTAAATTTAGATAATGATACTTTCAAAGAACTTTTCACTAAATGAATTTACTAAAAGCGTATCGGCAATTAGAAATGGAATAGATAATAGTCCATCATCTGAACATATTAGGAACATACAACTATTAGTTAAATACGTTCTACAGCCACTTAGAGAGGCTCTAGGCAGTCCAATTAGGATTACTAGTGGTTATCGTTCAGAATCATTAAATAAGCTAATAGGAGGCTCTAAACGAAGTCAACATTGTAAAGGGCAAGCTTCGGACATTCAGTTTAAAGTAGATGGAGTAATGGATAATAAGATAATTTGGAATAAGGTTATAGAATTAGGATTACCATTTGACCAAATGATAAATGAGTTTGAGTATTCTTGGATTCATATTAGCTACAATGAAGAATACAATAGAAAGAGTTTACTTGAAGCATATAAAGAAAACGGAAGAACAAAATATAAATATCATACAATAGAAAAAGGACTATGAAAATACTTAAAACAATATTCGGAGGAGGAGCAGAAAAGCTAGTAGAGTCTGTAGGTGGTGTATTAGACAATCTAAGCACATCTAAGGAAGAAAAGCTAGAGGCTAAAAGAAAGATTAAAGAACTAATGGTAAATCATCAGGTAGAAGTAGAGAAGAATGTAACTGCAAGATGGCAGGCAGACTTACAAAATGGTAACTGGTTAACACGTTCAGTAAGACCACTTGTATTAATCTTTTTAATATTTTGTACTGTACTACTTGTATTCATAGATAGTGGTAGTATTACATTCCAAGTGGATGAAAAATGGAAAAGCGTACTTGAAATTTGCTTGATAACTACGATTGGGGCATACTTCGGAGGAAGATCAGTTGAAAAACTTAAAAAATAAATTATCAAAAAAGACTATAGACTTAGATTAACTAAAACAGAACACGACATTATAAAAGAGATGAGAGTTTCTGAGGGTGGTGTTGCTAATAATGTTTTAGTAATTGGAGATTTACACGAGCCTTTCTGCTTAGATAAATACTTAGAATTTTGCGTATCTAAATATGAACAATTTGATTGTACAGAAGTAGTGTTTATTGGAGATATAATAGACAATCATTATTCTAGCTACCACGAAACAAACGCAGATGGAATGGGTGGAGCTGATGAACTACAATTAGCTATACAAAGAATAGCAAGATGGTATAAAGAGTTTCCTGAAGCTACTGTAATTATAGGAAACCACGATAGAATGATAATGAGAAAAGCTCAAACATCAGCTATTCCTAGTAAATGGATCAAGAGTTATAAAGAAGTCTTAGAAGTGCCTGGATGGAACTTTGTAGAAAGATATGTAAAAGATGGTGTTCAATTTTTGCACGGAGAGGGAGGTACTGCTAGGAGTAAATGTAGAGCAGATATGATGAATACAGTACAAGGACATTTACATACTCAGGCTTATTGTGAGCATTATGTAGGGCAGAATTTTAGAGTATTTGGTATGCAAATTGGAGCAGGTATAAACTTTTCAGAATATAGCTTTGCATACGCTAAGGCAGGAAAGAAGCCTGCTATTGGTTGTGCTGTAGTCTTAAACAATGGTAAGCTCCCTATTAATCTCCTTATGGAACTATGATATTAACATTTTCTTGTTAATAAACTTTATTAAATATTTTATTAAATTGTAAAGAAAGTTTTATATATTTGTGTAAAGCAATACACGAAGTATTGTAATAATTTAAACTAATTGAGATGAAAAATATTAACAAGATGTTAAATGATTCTATGAATAAATTAAAAGAATTACAAAAGGAACGTAGCGAGTTTGATAAATATATGGAAGAATATAGAAGAAAATCAGCACGTTCACAGGAACTAAATAAGCCTACATTATATAATACTGTTAAGGCTAAATGGCAATTAGACTACATTGATTACAAAGGAACTTTCCTAGATGTTGCTAAAGACCATATTACAGGAGAGAACTTTACTGACTTGCCTAGTAGTAGCTATGAGAGTTCACAATTTATAGGTACTAAAAAACAATTAGATGATATGCTAAGTGTTTTATATACTAAGCCTCATAATGAAATTAAAATAATAGGCTCATCATTTATGGAGGATATTATAGATGAGGATATTGACCACGAAGAAGTGATGAGAGAATATGAGGACTATTTAAATACTAAGAAATAATGGCAGTAAATTATATAGAAACAGCAGAACTACACACATTTAGCTGTGATGGACAGATAACATATATAGGGGGAGTTGATGCAGAAAATAATGAAATAGTAATAGAAGTATGTACCTATCAATTATTGCAAACATTAGATATCCCTTATATGAAAGAAAAATTAAACGATTATATAAATAAAATTAATACAGAAAAAAAATGAAATATTTATCAGAAATAATGGAAAAGAAACAAAGTGATCTTTTCAAAAAAAATAAAGTTTTCTTTGCCTTTGGCAATAAACAATTTAAAGATGGAATGAAAGAACATAATATCCCAAAAGAAACTAAAATGACAAATATGGGGCAAGGTATGGTTTGTCCATCAGATAATGTTAAAGAGGTAATTGAACAACTAGATATAATATATAAAGAAAGCATAAAAAAAGATATGAAGCAGGGTAAGAATAAGGTTATATTAAGAGAATTACAAAACCACGAATGCTTTTATGTAGGAGATATTACAGATTGCGTAAGTAAATTAGAAGATTATCCTATAAAAAAAGAAGAAATAGTTAAAGTATATCAAGAAAATTATCAACGTATAACATCTAAATATTAAAATTATGACACAAAAAGAAACATTATTAAAATACCTCAAAGAGAATGAAAGTATAACCTCTTTTGAGTGCGTTGTAGAGCTTTTTATAATTGACCTACAGGGAGTTATTAGAAACCTTAAAGAAGATGGATATACTATATTAGACAAGTGGGAAAAGAGAGTTAATTTGTATGGACAAAAGAAAAGATTTAAAAGGTATTTTTTAATCCAGAATGATGTAGATTATGCTAACTTTAATATAAAAGAATAAACAGTTTTATAAAATAATATATATATTTATAAAAAGAATATTATGGTAAATTTAAACTTAAAAGAATTAGCTGAACATCTAGCCTTAGAAGAATGTAAAAGAATCTATGGTAATGAACACGATACTCTATACAGAAATAACTATCACGAATTTAGAGGTTATGTTTTACGACCTGCTGTAAAAATTACATTTAATAAAATGTATAATAAATATTACGATATGATTAACTCATTAATAAAAAAAGACAATGAAATATAAACTTTTAAATACAAGTCAAGATATAAGAGAATCTATCTACAGGCTAATGATTAGACAAAAAATCAGAAAAGTTCAACTAGCTGATGAAATGGATCTATCCTATCCAAGTATATTAAATAAGATTGAGAATCCTGGTACATTTAAAGTATCAGAATTATTAAAATTATGTAATATATTGAATGTGGATATTAACGAATTATTAATTAAATACTAAATACAAATGACAAAAAGTAAATTAAAAAACATTCAGGCTAATGGTAATTGGAAAGACTTTTACAAGTTTGATGTAGAATTTGAAGATGGTACTACAGGTACTATATTTAAAAAGAGCGAGGAGCATAGATTAGAAATAGGTAAAGAATATAACTACTCTAAGAATGATAAAGGCTCTATTAAAATTATTCCTGATGGTGGTGGTTACACTACTAACTATACTAATAATGATGATAGACAGAAGTATATCATTAGACAAAGTATGTTAAAAGCAGCAGTAGACTTTCATTCAGGATCAAGCTGTACTACTGCACAAGTTATTGGAACAGCAGAAGAATTTGAAGAATGGGTTTTAAATAAAAAGAAACCTGTTGAAGTACCTTTTTAACAATACTATGTTAATAACTAACATACAGTTAGTTTAATAATTATATAAAATATATTATATATTAAGCACAATGAAAAAATCAATATTAGCATCTACTCCATTTCTTATCTTAAATAAATCTCTTTTAGTTGCCTTTGGGATAGATGCTAATGTTGTACTATCTCACTTATACCAACAGCAAAACTACTTTAAAGAACAAGGACAATTAAAAGATGGAATGTTCTTTTGTACTACAGAAAACATAAGCTGTGTAACTACCCTTTCTTACTATCAAATTAAACAAGCTATAGCAACACTTACAAAATGGGGCATACTAAAAGTAGTTAGAAAGGGTGTACCTGCTAAATTATACTTTAAAATAGATGAATCCCAGATATTAAAAAATTTAAACTCTAGTATTAAAAAAACTTCAATACTAGAATGTGAGAATTTTAATAACAAGACTTTAAAAAACTTACAAACTATTAATAATAATAAAGAAATAATAATAAAAAATAATAATAGTATATCTCCAAAGGATAAATTTTTAAATGATATTAAAGAATTAAGTCCTAAAGAATTTATAGAAGATTTTTTAGACTATTGGACTGAAGAAAATAATAAAGGAAAAATGAGATGGGAGCTAGAAAAAACTTGGAATACATCATTAAGATACAAAAGATGGGTAAGAAACAATGCAAAGTTTGAAAAGACTACTAAAACTACTGATCCTAAATATCCTGACTATTATGATATACATTTTGCTAAAAGACTAGAACAAGATCATACAGCTCTTAGAAGCTATTATAAACACTTAGAGAGCTTAGGTTATGAAAAAAAAGTAAATAGCTATGATGGTAAAATTAAATGGCTTAAAAGATGAATATAATAGTAAGCTTTATTTGGAATGGTTTAATGCTTGGAGTAAGGCATTTTGAAGCTGATAAAAATCATCCTTATTTTGAGCTAAGAATATATTTACTTTTAATACAACTAACAATATTTATAGACAATAGAAAATGAAAGAAGTAGAATTACAAAATAGCATAGTAACATACTTAGAATATACAGGGATGTTATTTACCTGTACTCTTGGAGGAGTATTTTTAGGTAAGTCTAATTGGAAACAAAAAAGAATGTTATCTAAACACTACTCAAAAGGAGTGCCTGATATACTTATTTTTGAGCCATCCGATAATGGAAAATATTATGGATTAATGATTGAATTAAAAGTAGGATATAATAAGCCTACAAAAGAACAGAAAGAATGGATTGCCAAATTAAATGTAAGAGGATATAAAGCAGTAATATGCTATAAGTTAGAAGAAGTAATTGAAATAATAAAAACATATAAAAATGAAACCATTTAGATTTTTTAAAAACATTAGAAAGCCAAGCCATACAATATTCACTCATTGTTTTATATTCTTTGTCAATGATGGTAAAAAAGAAAAGACATTTATACTCAGAGATTTAGAAACAGACTTTGAGGGGGTAGATTATGACAATTATATACATAAAAAAGAGAAAGAATTATATAATAAGTATAAAACAAATGTAAAAATAGAGGGTAGTAAACTTGGATTGTGGGAATATGAACAATTATTAGAAATGGGAATAGCTAAATTGTGATTAGTTTAAACATATATATAAACAAAAAGTATACCAAACTAACAGAAGTTAGTAGAAAATTAACATCTAATAAATACCCTGACTATGAGGATTTGTTGCACGAGGTAATATTAGAGCTATATAGTAAAGAGGAGGAGTTGATTAATGGATTAATACATAGGGGGGAATTATTGTATTATATTATCAGAATTATGATTAATCAATACCATTCTTCAACCTCTCCTTTTTATACTAAATATAAAAGACACTACAAGCTCAGGAAACAATATAAAGAAAATCATATATTTAATAAAGGGGGTAGTATTGCAATAGAAAATTGGGAGGAGCTGAAAGAAATGGAAAGAAAGTTAAATTGGATAGATAAAAAATGTAAAGATTTAAATTGGTTTGATGTACAGATATTTAAAATATACTATCTAAATGGATTTAGTTTAACATCTATGCAAATGGCTACAAAGATCAATAGAAATACATTAGGAAAATCAGTAAGAATAGTAAAAAAATATTTAAAAAATGAAAGACAAAAAGATTGAACAATTAAAAACAATAGAAGAAAATTATATAAAAACAGGAGATGTAAAACAGTTAAAAGAATCTATAAAAAACTTACCTCCTGAAATGTTAGAGTTATTTAATTTAGCTATGAAAAAATTTAAAGATGGAAAAAAAGAATAAAGGCTTAGGAGATACAATAGCAAAGATTACAAAGGCTACAGGTATAGATAAATTAGCTAAGAAAGTATTAGGAGATGACTGTGGATGTGAAGAAAGAAGAAAGAAACTTAATCAGATGTTCCCAAACTTTCGCAATATAAGACAATTCACAGAGGATGAGATGAAGATATATGATGAAGTAATACCTGCTGTAGATAAAAAGGGTATGCTTACTCCTGCTGAAAGAGGGATAGTATCAGCTTTATATGTTGGAGTATTTGGTGTTAATCCTGAATGGAAAAGCTGTAGTCCTTGTAATAAACAAATAATGAATAATCTAAAAAAAGTATATGAAAAAAGCTGTAAAATATAAAACGTATTTATCTAAAGAAGAATTAAGAGAATATATACAAGAATTAATAAATAAAAAGTTTGAAGAAATAAAAAAAGAGAATGAAGAAAAAACAAAAAGAGCTATAGCATACGCAAAAAAATATGAAGAAGAATTAAAAAATGAGAAATCACACTAAGGTATATATGACATTTTTTTACTTAGATGAAACTGACTATATAGGTTGTGAGATGTGTGGTAGTCCAGGGCAAGACATCCATCATATACAGGCTAGAGGATTAGGGGGTAGTAAAAATAGAGATTACATAGAGAACTTAATTTGTCTTTGTAGGGATTGTCATAATAGAGCAGAGAGTGATAAACAATTTAATACATATTGCAGAATACAACATTTAGAAAACATTAAAAAATATTTATATGAAAATTACATTGATAGAAATAAACAATCTTAATCCTGCTAAATATAATCCAAGACAAATTACTAAAAAACAATTTGAGGATTTAAAAGCAAGTATAGATAAATTTGGATTAGTTGATCCTATAATAATAAATTCAGATAATACTGTAATAGGTGGTCATCAGCGTTTAAAAGTTTTAAGAGAATTAGGAGCAGAAAAAATACCAACAGTAAGAGTTAATTTATCAAAGGAAGATGAAAGAGAATTAAATGTAAGGCTAAATAAATCAGGTGGAGATTTTGATATGGAAATATTAGCAAATGAATTTGATGTAATAGATTTAAAGACTTGGGGATTTAAAGATATTGAGTTAGGTTTTAATATAGATAAAATACAAGATGATTTATCTGATAAAATAGAATTACAATATAAGATAGAAGTAGATGTAACATCTGAAAAAGAACAAGAACAATTGTATAATGATTTAACTAATAAAGGATATATATGCCGAATTTTAACATTATAAAAGAAGTTAAACCTAAAAAAACATTTAGGGTTAGCTCAGTTATGGGTAAATTTGATTTACAAACTGAACATATTAAAGAACAATTTATTGGAGATATAGATTTAAATGATGATTGGCAAATAGGTTGTATAATTGGAAGTAGTGGTAGTGGAAAGACAACAATAGCAAAAGAGTTATTTCCTGAAAGTTATATAACTAATTTTAAATATGAATCTGAAACTATATTAGATGATATGCCTAAAGAAAAAAGTGTAGATGAAATTACAAGGACTTTTAATAGTGTTGGTTTTTCTTCTCCACCAAGTTGGCTTAAGCCTTATTCAGTATTATCTAATGGACAAAAGATGAGAGTGGATTTAGCTAATGGTTTATTACAGGATAAAAAGTTAATGGTATTTGATGAGTTTACAAGTGTAGTAGATAGGAATGTGGCACAAATAGGAAGTTATGCAGTGCAAAAGGCTATTAGGAAAACAAAAAGAAAATTTATAGCTGTAAGTTGTCATTATGATATTGTGGATTGGCTTTTACCTGATTGGATATTTAATACTGATTCTATGACTTTCCAAGATTTGAGAAAGCAAAAAAAAAATAGACCAGAAATTAAATTTGAAATATACCAAACAAGAGATAAATCAGTATGGAGAATGTTTGCTAAACATCATTATTTAAGTCATAGTCATAATAACGCTGCTAATGTTTATGTGGCTTTTGTTAATGAACAGTTAGCAGGTTTTTATTCTGCTTTACCTTTTCCACATCCAATAGTTAAAAATATTTATAAAGGACATAGATTGGTTGTTTTGCCTGATTATCAAGGTATAGGAATAGGATTAAAACTAAGAACAGAAGTTGCTAAACATTATGTGCAGAAAAAGAAAAAAAGATTTGTAGCAACAACTTCACATCCTGCTATTATATATGGTTTAAAAAATAATCCAAATTGGATATTAACAAGAAAAGGCAGATTAAGTGCAGGTAGTAAAACAGGTAAAATACAAAATAGAAATGTAAAAGGAAGTACATCAGCAAATAGAATAACCACAAGTTGGGAATATAAATTATAAAATAAATTTAATAAAATGAGCAAAAAAGAACACATAAAGAAAAAAATGTTAATAGAGAGTTTAGAGAACTCATTAGGAATAGTATCTACAGCTTGTAATAAAGCAAATATAAGTAGGTCAAGTTTCTATAAATGGTATAAAGAAGATGAGGAATTTAGGAATAAAGTAGATGAGATAGATAATGTTAAACTAGACTTTGTTGAGAGCCAGTTATTTAAGAATATACAAAAGGAAAAAGAAAGAAGTATTATATTTTACTTACAGCATAA
>VTLG01007275.1_pt1 | contig 14023 bp, 12 predicted proteins | sample 4694571 | NCBI WGS metagenome assembly VTLG01 (sample SAMN12604809, study PRJNA352737) | marine metagenome | biome: ENVO:00000447; feature: ENVO:00000209|ENVO:00000569|ENVO:01000036; material: ENVO:00002151; isolation source: viral sequences binned using virsorter ...
ATGTTTACCTTATGCGGTAAGCCAAAAGATGGAAGAGGAAGAATTCTTTCTTTATGGGAACAGTGGAAAAAAGGTTTAACAGGACAATATGCACCTGCATACTATTACACTGAGACCAATGACTCAAGAAGAGCAGACATTACTGATGGTCTGACAAATAACCTAAGACATGACCCTTCGTTCAAAGCAACGATGGAATCTGTAGTCACAGGATGCTTACTTCTTATAAAAGAAAATGAACTTGCCCTCAACGAAGTAGCAATTCGTAACTACCTATTTGATGAGGTTAAGATTGAAGAGCACTTTGCAGAAGGTAACATTACCAAAATTGTAAACTCTATCTTAAAAAGAGGTGTAGGTGGTGGAGATCCTTTAGTCAGAGTAGAGGTTCGTAAAAAGCACGAAGCTTTCTGTGAAAAGGTAGGATATAAGGTTGACAACAAAACAACTGTACTTATAAGTTGTGATAGTGAAACCTATGCATATCGTGCTTGGTGTCAATTCATCTTACCTGCGATCATAAAAAATTGTTCTCCAGTAAGAATTATTCTTTTCACGAACAATCATGTACCTGCTGAAGCAAGAAAAAAGATAAAAGCATTTGTAAATTATGTTGAATACTTTGTTGAAGCTTCATACTTAATGGTAGCAAAAGACCTTGGACTTCCAGAAATTCCTGTCAAAACTCAACCATTCGAGATATTAGGATGTATTCCTCAAATCATTGGTAAGCATGATCCTTACAGAAAAGGATTTAGATTAGTTCCTGTTAACAGCTACTAAACTAAACTAAAAGACCCCTTAGGGGGTCTTTTTTTGTGGGTATAATTTTGCTATCCTTTCTTTTCTCTCTTTCTCTTTATCTTTTTTCGGGTCAAACCAATTCACTGGCCACTTATTGTTTTTAAGTGCAGCGTTAAATAATTCTTTCTTAGGTAATTTTAGTTTCACATCTTTATACCATATGCACTGTTTGCCACAGTAACTAAACCACCCTTTCTAACTCTTCGTTTATATACCTCAGCAAATTGCTCAATAATACTAGGTCTTACAACTGTTATTTTTTCTTTCTTTGAGTTCAATTGTTCTTCATATTGATAGTTTGTTATTGATACTGTTGGGTTGGCAGTAACAGTAGTAGTTCCATTATAATAACTTATAGAATAATTTTGAGGTACAACTTTACCTGCAGGTACAATTATATTGTTACCTTGTTTTACCTCTGTAGTTACATAATGCTTAGTAGCTTGTGGATTATCATACTTTGCTTCTACGTATTCTGATAGTTGTCTTGTTGAACGTGGCCACTGCTCATAATAATTAACAATATCATTTGCGACAAAAATTGTCCATGCTAGGAAAGGATTTTTATATATTCTATTAGCTATAACTTCTGGTTTCTCTCCATTGTTTACAATCATTTCGTCAAAGATAGTAATAGAGTTTTTAAATTCTGATACTATCTCAGATCTTCTCCAAAGATTTTTAGCTGACAAAAGTTTAACATCAACAGGAGATGTTTGAACGTTGTAATATACGTCTGGTAGTGATTTGAATAACATGATTATAAGTACTTGTTTGTCATAAAATCTGCTCTGGTTAGTGCAGTTAGTTCATTGAACTTGAGTCTTACAGTAACTAAAGGTATAGTACCATCAAACACTGTACTAAACTGACCCATTGGTGTAGTATTCACACCCATAGCAGTTAAAGCACATAATTTTGTTTGTGGCATCATTGGATGTGGTCGGTCTGTGCCTGGCTCATATTTTTCACCAACTGCATTACCAGGCGTAAATCTAGGTTCAAGTCTCCAAACATCTGGAAAACCTAGTAATACACCAGATCCACCACCATCAACATTTTTTGATACTGGATGCATACCCATCTTGAACCAAGTTAGGATCTCTTGTATCTGTTTAGATTCTGTATCACTTCTTGCTGCTAATTCAAATGTAAATTCAAATGATCTAAACTCCATCTTTTTGAAGAATTGAATAGCATTTTCATTAGGTGCTAAACCTGCCATACCAACTATGTTAGTTGGATCTAGTATATTACTGTTGACTCCAAATAAGTCACCTGCTTTTGCTACACCATCTTTTGCACCTTCGGTTATAAATGCAGTAGCTTCGTTGGCATTACCTAAATTTTTAATAGCTAAGTTTGATATTCCACCAAGTGCACCACCAGCTCCCAATACCATGGCAGCTCTTTGGGGATCATCAGCAGCTAATGCCATAGTACCTAACTTAAATGTATTGTTCCAGTTTGCACCGTAGTCATACTGAAATTCATTTGGCATTGCTAAATTGCAATAGTTTTTTTCATAACCTTGATCATGAAAATTTTTTACGTCTTTTTTCTTATCTAATAGTTCTTGTAATGTAGTGGTAGTCTTTTCACTTCCCCATCCATTGTTTACTTCAAACTCTTCGTTCAATAAATCTTCTTTAGTTCTGGTATCTTCCCAGTTTCTTGCAGTAGAACCTTGTGGTTTATGACTTTCTCTTGTCTCTGACTTAAATTTAGCTAAAGCTTTATCTTCTGACAGTGCCAAATATTCATTTCCACCAGTCTTATCACCGTAAGCAAACTGTGCTGTATCGGCAACTCCGTCAGTTATATTCTTTAACAACCCACTATTTTGAAGTGCTCCTTGCACATCATTCTGTTGAGAAGCAACATTTGCCATCCCTTCATCATATGAATACTTGTAAATACGCAAGAAAGAAGCAAAAGGAACGCCAGCAATTCCAGCTGGATAACTGTAACTTTTACCTTCGCTCTTTGTATTAGTACCTATTTCTGTCTGGGACGTAGTTGCCATTATTTGTACTTACGATGAAATTTATCGAGGGGTAACTGACTCAATAACTGTATATCTTGTTCTCCAACCTCAAAGAAAATACTGTCTGCATTCTTTGGAATATAATAATGTAGGCTAGAATTGGGATACTTATCATTATTTATAGCAGATAAGCGAGCTTTAGCATTAAGATAATGTAGATTCGCTCCAAGGTATATATCATTCTTTTTTTCGAGTAATTTTATTAGTGGGAACTCATCCCATTCTCCTAGCTGATCTTTGAATTTAGGATCATATTCAAAGTAATACCATTTATCAATGTCAGGTGTGTTTGTAGCATCGTCAAGTAACATTTCCATGACGGTGTTTCTTAATGTAGGTTTACTTATACTCCTACCCTTCAAACCTTTCATCCATGCATCAAACTTTGAGCTCTCGCTCTGTGATGATTTTGAACTCCCAGAGTCTGTCTCTACAGAACTCTTCTGCTGCATCCCATTTTGCTCTGTTGGTGGCATAGGTCATAACCTCCGAGATATACTTTTTGGTGTGTCGTTTTTGAGGTTTAGGTTCAATAACCTGTTTTTTAGGTTTAACCTCAACTAAGTATGTTTTTATTTGCCCGTTTGCTTCTTTTACTTTCATATAAAAATCAGGAAAATACCTTCTCCATTTCTTTGCTACGGGATCTTTATATGGAATGATATGCTCTTCACTTGACCATTCAATGACATGTCTATTAGAATCACAGTAATCCATGAACTTCTTCTCCCACAAAGAACGGTATATTACCCCTGTAGGATCACCTTTATACTTGCGATAGTTCTTTACTCTGTATTTTCCCTTATATGCCATACTAAATAAATATATCACTCATAATGAGTATTTATGGGATCACCTAAAATATCAGTCGATACGTATATAAAACAAATAGTAGGAAAAGGTATATCTGCTTCCAATCTATTCGAGTTTGCTATACAACCTACACAGGTCATGCAAGAATTCTGGGCAGACAATGGTAGAGCTTACCCTTGGTATGGCAATACTGGCAACCAGATAGATGCAGGTATCTATAGAATGAACTTACTATGCCAAGACATACAAATTCCTGGCACTAGTTTTAATGTTATGGATCTGAAAATGCCTAAGAAAGGGTTGACTCAGAAGATGGCAACTGCTAGAATGTATAATGAGCTTGATGTATCTTTTATATGTGATCTTAACTCATCACCTATATCATTCTTTAAATTATGGCAAGACATGATCATAGGTATACAACCAACCAAGATGAAACAAAATCCTGGTTTATATAATCCTGACACATATGCTGATAAACAAGAACACTTAGCGTATGCTCAAAGATATTATAATGATTATACTTGCGATCTTACTATAACTAAACTTGAAAAGTTTGGTGTAGAAAAGAAAACAACGCCTGGTGTTGATGGTGCTGACCCAGTATCTGAAAGACCTGAAGAATATAATAAATCATTCAAGGTAAGACTTGGAAGAGCATATCCATATTCTTTTAACACTGTTCCTTATTCAGCTGGTGCAGCAGAAACTGTGAAATGTAACGTTGCATTCCACTATGAATATCAACAATTTGTATTTAAACCCTAATTATGCCCTTACCTGATATTGTTACACCAACGCATGAGTTGGTGGTGCCCTCTACTAAAAAGAAAATTAAATATCGTCCCTTCCTTGTTAAAGAGCAGAAGATATTAATTATTGCAATGGAATCACAGGATGAGGTACAAATCCTAGATGCCATAAAAAATATTTTAAAAAACTGTATTATTACTAGAGTTAAGATAGATGATCTTGCTTTATTTGATATTGAGTATTTGTTTCTACAGATACGTGCAAGATCAATTAGTGAAGAACTTAAGTTAAAAGTTACTTGCCCTGATGATGGTGAGACGCAGGTTGATGTCTCATTCTTGGCAAATGAAGTAAAGGTACAGTTCCCAGAAGGTCATGAGAAGATAATCAAACTAGGTAATGATATAACTTTAGAGATGAGATATCCAAACCTAGAATATTTTTCTACGGTAAATTTTGCAGGTGATAATATTGATCCATATGATTTGGTAGCTAAATGTATTAAGAGAGTATATATTGGTGAAGAGGACTCTGGAACATTTACATTTAAAGAAGCAAGGGAATGGATAGAGACTTTAACCGCATCACAGTTTGATAAAATCCAAGAATTTTTCAATACTATGCCTTCATTGAAGCATGTTTTAAAGATTAGAAATCCTAAAACAAAGGTTGAGAATGAGATAGTAATAGAGGGTCTAGTCAGTTTTTTCGGATAGCCCTCTTTGACGAGGGCTTGATGACCTTCTATCAAACCAATTTTTCTCTCGTTCAACATCATAAATATAGCTTGAGCGATATTATGGATATGATTCCTTGGGAGAGGGAAGTCTATGTGAACTTATTAGCGTCTCACCTACAAAAGGAAAGAGAACGAATAGAAGAACAACGTCGTCGTAACTAATGGCTGAAAACCTCACTATAGACAGTAGTTCACTGGTAAAAAGTTCCAACATGTTTTCTGAAAGCATGGTGGCATTTCTTGATACTGAAATGGAATATATCCAGTATCTAAGAGAAAGAAATGGTGGTGGAGCTGGTGTTGGTGGATTAGGTGGACAAACTGGTGATCTAACAGAATTTGATTATGCAAGAGAAGGAGGAAGAAGTAAGTCAGGTAAGGTAAGGATACCACGACTTAGAAGACCTAAGAATGTCAGACCTAGAGTTAAACCAAGAAACAGACCTAGGATAGGTGATAAACTAAAAAACTTTAAGAACCTCCGTAACAGTCGTAATATAACAAAATCATTAACTAAACTTGGTCTTAGAGGAAATCAAATTGAGTTCTATAAGAACTTAAGAGCAAAGAACATCCCTATGAAGGATGCTCTCAAACAAGCTAAGAGATTAAATCCTGGTGGTAATTTCGTTAAAAATACTTTTAAGGCTGCCACAGATATGATTCCTAATCGTCCAGAATTTCTGACGAGAATGAACATGGGTGGTAATCTAAAACACGCAGGTAATAATTTTTTCACACGAGGGTTACGACCAGGTAATATAACTGAAACTGCTTCAGCAATTAAACAATCAACAATTAAAAATGTTGATAATCTTGTAAGTGGTACAACAAAAGCAATAACAAACACCGCTACGAACATAGGTAAAAACTTACCTTTAGAAACACAACTGGCACGATCAACAATTGAATTCTCAGAAAGAGTAGTTAAATCAAGTGTAACAGGATTAAAAGCGGCTAAGAAAATAGTTAGTCCAATTGTAAAAAGAATTCCTTTAATTGGTTCTCTAATTGATTTTGCATTGAATTATTTTGTATTTAAAGAACCAGCTGGAAGAGCAGCTTTTAAAGCTATTGGTGCAGGTATAGGATCATGGGCATTGGGTGCTCTTGGTAGTTTTATTCCTGGTCTTGGAACCTTCATTGGTGCGGTTGCTGGTGGTTGGGCGGGTGACACACTAGGTGGGTTGCTTTATGATGCAGTATTTGGAAAAGAAGCAGAAATGAGTGACGAAGAAGAGGGTAGTACCTTTGAGGAAAGATATCCTGATAGTGGTTTAATAACATATGCAAAAGGTGGAGTCGGATATGGTGCTGGTGGTTCAGTCATAACAGCACCTACTCGTGGTATGTTTGGTGGTCGTCGTGCATTAGTTGGTGAAGCAAATGAAGCAGAGATTATATTACCTATGAGTAAGATTGGTGATGCAATATCTGCAGTTTATAGAGAAGGTGCATCTATTATGGTAGGTGCTACATTAGCATTCTTAGGTCCTTTATCAGGTGGAAATCCTGCAGCAGCTGGATTACTTGCTGATGCAAGAAGAATTTCAAATATAACTGGTGCTGATAAATCAATCAAAACAGATAAAGTAGATCTACCAGATCTAAACGGAAAACCTCAAACCACGAACACTACATCCTCATCATCAGAGACTTCATCATCAGTTATTGAAAAAAATAAAATGAGTGAAGATAACTCAATGTCTAATAGTATAACAAGCACTGTAAGTGGTACAGATAGATGGAATACTATACTTCCACAAGGAGATCCAATGTTTAGTTCACCATTCGGTCCTCGTTGGGGTAAGATGCATAGAGGTATTGATATAGGAGTATGGGAAAATTCCCCAGTGCATGCACAAGAAGATGGTGTAGTTGAACAAATACTCCCTAAATTTGGTGAGTATGGTGGAGCAGTTGTAGTTTCACATCAAGATGGCACTGCTAATCTATATGGACATGTTCATGCATACACTGTAAAGAAAGGACAGAAGGTAAAGAAAGGTGATATGTTAGCTAAGATAGAATATTATCCTGGCAAAGATGGCAGCAACCAATCACATCTACACTTTGAAAGATTTAATAAATCTGGAACTAGAATAGATCCATTACCTTACTTTAGTCAAGGTGGTGTTAATATATCTCCTGATAAAAAAGAAACTAAGATGGAAAGTGTTAACAAAGGAGGTCCTAACCTTAGAAATATATCATCTAATTTTGTTAAATTGGGATCACAAACTAAAAGAAATAACCAAACTTTGATAGATACACCAGTAAATGTAAGCAATACAACATCTACTTCTTCACCTCAAATGATACCAGTACCAGAACCATATCCTATACCAGTGATTAAAAAAGAGTATGTACCTGCAGAGGAAACAATGAAGGAACAACGTATGGTTATTGACGTATTTGGCAAAGGAGCATCTAGGTCATGAGTGACGATAAGTACATAGGCATAGAGGTATTATCGCAGTCAGTCAATAGTATGACTGAGATGATAAAGGATCGCAATGCATTATTAAATTCAATGTATAAAAAGGATGTCTATAATGACTTCCTTATGTCAGAAGCAGCTCAAGGTGGAACGGGTGGTGCTGGCGTTGATGGTGCAATATCAGCAATAGGAGGTGGTGCTCCAAATTTAGCAGCTCCTATAGAACCTGCTAGAAAAAATTATGTAAATGTTGAACAAGCGGGTGGTAGTGGTAACGTTGGTGGTGCTAGTGATAATGGTGAACCTGGATTAACTAGAAGTTATAAAGGAGGTGGTGTATCTGCACCAACTATTAAAGCATCGAGAGGACGAACCGCCCCTATGGGATTTAATCCTCAAGAAAAATCCTCAACAAAATCATTAGAAGAGACTGGATTTGATGATACAGTTGAAAAAAATATTTCTAACAAATTAGAGAAAGATTTTCAGATAGATCCTAGACTTAAGAAAGCATTTGGTGATAGTCTTGCATTACCAATCAAAGCAGCTGGTGCTGCTCTGATGGGATTGATAGCTAAAATTCCAAACATTGTTCCTATGATGTCTAATGTTGGTAACTTTATTACTAAGATTGGTACTAGTTTAGGACTGTTTAATACTTCTAGCACTGATAATTCAACCAGTAATATTGCACAAAACAAAAGCAAATATAATTTAACAGAGGAGACATCGGGTAAGAATGGTTATTACCATCCTGACGATGGTGTTATGAGACGATATATGCCCTTCTCCAAGCCGTTAGCATCAGACAGTCCAGCAGCAAAACGGTCAGCAGGTATCAATACATATCCTGGCGGAGGTCAAGGTGGTGGAAATATAGTTTCTACTGTCAAAAATTTCTTTGGGTTGGCGAAGGATAAAGATCATCAAGTATCTCCTGACACAATGATGGGTGGTGTAGTTAATAATCTACAGAAGAGGAGAATGATGATCGAGATGTTTGGTAATGAGAGTATTGGTGGTGGCACTACTGGTGGGTTGATGAATATTATGAATGATCTTACTAGTAGTATGAGCAATATTCAGAGTGGTGATAGTTTTAAAGAAGTTAGTAAGAACTTGATAACTAATATGTCAGGCATAGCTAATAGCAGTGAGACCAAGAGTGTCATATCTGATCTAACTAATACTGTTATCAATGAGGGCAACACATTAAAGAACGAAATGGGAAGTTCTATTGATGGATTGCAACAAGAGATGACTGGCATCATAAAAAAAGCAGGTGCAGCTCTTCCTAATCTAGAAACAGAGAGTGGTGGAAGTATGGCAATTTCAACCGTAAAACAATCTCCATTTTTCACAGAGTATGCTAATACAGCACAGTTCACATGAAGGCAACTACTAATTTTAAATTAAAAAAATTACTCGTAGGTATTGAGGGTGCTGACGTAGCGTTTACCATCAATAACTTACTTACTTTAACGTACATTGAGGATATAAAGAGTGCTTCTATTCAAATGTACATATCGTTAACAGATACTAAAGAAGGTAAGTTATCACGTATTGCTGGTATGGAACCAGTGCTCATTGAATTTGAAGATCATGATGGAAATAATTTTACTAAAAATTTGATGGTATATGACATCCAAGCAAGGATGATTCAAGGTGGTAAATCAAAAGGAACTTTAGTGTGCTGTAGTCCTGATTTGATTAACAATGCGGCTACAAAAGTCTCTCGTAGATTTGGTTCTGGTGGAGGAAAAACAATAGACAAAATAGTTAAAGAGGATATACTTGAAGGTCTTTTAGAAACAAATAGAGATATTGATGTTCGTGAGACTAGAAACACATTTTCTTTTATATCATCATACTGGTCACCTTTTACAATGATCAACTACTTAGCATCTAAATCTATTCCTAAAAAAAGTAAGAATAGTTCAAATGCTAGTGCAGGATATGCCTTCTATGAAAATGCTGATGGATATAGTTTCCGTTCATACGACAGTTTTTGTGAGGATGATTACAAATACAAATGCATTGTAGGATATGAAGAACCTGCAGAAGAAAAACCTGATCCAATGGTCATACCTGTAAGTTCTATTAGTATTGTAGAGAATGGTGATATATTGATGGGATTGAATATAGGTTCTTTCAATAGTAAAGTAATGACTTTTGATTTAAAGGACTTAGGTTATAAAGAATATGATTTTAACATACATAAATATTACAAGAGTGTTCCTAAGTTGAATGGTGATGTTACATTGCCAAAATATTATGAAAAATTCAAGAAAAACTCAGTCCCTACTAGGATTATGTCTAAAGTTGTAGACACTGCACTTTATACTGAAGGTGTGTTTACACAAGATATTACAAAGATACTATCACAATCCAGTTTAAGGGAAAAATTATTTTACAATAAAAAAGTCGAAATAGAATTTTCAGGAAATATTTTACCTAGAGTAGGAGAGATAGTAGAACTTACCACGTTTAGGGGTGGCAATGACAGATCATTAGATACAGCAAATAGTGGGATATATGTTATAGGTCGTATTGAAAGAGAATTTATTTCTAGTAGAGATCAAATGACAACCAAAATGACACTATACACTGATAGTGCAGGTGATGTTGATTCTACGTCTCAATCTATTGATAAAACTGCAGAGGATATAGTTAAGTAATGTTAGAATCAACCGCTAATTTTATTGGAAAAGACGGGTTCAACTGGTGGGTTGGACAAGTCGAGAATACTGGTGCGGGTACGGAAGATTTTCCAGAAGATAAAGATGAATCTAACAAAGTTAAGGTTAGGATTTTAGGTTATCACAATCCTAGTAGAAAAGAATTAACCAGTTATGATCTACCATGGGCAACTGTAATGATGCCCAATACTGCATCACAAAGATCTGGTATTGGTATGAACCACCAACTACAGGTAAACGGCTGGGTGGTTGGATTCTTTATGGATGGAGCAAGTGCACAAGTGCCTATAGTTATGGGCACAATTGGTGATGAGAATCCAGATGCACCATATAAAATAACAAATGATGATGATGAACCATTTCCTAAGCTGGTAGCTGGAGACTATGATCCTAAAGTTCATGGATCGGATCAAAGCACAACTCATAGTACAGGATCAAACGTCACAGTAGATGAAGAGACAGGAAATCTTAAAAAGGTTGAGGAACAAAGCACAGACAATTCTAGTGAATCTACAACTAGCACTGTAAATCCTAGAAAAGTTATAGGAGAAGCCATTAGTGATCTTGGTAAGTTTGTAGAAAAAGATAAGTGTCACTCAGTGCTCATGGGTAATGGTAAAGTTGGAGGTGAGACATCTACTAAAGTAGAAAATGTAATTAATGAGTTCATGGAGTTTGCTCGTAACATTGATACAAACGAGGTTGGTGAATTTATTGATAAGCAAACAGGTGATGTTCTTGATGTTGCTTTTGAGGTGAGGAACTCTGCACTTAGAATTAATAAAAAATTAAATGGTCTAACTAAGAATATTAAGGGTGTCGTAATGAAAGAAGCTGACATCTTAATTAAAGACAAATTAGATAATATTTCAATACCAGAACCAAAAGGTGCAGCTGCTGTTAAGAAACAACAACTTGGTCTTCAGAAAGTTATTAATTGTTTGTTTGATACTTTATTAGATGACATAAAAGATTTTATTGAAAATTTACTCAAAGATTTGTTAGAAAAAGCACTTGATAGTGCCTTATGTTTAATTCAAGATATCCTCGGTAATATTATGAACAAACTGATGGAGATGATTGATAAGGCATTAAGTGCAATACAAGGTGTAGTTTCAGCTATCAAAGGTGCTATGGACATGATTGAGGGATTGATAGAAAATATTGCTGATCTTCTTGATCTGTTCTGTGATGGAGAATTAACAGGTGCGATTAAATCAAGTACATATGAAACATGTCACGGACCTAAGAAGAGAGGTAGAGATGAAGCACAAGGTAAGACCGATCAGTTCCCAGTCAAACCTCCCTCTGCATTCACAGCTGTAACTGGTGAGGTTAAAAATGGTCATTCTGCTGGTACTTACTTAGGACAACAGATGTTGTTCAACGTTGATACTGGTGCCATGGTTCCACTGGCAGGTAACAATCTTGGATTCACTGAGAAGGACTTTGATACTAGAGGACCTATTGCAAAATTTGAAGACTTTAACTTTACTGCTAGTGATGGTAGTATCCCATCAATGAGTTTGAATTGTTCTAACTCTATATTCAATAAGAAACCATGCTTCCCAGAAATAGTATGGGATAACTTACAATCTACCACAGCTGTTAAGGCATTACCTATTGTTGATGATATTGGTGCTATACTTGGTGTATGGACAAGAAAGAAAGGAAAGGGAGTTCCTTTGGAAGCACAAGCACGTGCAATGTTTACATGTAACGAACCCGAAGGTGGAGGTGCAGAGTTCAAACCCAACATTAAAGATGGCAAAATTGATTCTATTGCTGTAACCAATACTGGTATTGGATATGGTTTTGATCCAGCTGGCACATACTGCCCCAATGAACAGTGGAACTATGTTATCTCTAAATCTGGACTCGCTAATATCGTCAATGATGGAGAACTTTTATATCTAGTATCCTATGCAGATGGTACAGAAGACACAACAAATCCAGATGTAATGCAGGTTGTTGATGTTGAGTATACTGAGGATAAGATCCTGATTGCAACGATTGAAAAGTCATTTGAACCAAATGTAAAAGTTGGAATGCAACTAAAAACACAATCTGGAACTGTATTTACACTTAATTACAGTGAAAAGTTCCCTGATTTAGTTGTACCTCCTGATGCTACTGCAGTGTATGCTAAGTGTGGTGATCTTATTCCTGTTGCTCAGGACATACAAACTATTAATGTTGGAAAAAATTATGAGAAACCAATTATAACTATCGGAACAGGTACTAAGGAAAAAGAAATTGGTAAAGCAGATATTAATGATAAGGGGCAAATATTGAAACCAGTTATCACTGAGACAGTTCTTGGTTTTGTTACTCCAAAAGTCAAGGATAGTACAGGTTCGGGCGGTGGTGCTGAAGTTGCAATCACATATCAATTTGTAGGACCTATTAGGGCAGAGCAAATATTGGGTGCATTACCAACTTCTCAGACCTACATAGATTGCGTAGGACATCCTATGGTAACTGTAAAAAATGATGAGCAAGTGAGTCCAACTGTTGAGACAACACAAACTGTAATACAATCTACACCGACCACATTTACACAGCAAACAACTCAAGAGACTACACAACAACCTACACAACAGACACAACAAAATAATAACAATAATAATCAGCAGCAGAATCAGGGAGGATATGGGTACTAATGAGTTTTTCTAGATTTAGTGGTGGTACTGAGACTTCCAACAATACCCCAGACAATCCAATAATGTGGCCGCACAATTTTGTGCAGGCAACTTCATGTGGTCATTTCATAGAAATGAACAATACCAGAAATGGTCAAAGAGTGAGGTTGGTTCATGGTAAAACCAGAAACTACATTGACATGGATGTCAAAAAGAACACTCAGATAAAATCCCACAAAGATTTTATTGTAAGGGCTGATCGAAATGGAGTTTTTGAATTTGGTAAAGATCCCGAAAGTGATCTGATGACCCTAACTGTTCGAGGTGACTTGAGAATATATGTCGAAGGAGACACACATTATGAAGTCGAGGGAGATTTTAACCATAGAGTCAATGGTGATTACAAACTCACCGTTGGTGGTAACCTTTTCAATGAGACTAAATCTAATTACTCATTGAAGTCAGAAGGTGGTGAAATAAGAATAAAATCTGCTACATACAAAAACGAGGGTACGTTCTATAACTCTCATTTTAAAACTATAGAACAAAAAACAGATAAGTTCCATGAAATAACACAAACATCAGGCACAGGTACTATTGCAGTACACAGTGAAGGTAACACCTCATATAATACTGAAGGCACTCGATATGAAGTTACCAAAGGTAATCAATATAATACGATGTTTGGTAAAGTTAGGGACACTGTATATGGTAATGATAAGACACCTATATCAGGTGGAAACTTTATCGGTGCAGTTGATGCTCCTCAATCATCCAGTTATTATAGAACAGTAACTGGTGATGTACGAACAGATACTACTGGTAATATGGATATAAATGCTGATGGCAACATAGATATGGATGCTTCCGCAATATATTTGAATTGAATGTAGATTTCAATTAACACAAATGACTTTTCACATGTCAGTAACAAAGCAAGAAGCAAATTTTCTGAAAGATATTCTTGCTGCACACTTAGACGATTACGTCGAAAATTTAGTTAGAGAAGATAAAGATAAACCTCTGGAGAATATGTTAAAGAACCGTGATATAGGTAAGTCTCTTATAGAGAAGGCATCTGAGGTA
>VTLG01013541.1_pt1 | contig 14021 bp, 19 predicted proteins | sample 4694571 | NCBI WGS metagenome assembly VTLG01 (sample SAMN12604809, study PRJNA352737) | marine metagenome | biome: ENVO:00000447; feature: ENVO:00000209|ENVO:00000569|ENVO:01000036; material: ENVO:00002151; isolation source: viral sequences binned using virsorter ...
CTTGAAGAACCATCTGTTGAAATACTCAGTGAACTTCTTGCTGACCCAACCAATATTTTTTTAGGCGGGGTTGGAATGGCAGGAATGACATCCAAAAAAATATTAGACAGAGTATTTAAAGCTGGTAAGAGAGTATTTACAAGTGGTCCAATAAATTCTACAGTAGAATTAATGGGTAAAGTTCAGAAAGATATTGGGAAAGGGAAAACTAATGTAGCTCGAATAGATAAAACTACTGGTGAACCAGTAATAAATATAGATTATTTATTGGCAAATAAGTTTAGAGATGCTAATAACAAGGAACAGATACTTTATAATAAAAAAGATATTGAATATTCAGGATTTAGAGAATTTCTTGAGGAAGAAAAGAAAAAAGGGAGTGCAATACCCTTAACAAAAGTTCAAGAATTTTGGGACAAAAATAACCTTGATATTAGAGAAACATGGTTTGGTGGATTCACAGATTCATATAATTTGGAAGGAGGAACTAATCAAAGGTCATTAGCAATTTCATATCATGGGAAGCAGAGGCCCATGAGTCAGGACTCCTTAGAGAAAATGAATGAGATCTCTCAACATGAATATAAAAAAGATTTTGATGAGTTAAGTTCATCACAACAGCAAAATATAGAAATGAGTTATTCTAAGTGGTATAAAGATGATGCTACTTTAATGGACAGAAGTAGAACTCAAGTATCTCAAATGTTTGAAGATGATACTTCTCGAATGCACCATGGAAAGCCAAATATTTTATTTCATATGAGAATGGATGATAGAATGGGAGTTGGTGACCAGACTGGTGAAAAAATACTTAATGTATTTGAAATTCAGAGTGATTGGTATGCAAGAGCAAATAGAGAAGGCATTTATAATTTAGAGGCATATGATGATAAAATTGCTGAATTGTTAAGAGAAAACACAATTTTAGAACAACAAAAAGCCCCAAATATGTCAGTTGATGAGCTTGCTGGAATTCATGCTAAACAGGAAGCAAATGAAAAAGCAAGTAAAAAATTATCTGACGAGTTAAGGTTAGTTCGAAGTGAAATGGAAAATCAGGATGCAGCCCCAAAAGCTCCATTTGTAATGCCAGGTAAACAAGAGGAATGGTTAGGATTAGCTTTAAAACGAATTCTTAAATTAGCAGTTGATGAAGGCTATGATAGGATAACTTTTGGATCTAGAGAAATACAAGGAAAAATTTATCCTAGCCAGATTACTCCAGTACATGAGTTTAAAGTTGAAAAAATAAAAAGATCTGAAGAAATTAAGTTACCAAAAAAAGTACTGAATCCAGATGGTTCAATCAAAAATTCTTTTACCATCACATCTGGTGAAAAAAAGCCATATTATGTTAGGCCATATGACATACATGGTGATTTAATAAGTGGTCCTGATCCTGAAAGGGAAATTAGATATTATAATGAGGAAACGTTAAGAAATATGTTTGGAGATACAATTTTTGAGAGGATTAAAAGTAAAGCTAAAACAGGTAGATCAACAAAGGTTAAGGTGAAGGAAGGTGAAACTCCAGATTATGGATTAGAAAACTTGAATGTTTTGTATGATATAACATTGCCTTCAATCATCAAAAAACCCCCATTTAATAAATACAATTTGGAATTAGAACAAGTTCCTATGGGGAAGGAAATTAATCGTAGTGAAATACAAGCAGCAAACCAGCAGTTTACTATTGATGAGAATTTTCTAAGAGATAGAGGTATCACAGTAAATGATCAAGGAGGTGACCCAACTTTTACTTATACCAATACCAATGGTAATGAAATTACTGCTCCAATAGAAGGTCTTTTAGCATCAGCTGAGGAAGGTCTTTTAGCAGCTCCACCAGGTGGTATTGATGTTGACTCAATACGTACGGCTGCAAGGAATATACAAGAAAGATTGGAATTTGGGATTCAAGGTTCATTACAGAATCTGCCTGCCCCTGTCCCCTCTAATACATCTGGTTTTGTCACAATGGATGAATTAGTTAATCCTGGTGGTTTTATAAATCGTGTAGATCGTTATCAACATCCATTACACCGAACTAGAGCATCTGCTGATGCAAGGCAACAATTAGAAGATAAAGGCATTACTTTTAATATAAATGATGATGGTAGTATAATATGGCAAGGGCCCAATGATGTACATACTTCATCTAGTGGGTATTTGGAAGATTATCGAAGTACAGGAGGCGACCTCTTCGAGACTCCACCAGAAGTTAAATTAATGAGAGAAATTGAAATCACAAATATACTTGATCAAGTTAAGTTGAATTCACCAATTGAAGAATCAATTCTTGTAGATCGGCAGTATTTGAATCTTATGGATCCAGAAACAAGAGAAGTTGAATTATCACATGTTGAAGGTGCTTTGGGTAGCCGGAATATTAAAGTTTTATTTGATCCCGAAACAGGAAGACCCAAATTTAATTGGGCCGATAGTCCATCTGCTGATAAATGGTCGGCAAATGAAATGGTTAATAGAGGAGTTAATGATATTCAGTATAATTTAATGAAAAGATATGAGGTTGCAGGCTCACCTAATGTACCTAAAGAAGAAGTATTGGATGTAACAAGAGCTGAAGTAATGCCTTTTCATTTATCACAGGATATGGATGGTAATTTACCTTGGTCTCATGATGAATGGTTAGAGAATAGAGATATAGTACATATTGAAGGAGTAACCACTCCAACAAATCAACAAGCATTACCTCCTGGCCCACCACAATCAATTCCTATTAATGAAATTAACTTCCAGGAAGTTATCGAAGCAAGCAATCAATGGGATATTTCTAACCCAAGGAATAGACAAATATTTGACTCACTTGGAGATAATATTCAGTCCGATTTAGTTGGAATAAAAGCCGATGCCAAGGATTTATTTGATAGATTTGGTATAGAAGCAGATTACTCATCAGAGCGTGTAAGATTTTATATGGGTGAAAGGATTAATTTAGATGATCCTTCATATACTGCTACAGATATTTCAGATCTTGATTGGCATGATTTAACTGATGGTGAAATTGCCGATTTAAATGAGTATGTTGAAAATATTGTGGTACAAAATGATCGTTTTCATAGAAGGTTAAGAGAAGCAGAAGGTGATAATTTGGAAATAGTAGAATTTAATGAGCCTGCAGGATTATTAACACAGCAAAATGTCCAACCTTCTTTAACAAAAAGAGCAGTAGGTGATCAACCAAAACAATGGTCTGTAAAATTAACTGATAAATTAAAGGAAGCTTTAAAAGAAGGCCCAATGCCTTATGGTTTAATACCCCCTGGTATATTGGCAGCACAGGCTGCAAACCAGCAACAGTCATTATTAGAATAATATGGAGAGTGAAGAAGAAAAGGAAATTAAAAAAGCAGAACATGCCAAAAATTTATTAAAAGATCCTCTTTTACAAGAGGTTTTGGATAAAATGGAAGAAGAATATACTGTCACTTGGAGGAATACTAAAACGGATGAAACAGAGGCTCGAGAATTGCTTTGGCAACTTTTATGGGCAATAGGAGAGTTTAGGTCACATCTATCTGTTATAATGCAAAGGGGGGAGATCCATAAGGATCGTCTCCAGAAATTAATTAAACGTAAACGATAATTTAAAAAGGAGCAACCATGGAAACAGGACTCCAGCAAGCAGAAGAACAAATTCAGTCAATGTTGTCCGACACACCAGTCGATAAACAACAGCAGATGGAATCCAATGCTGGTGAGGAAGTTCAAGAGGAAGTTGAAATTGAAGCTGAATCTGAAGCTACCGAACCAGAACTTACTGAGTCAGAGGAAACTGAGGAAGTAACAGAACAGGAATCTTCGGAAGATCAATACTATCCTATTAAGCTGGATGGTGAGGATATGGAGATCACCCTTGATGAAGCTTTACAAGGTTATCAAAGGCAAAGTGATTATACAAAAAAGACTCAGGTACTTGCAAACGAAAGGAAGCAAGTTGAAGCAGAGAAAGAGGCACTTTCTAGGCAAAGAGAACAATATAAGCAAAATGTTGATAGATTAGTTCAAGAGCAACAATCTCAGCAACCTGATGAAACAGACTGGGATAAGCTTTATGAAGAAGATCCTCTCCAGTGGATGAAACAAAAAGAAGATGTTAGATCCAAAAAGGAGAAAATGTTTGAACTCCAACAAGAGCAGTTCCGACTGCAACAACAGCAGTCTCAAGAACAACAAGCTCAAATGCAGGAGTATCTAACACAACAACAGAAAGCTTTAGTAGATACAATACCTGAATGGAAAGATCCAGAGGTAATGGCAAAAGAGAAATCAGAAATCAGAAATTATGCTAAAAGCATTGGTTATTCTGATCAAGAACTTTCTCAAATCTATGATAGTAGGGCAGTATTTGCATTAAGAGCTGGTATGAAAGCTTCAGGATTATCAAGCAAGGGTAAAGTAAAATTAAGACCTGCTAAAGAAGCAATCAGAGCAGTAACTCCTGGCACTGCTGCACAACAGCCTAGGGAACATACCACTGTTTCAAAAGCCAAAATGACCCTGGCAAAATCAGGCAAGATGTCTGATGCCGAGAAAATTTTTAAACATCTGTTGTAATTAGAAAGGAAACAACATGGCGAAAGTAACACAAGCTTTCGATACCTATACTGCAAAAGGTATTAAGGAAGATCTTTCGGATGTGATATATAATATCTCTCCAGAGGAAACTCCCTTTGTATCTGCTGTTGGTAAACGTAGCGTTAGCAATACTAAATTTGAATGGCAGACGGAAGCACTCCCTGCTGTTGCTACTACAGCACAAATTGAGGGTAATGCAGTTGCGACTGCTGCACCAACTAATACTGTTCGTTGTTCTAATCAATGTCAAATATTGGTGAGATCAGCAGCAGTAACTGGAACACAAGCTGCAATTAACCGTGCAGGTGTTTCAGATGCAATGGCTCATCAAGTGGCTCTTTTATCCAGAGCTATGAAACGTGATGTTGAAACATTGATGCTTGGTAATAGCATAGTTAATACAGGGAATGCAACAACTGCAAGAACAACTGCAGGATTAAGTTCCTATGTTGCAACTAACTGTCCAGTAACTCACTCTGGTAGCCCATCCAACCCAACTGATACGTCTGGAGGAACTGATGCTAGAGGAGAAGGAACTGACAGGACTTTAACAGAAGCAATATTAAAAGTTGTAATGAAAAGTTGCTTTGATAATTCTGGTGATCAACCTTCAATGATTATGGTTGGTTCTGCACAAAAGCAAATAATCAGTGGTTTTGCTGGTAGAGCATCTGCAACTTCAGTTGTGGCACTACCATCTAAGGCTGATGAAGTGCAAGCTAATGTATCAGTTTATATTGGTGATTTTGGAACTTATACAGTTCATGCAAATCGTTTTCAAAGAGCTGGTGATGGTTGGCTCATTAATCCGGAATATGCTAAGGTTGCTCAACTTCGAGGTTTTGAAATTAGTGAGCTTGGTACAACTGGTGATGCAACTTCCAGGTTTATTACTTGGGAGGGTGGTCTCCAGGTGGACAATGAAGCAGCACATGGACTTGTTGCAGATATTAATCCATAAACCTTAAATTAAGGGCCTCTGTAAAGGGGCCCATTTTTTTATGCCAAAAACAACAACCGAATTAGGAACTGAAGTAGGTGTCAGAACTGCTGTCCATACTGAAGATGGAGATGGCACTTTTCATATTACTAAACAGCAGGATATCCAACCAACCCTTGACTATGCAAAAGCACTTCGTGAAATGCCAGTTAATAGGCATGATGAATCAAGAAAGGTTGCAGAAATTCCACCAGTATTGGCTGCAGAACTTGCAAGAAAAGGAATACTTCAGGATAAAAAAAGATTATTAAAATGGCTAGATAGGCCAGAAAATAAACCATTCCGAACCTGGGAAGGACATTTAAGTTAAATGGCAATATCCACCAAAGCAGAATTACATACTGCTGTAGCAAATTGGTTAAATAGATCTGATTTAACTTCAAGAATACCCGAATTTATTTCTTTAGCAGAGGCAGCCTTTAATAGGAACCTCCGAACTAGGGATATGTTATCCAGATCAACAACTTCAACTAATGCCCAATATGTGGCCCTACCAAGTGATTTCCTGGAAATGTTAAATGTTGAACTTACATCAACAGATCCTCCTAAAAGATTATTATATGCAACTTCAGATAGATCAGATGATTTCCGACAACAAAAAAGTAATAAAGTTGGTGTCCCTGTTTATTATACTATTGAAGGGTCTGCAATCCAGTTAAATCCAACTCCAGATATTAGTTATACAATCCAGATGAGTTATTATAAAGATATCCCTGCTTTATCTGCTGCTGCAGATTCTGGTGATAACTGGTTATTAGTAACACATCCAGATATATATCTTTATGGAACCTTGGTGCAAGCAAGCCCATATTTAATGGATCCCCAATCTGCACAGATGTGGGATGGGTTATTAGCAAGAGCAATGCAAGAACTTAGAATATCAGATGATAATTCAAGATATGCTGGTGGTACACTTACTATGAAACCTAAGTATATCTATACATGAATGAAACTTGGACTGATGAAGTTATTGGAAGGAACTTATATGGAGCAGGACTTTTTGGTACTGGATATTATGGATCAACCGATTGGGATGGTATTGCTTCAACAATAACAACCTGGAATGCACAATCATTAACTTCTGCAAGTTGGAGTGAACAAACTGTTACATCAGCTACATGGGCAGTACAAACCCCAACTTCAGTAACCTGGACAAAACAATAATATGGCAAATACATTTTCGGCAAATTACTCCTTAGTTAAAAGTGAAATTGGTGGAGATAACCAAAATTGGGGTACAAATATCCACTCCACCATAGATGCAGTTGATACACAATTAGTTAATAAAGTTGATGCTGGAATTATAAAGGCACAGACTTCTTCAGCTATTTCATTTACTGCATCAGGCAGGATTATTACTGCTGCTACAGGGAATCTTTTTGAAGATTTTAAATCTGGAGACAAAATTAAAATGTCTGGATCATCATTTGGAGGGAATAATGGCACCCATGTTGTTGCTTCCAAAACTAACCAGAATACAATTGTTGTAACTGCTGCTTCAACTCTGGTAAATGAAGGAACATTACATGATGGTACTAATACTCCTACCATTACTTATAACCTGGTATTTGAACCTGCCACTATAGATGCAGGGGTAACAACAGTTGACTCCCTAACAGTTGAAGGGAACACAACTTTTGGTGATGCAAATACAGATACAGTCACATTTACAGGTAAGGTTGCAACAGATATTTTACCCTCTGCAGATGGCTCATATGATCTTGGAGGAACAGGAGCAGAATGGCAGGATCTGCACATAGATGGAACAGCAAATATTGATGCACTTGTTGCAGATGGAACATATGCACTTTCAGGTTCAGGCACCATTGCAGGATGTTCTTCACTTACATTAACAGGAACTACAATTAGTATGTCTGGTTATACAATTGGATCAAATGCAGAAGGTACAAGATTTGTTGGAACTAGTGCTCCATCAAGTAGTGATGGTGCTAATGGGGATATACATTATGAGTATTAATTGTGAGTTATGCTTTAAAATTTAAAAAAGATGGATCTTGGACTGCAGTAAAAAAACCCTGGATTAAGCATGAAGATGCTTGGAGGGATGTTCACCATGTATGGATCAAACATGGTGGTACATGGAGAAAGATTCATAGAACTGCAATTTCTGAATATAGTGTTGTAAATTCTACAACTATTTATGCAACTACATCTGATCAATCTGGTACATATACAGTTCCTGCTGGTGTGAGATATTTAAGGATTCATTCAAAAGCACAAGGTGGAGGTGGTGGAGCCGGAGCAGGTACAGGAGGAAAAGGGATTTGGGATGGTCATTATGGATGTTCTGGTGGATCAACAAATGTAGGAGGAGGTTTCCATAACCATGTTGCAGGAGGAGGAACAGGAGGAGCAGGTGGTATGATAGATGTGAAAATTGAAGTTGCACCAGGAGATACTTTTTCATGGGAAATTCTCCAGGTACAGACTTCTTCAGTTTCATCTTCAAGATTAGAGCTTCCAGCTAATACTGCAGGAGGTTCAATAGTTGGTGCAGGTGCATCTGCAACAGGAGCAACAGGAGTAAATGGTGGAGGCAAAATTACATTTAGTGGAGTAACAACTCCAGGTGTATATGAACATGGAGCCGGAGCAACAGGTTCTGCAATAGCATATCCAGGGTTAGGTGGTACTGGAGGTAAAGTACAGGTCTCCTCTAATTGTACTTCAGGAAGTGGGTCAGGAGAACCCTGGGGGTATGAAGTTGCAGAAACAAATGGATCAAATGGGAATAATGGAAGTGCTGATGTGGGAGGACAATGGATTGTAATTAGCAATAGTTCAGGAACTGGCTTTTCAGGCAGACCAGGTGCCCCAGATTCTTATCCTGAGTCAAATGGGTCACCTCCAGAGTATACTGCAAATGATGGAAGTACTTCTCCATTTTTATTAATTCAAGAATATAGTTAAATGGCAAATCCAACAACTAACTTAAATATCACATTACCAGTTCCTGGTTCTGAAGCCTCAAGAGGTGGATGGGGTGGTACAATTAATGATGCAGTTCAATCACTTGATACTGCAATAGCAGAAAGAGGTGTCCCTGCAGGTGGAACAGATGACCAGATATTAACTAAAAATGGAACAACAGATTATGCAACTGAATGGGCCACCAGGTTATCATCAGTTGGGATAACTGGAACAGATGGGATTGAAGTTGATTCAGGTTCTCCAGTAACAACAACTGGAAGTATAACCCTGGGGATTAATAAATCAACTCTGCTTACTTTTCTGAATGTAGAGGATGGTGCAGCAGGAAATATGACAGGAGCAGAAATTAAATCTGCATATGAAGGGGAGTCAGATACTAATGCCTTTACAGATGCAGATCATACTAAGCTAGATGGTATAGAAACTTCTGCAACTGCAGATCAAACAGGAGCACAAATCAAAAGTGCATATGAGGGAGAGTCAGACACCAATGCACTAACTGATGCACTACTGACTAAATTGAATGCAATTGAAGCATCTGCAGATGTAACAGACACTACTAATGTTACTGCAGCAGGTGCATTAATGGATAGTGAATGTGCAGGTCTGGCTGCATTGAAATTAACTACAGGTACTTTCTTAACTGCAGATCAAACTAAACTGGATGGAATTGAAACAAGTGCTGATGTAACTGATGCAACTAACGTAAATGCAGCAGGAGCTTTCATGCATACCGATATTCCAGACTCTGATACGGGGCTGGTTAAAAGAACAGGGAGTGAGACATATGATATTGACACCTCAACATATTTAACAGCTAACCAGACAATAACAGCTTCTGGAGATGCAACAGGTTCTGGGACAACATCTCTTGCATTAACTCTGGCAGCTTCAGGAGTATCTGCAGGTTCATATGGGTCATCATCTGCAATCCCGGTTATTACTTTTGATGCAAAAGGTAGAGCAACATCTGCTTCAACAGCATCATTTACTGCAGCATCTCTTGATGACGTAACAGCTTTAGCTTTAGCTCTAGGATAAAATGGCAAACACTTTCAGAATGACAAATGAAGAAAATGTTACTTCCTCACTTGAGAATATATATACAGTTCCAAGTTCAACCACAACTATTGTTCTTGGGGTTATGATGAGTAACACATCTTCAGGGACAATAAAAGGGTCAGTACAATTAGTTTCAACAACTGCAACAAGTGTAAATTCTGGAGGTACTAATGCAAATGAATCAACATACCTGATAAAAGATGCACCAATTAATAATTCATCATCTCTGGAAATCATGGCAGGTAATAAAATAGTAATGCAAACTGGTGATATTTTAAAAGCCCAGGCAGATACAACAGGGATGGATATTGTAATTAGTTATATGGAGATGACTTAAATGCCATACTTAGGAAAACAATCAGAACAGGTTGGAGTTTCAATCCAGAAATATGAGTTCCTCCAGGCAACAGACACCAGTTCTGGGACAACATCATTTTCTGTTCCCTCTGACTCTGGGGATCATGTAAATGTATGGTTAAATGGAGTCCTCCTGGTAGAGGGTGGATCTGATGACTATTCAAAATCAAATACTGCTATAACTTTTAATAGTGCTCCTGCAGATGGAGATATTATCAGGATAGATGTAGTGGAAAGTTTTGCCTTACCTGATGCACTTAAAAGTTCTGGTGATACCATGACTGGGGCATTGAAACTGGATGGTGGAATAAAGCAACAAACCTCTGCAGATTTATCAGGGACATATGCAGATCACCAAGTTATGTTGTCAGACAGTTATTCAGTAACAGGTGATGTAACTATTTCAGATAATCTTGTTCTTGCAAAAATATCAGATGATTCAAATGCAGTTACCCTGACTAATGATACTTCAACCAGAACTATCACCGGGACAGGATCACTAGAGGCTTCAACTTTAGTGCAAACACCGAATGCCAGTTTAACTGGAATGACAGGGGAAATTGGAAGTGCTGTTACTGGTAGCCCAAATCTTAATCTTAGCAATTCAACATTAAGCCAGTCTTTTAAATTATATGTTGCAAGTGATTATACTTTTGGCACACAAACGACAGTAACAAAAATTTTATTAGATACTGCAATATCAAATTCATTTGGTGCAAATACATCGAACAATAGTTTTACGCCTACTGTAACTGGAAGATATTTTTTAAATGCTCAAGTTGATATGCAATCAAAAAATAATGAAATGATGTGGGCGTATATATACAATGGCTCTACTGTAATTGGTCACAAAGCAAGTTGGTTAGATAATAGTGGAACTGCTTCTGCCCCGTGGGTTGTGGCATTTTCTATGATTGCAGATATTACAGCAGGAGATCATATATATTTATATGCAAAGTCAGGTCAAACTATGAGTAAAACAATAAAAAGCGGTATCACACAAACATCACTTTCGGGATTTAGAATACTATAAAAAAACTATGCCAGACCTAATTATAAAACCTACAGCAACAAGCGGAAATAAGTTAATTCTGAAGGATCAGGCAGGAGGAGCAGTACTCACAACTGCTGACTCTGGTGCTACTGCGGCTAATGTAACATTGGCATCCACAACAGTTTTCCCTTCTGGAAAAGTTAGTAATGTTTTTAGATTATCAGATAATACATCGGGAGAATATCAGGCTAATGTTGATTCTTCAGCCGCAAAAGTTCCTGCTGATGCAATGTCTTGGTCAGCAATAAGTGGTAGACATTATCTTGTAAATTCTCAATCTATTGCTCAACCTTGGGCTAATGGCACAAGTTCTTCTGGAAGAACACAAACTACAAGGTTATATGTTGGTACAACAAACAGAAGTGAAGGTGATACACAAGCATCAACTAGTACGGATACTCTTTTATTTGATGCCTATATAGGTAGAAATCTTACTGCCGCTACAACAACAGGTGATCATGGATATTGGTTAATGAATATGCAAGGGTTTTTTACAGCAGGATCAACAGCAACACATTATGTATATTTAACAATTCATTCTACTACTGCTATAAATTCCAGATTTGGAAATTCAACCTACCAGCCTTGGACAGTAATTATATATGAAATAATGCCATGAGTTATACTTACACAAAAGAAAAAGATAGTTTTACAGCAATTCAAAATCTTGTTGGTGGTAGTTTAGCTGGAAGGTCAGATGGATCAAAAATGTCCTATGAATCTGGTCAAACCCCTCCCACACAAGCAGAGATTGATGCGGAGTTAAAGCGTATGCAGGATGAACATGATGCAAACGAATACCAACGATCCAGAGCATTAGAATACCCAAGTATCCCCGATCAACTAGACGAAATTTACCATAATGGCATCAATGCTTGGAAGGCCATTATCAAACAAACTAAGGATAAATACCCGAAAGGATAAGATATGGCAGATTTTAAAATCAAGAGTGCCGCAGGAACAGGCAACAAAACTTTAATACAGGGTCAGGATCAGTCTGGCAGTAACTATGCCATTGAAATTGGTGATGCTGGTGCTTTAAAACTTGGAACAATAACTGCTTGGACACCTCCTGCTGGAACAATAATAAAAGTAACGACTCATTCTTCAACTGCTGAAGTTGATGCAAATGTTAATAGTGGAATTGAAACAGATGCTAATGATATTACTGTAACTTGTACTGCTGGCAATAAATTGCATATTTGGGTTATGGGTGGATATATTTTTTCAAATGGCCCAAATACTTATAAATTAGGAGTCAAAATAAAAGAATCTGGTCAAAGTGATGTTGATGTGTGGTTAGGACATGCTGTTAGTAGAGGAAGTAATGAATATTATCAAGATGGGATACCTTCTATTATGTATCCTCATACAGCAGTTACAACTTCTGTAACAATTAAAAGAACAGTAACTATCGCAGGAACAATAGGAGGTGGAAATACTGCTTATTGGCAAGGCGATCCTACACCTGCAAGATATATGATTCAAGAAGAAAAAGTATAAAGGATAACTCATGTACATAGGAAACGACTTAAGAGGTAGAGTGATATGAGCAGGGCAAGAGATGTTGCAGATATAGCAAGAGAGATTAGTTCAAGTGCAGATGCAACTGCAATCACAATTGATGCTAATGAGAATGTGACTCTGGCAGGAGATTTAGAAACAGCAACAAATAAAAAGATAAAACAGAAAGGTGCATTTATGCAAAGTTCAACACATCAAAGTTTAGTATTAGGAGGATAATATGGCTATACCAAGTGGATCAGGAACAGAAATACTGACTAGCACATATATTCATCAGCAATCTGATACAGCATCATCTATAAGATGGGATGGTACACCAGCTACAACAGGTACATCTACTTATGTAGTACCCGATCACCATATAATTACTGTTCTTTCTGTAGTCATTACTGAAATGGCAGGAAATGCGGAAACCATATCAATGTATGTTAATGATGGGTCACAAGATATTTATTTATTAAATGTGGAATCTGTTCCAGCAAACGGGACATTTATATTTTCGGATAAATTTGTTGTAAAGGCTGGACACAAGGTAGTAACTCTTTGCACACCAGCAAATGTAGATATTTATGTTACCTATATTGATCAAGACTGGAGTTAATTATGAGTGGAATAATTGGGAAAGCAGGAAGTAAGTCAGGGCTTATTAATAAAGGTTATCATAATCCAGAAAAAGAAGTTTCTGGTACTGCAAGTGCTCCAAATAATACATGGACAACTGTATATGATCTTAATAATTTAGGAGCAGGAATTTATATGCCTATTGTGGCTATTGGAACAGATCATAATTCATGGGGTTCAAGAGGTTTGGTAGTAATTTCAATGGCAGGTAATGGTAAAAAATATTATTTTGCTGGGGATTCAGCAAATACCGCTGTTAGAGTTGATGGTTCTAATTTTCAATATAAACATACAGTAGGGTCAACTCAACCTTTAACTTGGGTTATAAAAAAAGTTATGTCTGTAACTGAAGAATTTACTGATTAATAAAGGAGTAAAATGGCAGAAGAAGAAGAATATAAAATAGATTTAAGTAAAGATGAAACACCTTTTTTTAATATGAGAATTAAAAGGGATCAGTTATTAGCAGAAACAGATTGGTGGTGTATGTCAGATCAGACGCCAACTAAAGCACAATTAGATTACCGAAAAGCATTAAGAGATGTCCCACAAAATAATCCTAAACCAACAATGGATTATGAAAAAAATGAACTAGGTGGTATTAACTGGCCTACTAAACCAGAATAAGGAGTAATAAATGACAAGAGTCCCATATCTTATAATTATTTGGGCTTTTATCTTCAGTTCATGCTCACCAGTACCTCCATCCAGTCAAGGCTATTGGATTGATGACGGGCCTTATAGGGGAACATTGAGAGCAAATAGGGATTACTCAAGACCATATTGGCAATGTGTAAACAATACATTGGATTGCAATGAATGAATGAAGGTACACAGAAGTTTATTTGGAGG
>VTLG01014237.1_pt1 | contig 14021 bp, 14 predicted proteins | sample 4694571 | NCBI WGS metagenome assembly VTLG01 (sample SAMN12604809, study PRJNA352737) | marine metagenome | biome: ENVO:00000447; feature: ENVO:00000209|ENVO:00000569|ENVO:01000036; material: ENVO:00002151; isolation source: viral sequences binned using virsorter ...
TACTAACCACGCTAATTCCACGTAGATGAAGAGGATCGAAATAATGTTTCTTCGCCCAATCCAGTGAATATGAATCAATACCTTTACGATTGTCAAAAGTGTCACCAAGATCGAGAACGGTTGTAATGCCTTCTCTTTCAAGTGTTGGAAAGAAAGTCTCCTCATAGAACTTTAGGAAGTAATCGTGATATAACTTTGATCCTTTCTTGAATCCAAAGTGTTGATCTGTGATGATGGCAACCTTCATCTATTGTTATTCCTATACTGTATAGCATCTTTGATCTGATTGTATTCAGAAGACTTACCACTTTCGTCTGCGACGAAAACTTCGTCAAACCCAGATCTTTCTATAATTTTCTGTCTTATTTCTAATTGTTTCTTTTCTTTTTGTATCCTACGTAAGAAAGCATAGTGTATAATCTGAGTGAAGTATGCGAAAGGATTAGTAGACTTCTCAGGATTGAAGTTATTGATATATTGCACACAGTTTTCTATACCATCACATACCATATCATCTTTGAACATATAGTTTACAAAGTTTGGTTTGTATGACAGGTGTGTAGCGATCTTTAGAAAGCACTCGCCAATGTAACGAGGTATAACAGGTTTAGGTTTACCTGCTTCCTCTGCATCCTTTATGTCTTGTTTATATGCAACGATAGCATACAGGAACTCTTTGTTATTGACGTAATGTTCAGATCTTTTACGTGCCATTATATGTTGATTTGTATATGAATATTATAGCACCACTTGACAAGGTTGGCAAATACGGTTACACTAACAGTGTCGCTGTTCAAACGGGAAGCTATAAGTCTTTTTTAGGTTCTTTAGAGGCAGAGTCTGCCTTATATAACTTTTCTATTATTTCTCTTGCTCTACCTACAGAGTTTATATATCCCATAGTTCTATCAATATCAGGGTGCTGACGCTTGAACCCACTCTCAACTATGTTTTCATAAGTTTTGATAACTAAATCGTCTTTGATCTCAGATAAGGTAATAATTTTATCAAGATTCAATATAAACACATCTTCTTCTGACATTTTTATCCAAGGTTCAAACTTGTACCCCAAGGGTACATTCGCACCAGGGGTGCGAACCTCTTGACATATAACAGGATTATCAATAATAATTTGCTCTTCTTCTGATGAATAATCTACAATAACTTTAGTAAGGATTTCTTCACCACTACAAAGTTTTACCGTAGCAATGAACTCGTCGTACGGTTCTTTATTACTATCAGATTTTGATCTGAATAATTTCATAACTGAACTTTTCCTCGTTGTAGTATTTGATGCGTTCAATCAAATGATTCAATGTATAGTTTTGTTTAGATTTTTTCTTACAATCATCTGCTATATCATATAAAGTTGCATTCAACTTATCCTTACTCTTTCTTAGGACTCTACCTATAGACTGTAGAGTTCTGATCCTAGATTTACTAGGAGAAGCAAAGATGACATTATGTAGATTTTTTATGTTGATTCCTGTAGAAAATGTGCCGAATGATGCAATGATAATTGCGTCGTTTTCTTGCTCAGTAATCTGTCTTACTGATTCTCTTTCCTCAACATCTACTCCACCGTGAACAAAGAAAATTTTTCGTTCATCTTTATTTATTATATCGTACAAGACCTCTCCATGGGTAGCGACCCTACTGTATAGTATCAATGTGTTACCTTTCAAGTCCCACGCTAGGTTTTTTATGAACTTGTTTCTTTTCTCATGTGTGATAAGATACTGCACCTCATCTTCATACGTGTCAAAAGTTGTTGGTTCATGTTTGAGTAGTAGCACCTTGATGTTGAGTGTTGCTAGATAACCTTTCTCCTGTAACTCTTTAGTATTGACGATTTTATAAGAGGGTCCGAATAAACCTTCAAGTACCCACTTATGAGTTTGTGTACCATCAAGCGTACCTGTGAAACCATACCTGTATTTTGTGTCATAGAGTTTAGTCATGATACTTACTAATGATTTAGATTTAAACTGATGTGCTTCGTCACCTATGACCACATCAAACCTCTCAAACCATGTCTTAGGTAGTTTGTATATCGACTGCCAAGTTGAGATTATGACTGGTTTCTTACTAAGTAAGTCCTTACCTGCATATATTTTGTGACAGTGTGTGTCTGCATCCCAACTATAATCTATAAAATCTTTGTACATCTGCTCTACCAATGAAGTGGTAGGTACAATAATAAGTGTTGACCTCTTGTATTCTGTGTGGTATCTTGTAATAGCGTATATCATGAGGGACTTACCTGACCCTGTAGGTGATATCAATAGTCTTCTATTCTTTTGCAATGCATCAAACACACCCTCAATCTGATAGTCACGAGGTTTGTATTTCGAGATGGCCGTTAGGTAGTCCTTTACTCCCTCATGAGAGACTGATTCCGTCTCTTGGTACGGGAGGCCATAGAACTTGGAGTTCTCAAATTCGTAATCGTAATCGTATCTGCGACAAAATTGAACAATCTTATCAAGAAGACCAACATAAATTTGACGCTTCTGTAGATTGAATAATCTTATCTTACCATCCCAATACTTTGATCTGTACTGGGGCATGAACTTAGCACCAGGCACATCAAATGTAAATTCATCTTGTAACTCGTGACTTATATGTGCATCGCATTCTATTTGTAAATATACTTCGTTCTTCTTTTTGATAACAAGATTAGCCATAACCTGAAGAGAACCTTCGCCACTCAATAGCATTCTTTATTTGGTAGGTTCTATTAGAGACTTGCCTGAGTATCTCTTCAAGATACTTGAGCATAGTGTCGTAGTATTCAATCTTCAGTTTGACCTTACTCAGTTTTTCATCTGAGTCTAGGTATAACTTGAGGTCATCTTTGTCTCTGACCTTATAAGGAAAGGGTTCTGCAGCATAGATATCGGCTGTTGCTTTCCCTGTGTAATACTTACGTCGATCTAATAGACTACTGGTATAGACTGCTTCATCACGCTTACGCATGAGCAGTATTGTATTATATAGGTTGTAATATTTGGCATGTAACTGTGGTATCTTCAGACTCTCAGTATCCAATTCATCTTGATTCATCTTTGAATCTTTCTCCCACATCTCTTGTATGGCTTCGAGAGAGAGGGGACTAGACTTTCTTTCCATTTACGTCAATCACATCAAAAATAGTATAGCGGAAAACTGCTGTAGCAGTATAGTATGTTTGTTGTTCCTGTGTTGCATCAAAAGGAACTGCACTCAAGGATACTGGAAATACGTCCTTGAATTTTATCTTGACACTAGGATTATAATCACTGTTCAGTATCATAAGAGTAGCGTCAGATCTCTCGTTGAAAAAATCACCACTTGCGGGTTTTTCTGGTAGTAATCTATCAGTGTCTTTGAGTTCGTTGAATTGAGATAATGACTCTGGGAAACCTAGTGATGTAATCCATTGATATATCTGAAGATAATTTTCCATATCTTCATCAACCATGAATGTTATACCAAGATCACCATAGGTCATCTTATCACCTGGCACTGGTATATCCTTGAGATACGTTCTCTGTATCGCTGTGCCTAGTGTGACCTCAGGTATGTTTGCACTGTTACAATAAAAATCTACTTTCGGACATCTATTCAATAAAAATTTAAACCCAACAACTGACAAAAAATTTCTATTAGAAACTTCTTGATACGTGCTAGGATGAACAGACTTTCTACTTGGCATTTACTTTAGTTCTATCAGTTTTGCAGTCTCTATATCATCACTCTCATCAGGATTTGTGTGATGTGTGACTTCTCTCAGTGTCCTCAGATACTCTAAGACATGCTCTCTGATCTCCATGAGTTCATCGAAACATCCTTGATTATGTGCACAACCTCTCAATTTGTGATCGGGTGCCAATACTGATTCTTCAAATAGTGACAATGCTCTATCATATTTTATTTCAGGAGACTCATCTCCCACAGAACCTTGATCTCTCATAATAATATACTACTAACATATTTATCATAGCATAAAAAAAGGACTGCAAAGCAGTCCTTTATACAGTTATTGAAACTGAATTACATTAGGTTTGTAACCTTTACTCTTCTGTAGTATCTGTTGCTAGAAGCAGTGATTCTACCAAGACCTTGAGTTGTACCTTCAGCGAATGGGTTGGCAACCATACCATATCTGGTCTTGAAACCAATCTTTGGCTGGAAGGTGTCTTGTCCAACTGCTCTTACCATTTGTAGAGGAACATATGGGCAATAGAATAAACCAGCGTCATAAGGAGATGTACCTTTGTAACCCATAACGTAGTACTGGTTAGCGTCTAAGTTAGCAGCGAATGGATCGATGTAAACTTTGTATCTACCGTTTAGTGTACCAGCGAATGTGTTACCTGTGTCATCAACCTGAAGGTTGCTGTTTAGTGCAGGTGTATAGTCTAACTGACCTGCTGCTGTAAGAGCTGATGCTACGTCTGCAGAACATAGGATGATGTTACCCTTTCCACGACGAGTTCTTTGTGCGATTGCGTTTGCATCTCTCTCTAGTTGGAAGATCATACCTTTGAACTTCTCAACCATCCATCTTCCGTTTGAGTCAGTGTCTAGATCAAATATACCAGTTGATGCTGTGTTTGTTTGTGCACCAGCTTCAGCAGTCTTGTAGATAGTTCTAATGATCTCTCTATTGATCTCAGCAAGGATCTCAGTAGATAAGATATTAGCAAGTTCTGCTTCTGCATCTAGACCATGAATTGCCTTCAAGTCTTGTGCTAGTTCTAGACTGTACTCTGCCTTTAGAGCTCTTGACTTAGCAGTAACCGAGACCTTCTCGATACTGAATGCCATCTCACGGAAGTCGTTAGTTGTGGCATCTCCAAGTTTCTCAAGATCTTGTGTCTTGAAACCTTGTCCAGTGCTGTAGTCGTTAGCAGATCCACCGTTTAGGATAGATGGGTTTGTACCGCCTTGTGCAGTTGTACCGAAACCAACGTCAGTTCCACCGTCAGTAGCTCCTGTGTAGTCACCTTGTGAAAGTGATGCGTTAGAGTTCTGAGCAGAGAATGCTGAATCTGGTTCGTTGAATAATGCTTCTGTTCCGTTCTGATTATCGAAGCGACTTCTCATCGCAAAGATAAGTCCAGTAGGTCCATTCATTGGTTGTACACCAGCAAGGTCGTATGCCACCAAGTTAGGCATAGATCTTCTGATCAATGAAATTAGAACTGGGTCGAAACCAGCTACAGGTCCACCAACAGCAGCACTACCAGAGAAACCTGGGTTACCTGTGCCTGATGGGTCTGTGTTTACTGTAGGAGGTGCTTCTGATAAGAATGCTCTCTCCTCTCTTAAAAATCTTTCTTGGTTTTCTAGAAGTTGTGCGGTAACAGCTTTCCTGTGGTTGTCGGTAATTTTATCAATTCCTTCAGCCTCAAGTAGTGGTTGCCACTTCTTCTGGAGTTGTCCAGAATTAAACATGGTTTTCCTTTTTTGAGTTTAGTTTAAGTGTTGACTATTGGAACTTAGTCAGTGCTTGAATGTATGCATCCATCGCTGGTGTGTTCTCCACGACGGGAGCATCTTCAGAGATGACTTCTTGAGACGCAGCAACTGGTGCCTTAGTGAAATAAGACTCTTTCAGTGCTTCTAATTGTCCCTTGTATTGTTCTTCACTCTCAAACCCAACTCCTTTTGATAGTTCTGCTAACTTCTCTTTCTGTGAAAGTGCAAGTCCTTCAGATACTTCATCAAGGATGTTATCGGAGACAGATGATGATAGACGCTTGGTCAAAGCGACATTGCTATCAATCTGTTCGTTGAGTTTTGTCTCCATTTCATCTAATTTAGTGACCATTGCCTCTAGTACATCATATTTGTCTTCAGGGATTTCAACATAATGTTCTTCAAAAAGACCTTTGAGGCCAGTCAAGAAGGATTCAGAGAGTTCCCCTCTGATTCCCGACTCTACTTGGAGTGCATTTTCAGTAATCCACTCTTCTGCAACATAGTGCAAGTAGTTGTCTACTCGTTCTTGAAGCGATGCTTTGTACTCACCCATTTCTTTTTGGATGTAAGCATCATAGTCTGCTTCAAGCGATTCCTTTACGATTGCAATCTTAGACTTGATTGTAGCCTCAAAGATTGTACGTGCTTTGTTTTGGAAGTCTGCACTTAGTTCCTCTCCCTCGAATAATGCTTTTACATCGTCTTCGAGATCGATCTCTAATTCTGCAACTGGTGCTTCTTCCTGTTCTGGTGCTTCTGCTACAACTTCATCAGTTGCTTCTGTTTCTTCATTAGCACCTCTACCATAACCAGATGACTTCATGCCATCGGCTTGGTTACCTATAGGACCGTCCATTTTGACCGTACCTGCAGTTCCCTTTGTTTGAGGGTCACCAGCCTGAGCAAACTTTGCTGAAGGTGTCTTCAACTTATTGCTTCCGTCTGTTGGTGAGTTGTTAGTTGGGGTAGGACCTCCTAAGTCCTCGTATCCTGTTCCCCCTGCGTCGGGTACATAATCTGGAGTTTTAGGCATAGGTTCCGCAGATTTTGCTCCTTTGGTAACCTGGTTCTCCATCTCATGTAGTTCGCTTTCTGTTTTAGCGGTCATTTGCCAGTCCTTGTTTCCTAAGATATGTTATTATTTAGACAATTATAGATTCGATAAGAATTTTTTAAATAAAGAAAGCTTGTGCTCCTCTAACTTCTTATGATCTACCAATGTATTTATACTCTTTTTGATATTTGCGACATTTTTTTCACGCAAAATACTGCCTTCCCAGACCCACTCTTTGCCTTCCATTACACCGTCTACAAATGCGTCGGGTGCTGATGGATCAGCAACAATGTCTGCTGCAGTTGCTAACATGAAATCTTCTCCCACATAAGATACTCCCTCATGTGTTCTAATAGATCCCATTCCTCTTGATGAAACACCAAGTTTCACACCGTCGCCAAGAAGCGATTCTGCTATCTTACCCATTGGTGTGCCTAGTATCTGTGCTTTACCCACAAAGTTATTTCCCTCTTGAGTGAGAGAGACAATTTTATGTGATACACGATCTAAGTTTATTTGAGGTCCGTCTGGATGTCCTAGTTCTCCTAGTGCACGTCCTTTTGATACGAACTCTTCATTATATCTCTTTACTTCTCCGATCATTGTATTGATAGGATAGCAACGCTTATTGCGATTGACTACCTCTGCCTGTAAAAATGGTCCTTGAATATAGAGAGTTTTCTTTCCGTCTTTCTCTTCGGTAAGAATATCAATTGATTCTATTTCTTCTGAAATTAACTTCATCCTATTCCTACCTCCTTGAGATGTAACGTACATCCCGATGATGTTTCGGGTGCCATCCTAAAGATGACAGACTTAGACAATACAGCAGTTCCTGTAAAGTCTGCTAGTGATGATGTATTCGCTGTGACTGTGATCTCTACCTTGTAATCATTTGTCCTTTGGGGATCTGATATAGCAGTGATAGGCACATGTGCAATAGTATTATTGTAAGTCGCAACAGCAGATCCAGAGAGAGTTACGTAGTCACCTACTTGTAACTTTGTATCTGTGTGATCAACAGTTAGTACTGCTGAAGTTGCTTTACTAATAGTAGAAATTGGTGCTTTAGCGGGATGACCATAACGATAAAGGAATGAATCCCCTTTCGCTACATGGAATGATCCAACACCTGCTTGGTTTGCGGTGTTGCAAACTGCGATGTTTCCACCTGCTCTTGCTTCAGAACAAACTACATAAACAACCCCTGTGCTTACTGTTTGTGCAGCAGTTACAGCAGACGTTGCGTTAGCACTATCTACCGTTCCAATGTCATTGACCAATTTAAGTGGTTGTGATGCACTCATTCTTCTTCCTGTTCAGTTTCTTGTTCTACTTCAGCGTTTGCTTGTGGTTCTTCGATACCATCACCTACCTCAGGTAAAGGATCTCCCTCTTCTGGTTCACCAAATAATGATTTGGCGACTACAGGAGCAGCAGAATCTACAAACTCAGCAGACTTTGCAAACATCAAACTCTTCAAAGCATCAGAAACTTCCGAAGCGGGAGCATCGTTTGCTATCATATCAATTAATTCAGCAGAATCCATTCAAATTTTATAAAACGCTAGTTATATTTATATCTTCGCCTTCTTGATGTCTATATCGGGTGCTTCAGTGCGACCTCCATTCTTTGCATTATCTAAATCTGCTTCTGTACCATTTTTACCTAATGCACCTTGTCTATCTTTCTCTGCATCGATAGCACCCTGCATCATTTGATTCTGAGTTTCCAGAGGTACACCAATACCTGCCTCATTCTCTTCCTCCATCTCCTGTTGCATCTCTTCTATCTCTTCATCAGTCTGACGTAACACTTTACGCTTGACATAATCTCTAGAATAGTATGTGCCGATATATGGTTCGATAGCAACCATGATGTTGAGACGCTCAGTCATCAACTCGTGGTCTTTGAGTTCTGCAAAATGATTATCATACTGATAATCAAATTGTATGTGCTCTGCCATCTTGTCGAAATCCTCAGGAGTCACAATGTTCTTGAGTATCAACTGTGTTCTAAGTAAGTCGTAAAACAAACCACTAAATCTTTTTCTCAATCTACCTACAAACTTACTGAACATAAGTTCATCACGTAAGATTTCTGATGATCTACCTAGATTGAATCCATCATTTGCACCAATACGTGACTCAGGTACGTTCAAGGCACGATATAGTTTCTTTTGGAAGTACTCGATGTCCGTAAGTTCTCCAAGATTTTGTCCACCTGGCAACGTAGAGATCTCAGTACCTCGTCCTCCTTCTCTTCTGGGTAACCAGAAGTCTTCGAGCATTGACATGAATTTTTTGTCATCTTTTATTTCTCCTGTGTTTGCATCATATACTAATTTGTTACGATAACGACTCATAACATCACGTAAGTATTGCTCTGCCTTTACCTTTGGTAGATTACCAACATCAATGTAGAATATTCTACGTTCTGGTGCTCTTGATAGTCTGTAGATCACCAAAGAGTCCTCGATCATACGCAGTTGATTGAGACCCTTGATTGCTTTGTGAAGATAAGAGAGAGTAATTTTTTTATTACGATCTACAAGACCTGAGTGTACATATGTGATAGCATCTTTAGCAATCTTGACACCCTTACCAGCAACAGATCCAAATTTCTGTGCCATTCCTTGCGGATAATAAGTATAAAATTCTTCTATCTTAGCATCTTTCTTTATTGTTTGTTCTCCAGAGTAAGGTAATACTGGTATTCCTTCAGCACCTCTAGCACCTTTTTCATTTTTTGGTTGCACTCTCATCAATTTTAACTTTAGAGAGTCAATATATCTTACCTCTTGTATACCTTCATCAGGTTTTTGTACATCAATTACCTTGTGATAATATAATCTACCATCTGTATACCAGTTTCTAAAAATCTCGTGTGCCTTCTTGTCAAATTGTAGAAGGTCTTTTACTCCTTTGAACTCATCTCTTACGACTTTCTTGAGGTTGTCGCTTACATTTAAATTATCTAAGTTTATTTCTACAGGACTATCATTACTATCAGATACTATCGCTTCATTTACAACATGTTCAATAGCAGTATCACACTCAGGGTGTAATGCCATATCACGATACCTTTTTATTACATCAAACTCTGTTCTAAAAACACCTTCTATGTCAACATACTGCCCATAAAAACCAGATGTTAGAAAATAATCAGCCCCGTCCTCATTATTTGGAGGAACTGGACTGATTACACCTTTTTTCTTCTTCTCATTAGGATCCTCAATAGAGAATCCGAACAGTTTAGCCATAATTTATACTACTTGCTTTCTATGTATTATACCACAGAGCCAGAGTTATTGCCATCATATGCTTCCCACCATTGGACTTGGAGGGTGACTTGGAATTCTTCTACTGTATCTGCTGTGTCGTAAGATAATTCTATCGGACTAACAAGACTTGGCCAACAACCGTGCATTTTATATCTTCGTAAGATAGGAAGAGTAGCACCACTTTGATTACCAGGAGTGTCAAGAGGTGAACTCGCACGACCCAGTTGGTTTACTTTCCAATCAGCGAAGTAATCTGATGGTGTGATTGTACCTGATCCGTCAGATACCTTGATAATAAAGTTCGCCCAACGCTCAAACGCTTCTCTGAGTTTGAAATCACCGTCGTTGATAACTGTGATTGTCCATGGATCGAATCTTCTGTCACCTGCTACCTTGAGTTGTCTACCTCTAAATGGTACGATAACCTCTTGGATGTTTGATGCTGGTAACTGTGCTCCCTTGATCATCATACGATGAGTTGTGTTGTCAATCTCATCGTCAAAGATTCCCTGTCCTGAGGGGAAGTCCATCTCAACCTCAAAGAGGTTAGGACGAGCACCACCCTGTACAAGTCTTGCCTTGAATGAATCAATTGATCTTTCGTTGTTGGGAACCGAAAAAATGTTTGTGTCTAATGCCATAATTGTGTGGGTCTCCTATTACACAGTTCCTACAACTTCACTGAAGGAAACTCCAGTTCTTGTAGCAACAAAAGTTAGACCAATGAAGTTGATTGATCTTGCGGGTTTGACAAAGATGTCAGCAAGAAATTCATTTCGATCAATAACATCTGGTGTGTTATTTGTTTCATCACATATGAGTAAGAAGTCTTGAATACCTCTCTTTGCTTGAACATCCCTTAGGAATGGTTCAACAATGTTGATGAAATTAGATCTTGTACCTGCGTCGTTGAGTTCAAATAGAACTGACTTAGCAGCGTTCTCGATTGCTTGTTCGATTGTAATGAACAGTCTTCTTACGTTGATTCTGTCGAATGCAGATTCAAAAGAAAGACCTGTCTTGTCTCCAAACAAGATGATACCGTCGCCAGGTTTAGATGTGATTGGGTTGATTCTATTAGAATACAACTGATCTCTCGCATCTGTACCAGGATTGAATGCAAGTTTGATTGCAAAGTTCAATCCACCTCTAGTGGTACCTGCAGGTGAGAACCAAGGGAAGAAATCCCTATCTGTCCTTACCATACATCCAGCTACGTCTGAGGAACATGGCATGTAGACGAATTTCTTATTGAACCTGTCATACACATATTGATACCCTGCGTCGAATACCACATATGATGATGATGTAAGAGGTCCAAAGAATGACAGGACGTTAGATAACTGAGTTGCAGAGTCTGTGACGTTTACCACAGAACCTCTGTTAGGAGATGCAACTGCAACACAATCTTTTCTGCCTTCTGCTAATTGTATTAGTTTATTTACTTTTGCTTGCTCTTCTTCTTTTGATCCAGAGCATCCACCTTGTAGTAGGAACCTTATATCACTATCAATTGGATCAGCGAACTTATCGTATGATGTGAGAATGTCTCCTAGTGGTGCGTTGTAAACACCAACTCCAGTGTAGTCAAGTCCACCTGTTAGATTGTAACCTTGGTTTCCTATAGAACTGAATTTGATGTTCTTAGCTTCTTGACCCCATGAACCTGCAGCAGATGTGATGGATGTAAATCCACTATTTGCAAATCCACCTGGTAGTATAAGTGTACCGTGATGTGAATCGTCTGCCTGAGTTACATGTGCTCCAGAGAAAATATACTCTGATTGATTTGCTAGGTAATCTTTATAATAGATTGACTCGTTACCTGATGCTACTCCATCTTTTGCTTTGGATAGGTTTGGAAACTTCTCCAAAACTGATCCGACATCTCCAGTGACTCCACCGCCAGCGTCAATAACAACAACGTGGAGAGCATCGTTCGTTCCGTCTCTTCTGGATACATAATTATTTGTTTTTGGTTTGTTGAGAACTGATCTCCAAGATATAGTTGTAAAATCAGTACCGCCATCAGCAACACTTGTAAGTATGTTCTGGCTGTTATACCAGTCAACAGAAGTAATAGTTGAACTCTTACCTACAGTTGATCCTGAGTTGTTCACGATGTTGAGCATCGTGCCTGTCTTAAACTCAAACTGTGAGTTTTGCTGATACTCTATTAATGTCTCAGTGCCACCAATAACTTTACTTACAACCTTCACTTCTAGTGTTGTTGAAGTCTTACCAGTAACCACACCTTTCAGAATACCTGTTGCTGCAGCAGTTGTACCTACTCCAACGGTGACTCCTGTCAGTGCTTGTGTTACACCGAATCCAACTTTAGTGGCAGCGATAGTCCCTGTCTCTAACGTTGGTGTGATAATTTGATCAGCAGCGTTATCAATAACCGCTACCTTAATATTTTCTGACCAGTGACCTGGATTCTTAGCAGCAAAATACCAGTTGGTATCATCTGCTTGGTTATTGTTGTAATCCTCTAATCCTTCTAAGAGAAGAGTAGTGTTTGCCAAACCTACAGCAACGTTTGCTGTATTGAGGTCACCACCTACACATCTTACTATGTCTAACTTACCACCGTATGATAAGAAATTTGATGCTGCATACCACGTTTCGTAGTGATAATCTGTGGTACCCACACCTGGTTTACCAAATATTTCAACTAATTCATTCTCATTGTTTACTCTAGTAATTTCGTTACAAGGCCCCTTTGCAAAGGGAGCAGCCAACCCACCAACAACATTCAGAGTGAAATCCACTCCTCCTCTTGTGAGGTCTACCTCTCTAACTGAAATACCTGGAGATGCAAGTCTTAATGCCATTCTAACTCCCTATGGGTCCTTCTTTTTAGACTGAAATTATTTATAAAAAAGTGCGACTATATGTGATATTCCCACATAAAAGACCTGTCACCATACTCATCTGCTTTTTTCCACCTATCACCTTCGGCATCCACAACCTCATCATCTTCAAGTCCATCAAGCACAAAACCAAATGGTGCCATGTCTTGTTCTATAGCATTTTTCTGCTCTTCATATATACGCTTTCTCACGTCCTGATCTGTCATCTCTTTGAAATAATCCTGTGCTACCAACCATGAAAATATAACAAGACACATGGCAAGGTCATCATTACATCCTTCTTCTGCCTCGAATGATTGTTTCTTTTGTATGAATGTAGTCAATTCAGATATAATATTATAATCACAGAATATAAGTTTGTCTTCCTCTATCAGTGTTTTCAGGTTGGAGCAACCCACCTTCTTTGTGGTTGTGCTCATCTTGACACCTAGTTGTGTCTTGACACCAGAAAATCCTGAACCCACTATCTGACCTGCTCTACCACGCATGGCAACCATGAGTAGATTCTCGTACTCAAGGTCATAGAATAGTATGGATGCTACTTGATCACCAATATCATTTACCTCACACAATACGTATGCATTGTTATACGCTGTTGCCACATCATGAATTATAGAAGGGAACAACATAGGTTTGACCTCATTGTCCCTATACGTGGCAACTATCTTATATGGAAACTCTGTGATGTCTGCAACTATAAAAGCACTGTAGTCTTTTGATATACCTCTCGCCACGTCCACTGTCACGATATAATCTCGTTTCTCAAATGGTCTCTCGTACACAGAGAGTTTACCGTTCTGTTCTATAGGTTGTTCATATACCAGTGCCTTGAGTTTAGAAGCAGCGATAAGAGTATCAACAGATCCTAAAAATTCACACTCGAACTCAATAGCAAACTGTTGCTTGCTCGTGTTCTTGATTGTCTGTTCTTTCCACTTAGCATTTCTACCTGGTACTTCAGACCAGTGAACCTCAGTGGGACAATACTCGTTCTGCCCACGCTCCGCATCATGCCACATTCGGTAGAAGTGGTTCATACCATGTGGAGTGGATACTATTATAACCTTCGTAGATTTACCAGAAGATATAGTAGGATACACAGATGCAAAGAAGTCATCTGCTAGGTGGTTTTGTACGAATGCGAATTCGTCTAAGAATATTATGTTGAATGACATACCTCGAACTGCAGATGCCGAGGTACTTGCTGCTATTATTTTTGATCCGTTTTCGAGTTCCATGGATCCTTTGTTCCATGCGATGATGCCTTGCTGCATCCACCTCGGCAAGTTTTCATACGCCAATTGTAGTCGTCCGAGGAGATCTCTAGCAGTCGCTGCTT
>VTLG01016973.1_pt1 | contig 14021 bp, 10 predicted proteins | sample 4694571 | NCBI WGS metagenome assembly VTLG01 (sample SAMN12604809, study PRJNA352737) | marine metagenome | biome: ENVO:00000447; feature: ENVO:00000209|ENVO:00000569|ENVO:01000036; material: ENVO:00002151; isolation source: viral sequences binned using virsorter ...
CCTCCTTCTGCAGTAAGATCTCTTTTACCAACGGGAGAAGTGCAGGATGATAGAATGTGGTCATTATCATGTGCAGAGGCTGCATTGCCTGGCACTTCATTGGCAACTAATGAACTTGTTAATGATTTTACAGGTGTAACAGAAAGACACGCATATAGAAGACAGTATGATACCACATCTTCATTTACATTTTATGTTGATCATGATTATAAAATTATCAATTTCTTTGAGAAGTGGATTGGTTATATAACTGGAGACACAGGAACACCAACAAATATTGAAAATGATGGTAGAGATATAAATTCTCTTTCTCCTAATTATTTTTATAGAGTTAACTTTCCTACTTTATATCAGACATCTATTTACATTAAAAAGTTTGAAAAGGATTATGAGAGAGTATTAGAGTATAGATTCTTAAAGGCCTATCCAATTAGTATTAATTCAATGCCTGTGACTTATGAGGCATCTTCATTATTAAAGTGTACAGTTAACTTTAACTTCTCTCGCTATGTGGTAGAAACCAAGAACGAGAGTGATGATATTCAGATTGGATTACCTTACTTTCCTGATGGTGTTCCTGTTATGGGTCCACTTCCTTTAAATAACCCTCCAACTGGTATAACTTTAAACGTTTAATAACCACGCTAAATAAAACACACTGAACTCTTTGTAAGATATTATGCCATTACCAAAGATTGCGACACCGACGTATGAGTTGGAATTACCTTCGACCAGAAAACCTATTCATTATCGACCATTTTTAGTCAAAGAAGAAAAACTTTTAGTTCTTGCATTAGAAAGCGAGGATATAAAAGAAATAACAACTGCAATTAAAAATGTAATTAAAGCTTGTGTTAAAACAAGAGGAATTAAAGTAGAGAATCTCCCTACTTTTGATATTGAATATTTGTTTCTCAATATTCGTGGAAAATCGGTGGGAGAAGATATTGAGGTTAATCTTATTTGTCCTGATGATGGAACAACACAGGTTCCTGTGACTATTAGTATTGATGATGTTAAAATTCAAAGAAGTGAAGAACATACCAACAAGATTAAATTAGATCCAACTTTAATGATGGAGATGAAGTATCCATCTCTTTCTGAATTTATTAAAAATAATTTTGATTTCAATGAACAGAATGTGATGGATCAGTCTTTTGAAATGATTGCTTCTTGTATTGATAAAATTTACAATGAAGAAGAAGTATGGGCAACTGCGGATTGTACTAAGAAAGAAATTACTACTTTCTTAGAATCAATGAATACTAATCAATTCAAAGAAATTGAAAAGTTTTTTGAGACAATGCCTAAACTTTCTCATAAAGTGAAGATTACTAATCCTAATACAAAAGTAGAAAGTGAAGTGGTAATGGAGGGATTATCCAGTTTTTTCGGTTAGCTCTAGTCCACATGGATCTAGAGAGTTACTATAAACTAAATTTTTCTTTGATTCAGTATCATAAATATTCATTAACTGAGATAGAAAACTTAATCCCTTGGGAGAGAGACATTTATGTTGAATTACTTCGAGCACATCTTGAAGAAGAGAAACTAAAACAGCAACAAGCATCATCATAATGGCTATAACCGTTATTAATCCATCAGTTACAAAGATTTTATTGGATCTCGGAATTGATCCAATAGATCCTTATGATCCCGATAATGCAGAACAAACTTATATGTCTGCAGTCAGGGAAGGTATTAATACTATTGAATCTGCTACTAAAGGAAAGGGTGATAGAAGGACAAGAATATTAAGAGAGGAGTTTCAAGGTTTACTTAAGAAAAAAAAGGGAAAAGGAGTAGTAAATGTTGCTAAGTTATTAGTAAAGAAAAGTGTAGTACCTACTGATAAAATACGTCCTCAGGCATTACTTCCTCCATCAGAAAAAAAAGGTGTAGGAGAGTCTTCCGATAGAATAGGAAGTGTGTTAAATGATATATTGGAGGTTCTTAGAAAGGATATTAAATTAGATAAAAGAGAATTAGCGGATGCTAGAAAGGAAAGGTCAAGGCAAAAACGAATTAAAGCAGAGAAAGCACTAGAATCATTAAAGAGTGGAGCAGGTACTACTGCTCGTGCAGCTATGAAGGTGGTAAATACATTAACTTCTCCATTTAAAGATATCATAGATGCAGTAGTCAATTTTATAAAGTATACTGTTATAGGAGCTTTAATTAATAACGCATTCAGTTGGTTTGGTAAAGAAGAAAACAAAGAAAAAATAGTAAATCTGGGAAGATTTTTTAAAGATTGGTGGCCCACTCTTTTAGGGGGATTTTTACTATTCTTTACTCCTTTAGGAGGTTTAGTATCTACGGTTGCTGGTATTGTCACCATGGCCCTTCCTACACTCACTGCACTTTTATCAAATCCATTTTTTGCTACCCTCATCGGTGGGGGTTTATTAGCAACATATTTGGGGACTAAAAAAAATAAGACAAATCAAAATATGGATGAATCTTTAGAAGAAAGGGGGTCATCTGCAACGGTCTCTGCTCTTAAAGATGAAAGGCAACAAAAAAACGAAAAAGGAAATATGTTGAGTAATTTCTTTAGAGGAACTGTGATGGGTGAGAATGCAGAGTATGAAAAACAAATTAAAAAAGCAGAACGATTTAATAAAGGTGGAGAAGTTCCTGGTTCAGGTGATACAGATTCAGTTCTTTCATTGCTGACTCCAGGTGAGTTTGTGATGAGTAAAAGTGCAGTTTCTAACTTTGGTCTTGGAACTCTTGCTGCAATGAATGCTGCTGGTGGAGGAACTAATGATGGTGGCCCGTTTATGTTTGAGGGTGGTGGTCTAGTTGGTGATCTTTCCTCCATGAGAGAAAATATACAAACTCAAACTAAATTTCTTCCCGTTAAAGCAAGTGGAATGGTTCCAGTAAGCACTCCTATTAAGGTGAGATCTTCAAGTAAAACAATAGTATTGCCTGAAATTAAAAGACAAAGTGGAACACTGAAGGTAAGAGAAGGAAGCACAGTTCCTGTTTTTAATATCATTGCAGATTCTCCTTCTCGATCTGCAACTGTGGTGGCAGTAGGTATTGAGGATATGGTATAATGACGACTACTACTCTTTTACCTAAGTCTCGAATAGGAATTAAAAAGACAACCATCAATAAGTCAGTTTTACGTGAGTTAAAACCAGAAAAAGGAATTGGAATTGAAAAAGGATCCACGAAAGACTCTTATCTTAAAAAATTAGAAACAATAAGAGATTTTTTCTTGACAAAATATAAGAATGATAAAGATACATTTAGACAGAATCTGAAAAGGAGACAAGATGAAAAAAGAAGAATAAGAGAAGAAGCAATAGAAGAAAAGGAAAATTTAAAAAAAGAATCTAAATCTAATTTATTACCTAAATTTAAAACTCCTACTCTTCTTAAAGATATTTTTAGTTCAATTGGTAATTTTCTTCTTTTCTTAGCTGGAGGAGTTATTTTTAATGCTTTTGGTGGAATAGAAACATTGTTGAAGGGAGTTTCAAAGACTTTAGAAGTCATTGGATCGACTGTTCAATTATTTGCAGATGCTATGGGGCAGCTCGTTAATTTTATTGATTCAGCATACAATGGATATGATAAGATGGTGAAACAGATTTCAAATATAACTGGATTAAGTGAGGAACAGATTAATGGTTTTACTAATAAATTGAATAAAGTAATTAATGGAGTTTTAATTGCTTCGATGATTATTCTGAGAAGTTTACCTGGTATTATGAGGGCTAGAGGTCGAAATTTAGGAAGGGATATGGGATCAAGTAGAAGAGGATTTAGTCAGCAACAAAACTTACGTAATGTTTTGAGGGACAGAAGATTGAATTCTAATCCTTCGGTAAGACGTTACGTTCAAAGGTTTGGTGTAGATGCTGGTCGTAAAAGATTTGGTGGTGAAGCAATTAAAAATTTAGGTGCAAAACATTCAAGAAATGTGGTTACCAATATAGGAAGAAAAGGTATTGTCACGGTTCTGGGTAAAGGTGGTACTAAAAGTTTATTTCACTTTAGTAAAAGGTTTATTAGTCCTATTTTAAAAAGAATTCCAATAATTGGGGCGATCATCGATTTTGCATTTAATTACTTTGTATTTAAAGAACCTCTAGGAAAAGCGGCTTTTAAAGCAATTGGTGCTGGTCTATTTGCAGCTTTAGGTGGATTGGTAGGTGGGCCTTTTGCACCCTTTACCATGATTGGTGGTAGTATTCTTGGTGATGTAGCAGGGGGTGCTTTATATGATGCCGTATTTGGTAAGATGAGTGAAACTGGTAATTCTCAGGAGCTTATGGCCAAAGCAGTTAAGCAGCAGGCTGAAGATATCTCCAAAAAAGGAGAATATGATGAAATCACTGAGATTAATAATAACATTATCCAACCTATCGTATTCGCATGACTGCTAACGCTCTACAATTTAATAAGTTTGAGATGAAGTCTAATGTTGATGACAGAACAGTAGACTTAAGAGGATCTGGTAACCCGATCATTGAATATCGGGAAAGTGTTTTTATGCCTTATGTTGAGGTAGTGGCTTATATTGTGGATACTGGTAATACTTTACCTGCTGATGATGGAACAGGTGCAGGAGTTGGATTATTAGATGATGGTTTTGGACAAGGAACAGAAACTATTTTATTTAATATTGAGGATGAAAGAGGAAATAGGATTAATTTAGCACGGGACAATGATTTAAGAGTGGCTTCTATAATGGGTGATTATCAGGGATTTAAGAATAGTAGTTTTCGATTGAAAATTGTATCAAAAGAGGCATTTGACAATACCTTACTGAAGAATAGATGTAATCAAAAGTTTAGTGGAAAAGTATCTGCTATTGCAAGAGCAATTGTAAAAGAAAATTTAAAGTCTCCCAAGGCAGGATCAATGAATATAGATGAAACTTTAAATGATTATCATGCATGGGGAGAAGATAGAACTCCATTTGAGATGCTTTTAGATATGCAACAATTAGGTATTCCAAATATACAAACATCCAAAGGTAAAACTGCAAAAGGAAATACAGCTGGTTATCTTTTCTTTCAAACTTCACATGGTTATCAATTTAGATCATTAGATACATTATACGACACCAGTGGTAAAACTATTCCACGATATATTGAAAATAGTAAGGGAGATGAATCTTTACCTGTTGGTTATGATGGGAAAATTTTATGGGCTAATATGTCTAAGAGTGTGGATGCTTTAGCACAATTTGAGACTGGTGCATGGGCATCTCAACTACATGTTTTTAATGAAGTAACAAAAACTTATGAAGTAAAAGATCTTAAATCTTCAGGTAAAGGAAATGGAATTACGGCAGGAAGACATTTACCTAAAATTAATAGTGATTATTTGGATGATGATGGAGAACCTTTACCCACTCAGAAACAAAGAGTAAGACAAGCCGCAGGACAAACTATTGTTGGATTCGACACTATAGAGAAACAGGTTGAAAAATATCAAGAAATCAATTATAATGTAGAAGACATTATCCAACAGGCACAACAGAATTACCGTCAAAAAATGAATACATCTGCTGAGATTGTTATCGAAGCTGATCTTAGTTTAAGTGCAGGAGACTTAGTTTATTGCGAGTTTCCTGAACTTTCTACCAAGGTAACTGCCGTTGGAAGTAGAACTAGGAAAAGTGGCATATATATGATAGCGGATCTATGTCATTATGGTGATGTGGGTAATTCGTTTACTGGTCTGCATTTGGTAAGAGATTCTTACGGAGTTAAAACAACATGACTATTAAACACGACTTAGAACATGAGGTCTACATTGACCCCAAAGATGGTAAAGAGCATACTAATCATGGTATACATGAGTACACTAAGGAGGATTTAGAAAATGTTCATGCTGATTATGATGTTTATCATAAAGATGATGTAGTGGATAAGAATGAGGGTAAAATTAATGATTATCATACAAGACATGAAGATAGTCATTTAGAAATTTATTGTGATAATCACCCTGATGCTGATGAGTGTAAGGTATACGATGATTAGTACTACATAGTATATGGAATCCAACAATCAAAAAATAGTAAAAAATAAGTCTTTTTTGACGGTTAATGCTCACAGCAGCGAACTTAAGTTAGCTCAAGTGATAGGGAATAGAGCATCTACAGAGAGTTCTACTTCCAAACTGTTCAAAAAAGAATTTTCTGGTGATGAATATACTGTTGGTGGTCAAGGAAATACGCCAATAAAAAAGAAAACTAGTAAAGTTCCGCAGTTCAAGATTAGGATATTAGCAGAACATGATGACAGTATTGCTGATTCAGCATTGCCGTGGGCTTATGGTCCTATGTCTGGATCTAATCCTGCATGGAGTGTAGGAAGAACATTCCTTCCAAATGGAACTTGGGTTTATGTTTATAGAGATCCAATAAGTAATGAGTATTTTATTGATCGAATTTCTCCTAATACGGTATGTGAATTAAAACCAAAAGAGAGTGGATTCCAACCAAATGATACTTTCTTTTTAGTTCCTGATAACATGTACAAAAAGGGAGTGGGAATTCCTGATTGTGCAGAAGTTTTTAATAATCAAGTTGAATCACTTGCAGATGCAAAACAATATGAAATTAGTACGGAGGAACTGAATTTTTCTCCTTGGTGTACGGTTAAAGATGGTAAGGGTGCAGGAGGAGCTATTCAGAAAGAACTGAAGGATGCAAAGAGGGTAAGTGAAAGTTTGAAAGAATCCTTTAAAGGTCTTAGAGATTTTGAAACTAGTATTAATAATACTATAAAAGATTTAAAAGGAGATCCTAAGAATCTGAAAAAAGATGGTGATGCATCTGCTTTTTGGAATGCGTTAAGAAATAATGAAGTAACTCTTGTATCACTTGAAAATACTCGTAGAGCTTACCAACAGAATCTTGCAAACGCATCTAAATGGATATCTGATCAATTAGTGAAGTTGTTCCTGAAGTTGAAGCAGCAAATATTAAGAAAGTCAAATGTAATAGCAAATGCTTTAAAAGGACTCTTTCCTAACTCTGCTAGATTTATAACAAATGAGTACTGGGATTTAATTGCAAAAGCAATTGCTTGTGTATGGAATGCAATAATAAGACTCTTACCTGGATTGGTTGATAGAGCTCTTACTGCTTTTTTCCAGAAGTTTGTGAATACTGCCAATTGTTTGGTTGAAAGATTTATTGGTGGTTTTCTTGGTCAACTTTTAGGACAAGTAGCAGGATTGATACAGGGAGTATTTAATAATGTTATTAGTGCTTTGAGCAAGGTTGCTGGTGCTGCTGGTGCTATTCTTGATGTGGTAGATGCTATTGGTAATGTATTAGATAATATTATGAGTTTATTAAAATGTGAATTTGAATGTTATGCTGATGAACAGAACGTCATAAGATATAATATTTTAAATGGAGCAAAAGTAGGAAGCAAACTAGATTTTGGTGCAATATTTGATAGAGTAAAAGATGTTGCCACAGCATTTGAGGAGGTAACTAATATTCCTGAGGATATTAGTAATTATGACTTTAGACTTGATATTGATTCACTTGTAGAAGACATGTTTGATACTACAACATGCAATACAGGCCCTGTTTTTTGTGGTTCTCCTGATGTTACTTTTCATGGTGTAAAGCAAGTAGTAGAAACAATTGGAAATGCTGTTGTAAGTCCAGAAGATGGGTCATTAACAGGAGTAGATATTGTTGAGAATGGTGAGGTGGAGGATCCAGCATCAGTACCTTTGATTGATATTGATGATAAGTGTAAAAATGGCCATGGAGGAGTAGGAAAAGTAATTATAGGCCCTGTAACGGGAATTGGTACAGTTGGTGTTGGTACTACTGGTGGAATAGATGGTGATCTAGATGATTTAGATGATGATGGTATAACAGGAGGTCAGTTTGGTCAGGGTACAACTGCAGGAATAGGAATTACATATCATGTAACTGTTAATAGAGTAGCAGTTGGTAATAGATATTTTATTAATGATGTACAACAAAAGACTCTTACTTTTGGTAGAGGTAATACTTATATCCTCAATCAGGAACATGTTTCTAATAATGGTCATCCTTTAAGATTTTCTGAAACAAAAGATGGCACTCATGGCGGTGGAGTAGAATATACAAGAGGAGTAACAATTGATGGAATTCCTGGATTAGGGAAATCTTCTACGGACACAGCTTATTCTAGAATAGCGGTGAATAATAATACTCCTGATAGATTATATTATTATTGCGAAGTGCATCCTAAAATGGGAGGAATGATTAATATTACAGGAACCACAACTGAGGTTATTCCTACCACTACTGGACAAAATGGCACAGTGGAGATCGAGACGGTCAATTCTAATGGTGGTGTGGTTTCTGTTAAAAATCTTGAAGGAGGAAGTGGGTATAATGAATGTATGGCGAATGTTGCAACGAAAGGTGGTAATGGAACAGGATTTACAATAGAAATCGTAAAAACCGATGGAGGGTCGATTGTAGCAATTGCAATTAATAGTAAAGGAACTAATTATCAAGCAGGAGATATTGTCACTATTATTGCTAGAACAACTACAACTACTCCCCTTATTAATACTCCTACTAAAATAGGAGTTACTAAGGTTCTTATTACTAATTCTGGATATGGATATCTTTCAGCACCTGATGGTTCTCAAGGTGGGGATGGTAGAGTATGGGCAGATAGATGTCAAACAGTAGTTAGAAGAAAGAATTTCGATTGGGATGATCCTTATACTGCAGGTGATGTAATCACTTTATATACTGGAGATTGGGTTCAACTTCCTGGTAAACCAAAAGTTTATATTGATGCTGATTTTGATGCAAGTAAATTACCAGGAGCACAAGTTACGGGAGTAAGCACTTATGTTCCTAAAGACATGAGTGAATTTCCTATATCATCTAAAACAGGGCAAAAATCACTAAATTTTCAGTTTACAACTGCAACACTAATAGATTCTTTCAAACCTACGGGTTTATTTGATTGGCAAGGAGATGGCCCTACTGGAATAAAGAGGACTGAGGGTTTGAGTCCTGATATTGATTCTAAGATAGCAGACTGGAATTTTTATCTAAATGGAGAATATTTGGGTGAATTTAAGCAAAATACTTTTCAAGAAATCCCTCAAATTATAAAAGATGATATTGCATATAGAGTAGGATATGAGAGGAGTTATACTCCTGCTGTACCTATTGATACTGAGGAAGAAGTATTTGCTAGTCAAATTCCTTGGGTCAGAACTGCTGATGTTTTACCTCGAACTAATTGGGTTTTAACTGATCGTATGGGATGGTCTCCTTTCTTGAAAAATTATGGAGTTTATCCTGCAACTACTGATCCACAATATGGTGTATATGGAGTAATGACTGCCACATGGAGAGTTTCTACTTTTACTCCAGGAACTTATACGTTTGAAATGCAAGCAGATAATGTAGGAACTCTTTACTGGGATGGTGTTAAATTAGGATCAACTGAACCTTATGCTGGTCATAATCGGGATGTGCAGTTCCAATTTTATGCAGGAAATGTTGAAGCTGCTATTCATGAAATCAAAGTTGAAATTGAAAATTATGTTCATAGAGATGGGATTGTCCGTACTTTTAACAATAACCCTGCTGCGGTTGCATGGGTGTTGAAAGATCCCTATGGAGCCATAATAAAGACTTCTTTGGATGAATATGGAGTTCCCGATGTTAGTGAGATTCTTTATTCTTATGATAGTTATTATAGTATTATGGGATATAATATAGAGGATAAAGATAAAGATCTTGGTAATCAATGGTTTGATTGTGATGTGGATTACGCAAAAGCAAAATTATTAGGATTTACAGATTGTGACATAAGACATTTTCTGGAAAATAATCCTGATATACAATTGGATTCGTGTATGCAATCTAAAATGGATAATGATAATTGGGGTCGTTGTAATGGAGACTTGACGGTTTCTCTTACTGCACCTGGATGTCCTCCTCCTACATGTCTTCCTAATAATACTTATCCTGTTGTCGCATGTCTTGATGAAATCGTTGTCCAAAATCCTGGATTTAATTTTGATCCTTGCAAAGATACAGTGAAGATTGAACCCTCTAATGGAGCAAAGGCTACAATCGAAGAGAGTGAAGATGGAGAAATTAGAAGAATTGTGGTTACTGATTGTGGAGCAGGGTTTACTAAACTTCCTGAAGTTACTATAAATACTGAGACTGGATACAATGCTATTTTGCTACCGATTATGAAATTCCATAGACCTGAACATGGAGGAATGACTTTTCCTAAAGGTACTCCTGTAATTAAAGTTGTTGATTGTGTTGGGAAGGTGGTATAATGTCTCAGTTTAATACTTGGAATCACTTAGAATTTAATAATAATGAGGCAGGATTATTTCTGTCTTATGAAAATAAAAATGGAGCAAAGATTGCTGCTGGTTTGCGTCGTATTTTTCCTTCTCATGGAATTAGATATGCTCAAAGCATCGAATTAGTTGAAGCAGGCCCTCTAGAAGGATCTATTGTTTGTCAAACTCCTGCGGTATTTTCTATCAATTGTGGAGAACTTCCATCAGGAGCAACTAATGAACAAGCAGGAATTGCTGGTGTATGGTATGCAAAAAATGGTGATCTGGTATTAAAAGCACCTCATGGAACGGTGAGAATTGAAGCTAATAATATTGAGTTAATTTCAGAGGGAAATCCCGACAAAGGTAAAGGAAATGTAAGTCTAAGTGCTTCAGGATCATTTAGAACTGATTCGGATAGAGTTGCGATACAAGCAGGAGATGTATGTAGTCTGAATGGTGAGAATGAATTGGACTTGAACTCTACTAATAAAATTACATGTAGTGGTGAAATTAAATTAGATGAAGGTCATGATATTCTAACTCAAGTTGCTAGTTATGGTTCTGGTAGTAAGACTCCGACGCAATTTGCTAGAAATATTGCCAAATTAATTGATCTTAAATAGGAGATAATAAATGGAAGTTCAAGATATTCATGTTGGTCATCAGTTACATGTAGCTGCATCTCCAGATTCATTAAATCCCGTACCCAACCCTACAAGAGACCCTATTGCTCTAGGAGTAGCTCCTGCAACGATTCCAGGTTCTATTTTTGCAAGTGGATGTGTTTTAGTAGGTAATCCTCTATCTTATCCTGCAATTGCAGAGGCAGCAGTGATGATTTCTAGACCTAGTGCTGGAATGAATCCTTTTGCAACTAAAGTACCATCTCTTTTAAAAGTAACCACAAAAGCAAACATTCCTCCCACACCATTGGATGTGATGTTTGGTGATCCTGGTGTAGGAATGGTGGGAATTACTATTAATTCCATGACCATCAATATTATTGAATCCGTCGCTATTAATATTGCTACTCCCACACTTAATATTACTGGTGTTAAAAATCATGCAGGAGCTAATAATAAAGTAGGTGCAGAATCACAAACAGGAGCAAGAGCGAAGACAGGTACTGAAGCTAAAGCAGGAGCATCATGTGAAAGTAATATTAAAAAAGTTACTGGACCTCAAACCACATTGATGATTAATGGAGCTCTTTTTACAGGATATTCCAAAAAAAATAAACCTTTTGATATTTCGCATCCTAAAGAAAAGGGTAAAAGAATAAGACATATTTGTGCTGAAGGGCCTGAAGCAGGGATTTATATAAGAGGTAAATTAAAGGGTACACACATCATTGACATACCAGAGTATTGGCAAGGACTGGTAGACTATGATACAATTACAGTAAATCTTACACCTTGCGGAAAACCTGATTTGTCTTTATATGTAAAAGAGATTAGAGAGGATAAAATTATTCTTTCTTCGGATCATTTAACGCAAGTAGAATGTTTTTATCAAGTTTGGGTGGCTCGTTGGATAGATGCTGACAATCATGATGAAAAATTACATGTAGTTTATGATGGAGAAAGTCCTGCGGATTATCCTGGAGATAATTCTCACTACACTATGGGGGTACACTAATGTCATTAACAACTGAAATGCAACAAAAGATCTATGATGATCTTAATACTCAGTATGAGCAAGTTGGATACTTTCAGGATCAAGTTGTCATTGTAGATAATGAGAAAAGAAGTTGGGATACAGCTATTGAAGCATTGGATGGTAATTTATTAGGGCAAATACAGGTTGTAAATAGAGCAATTGATGATGTGAAAGATGCATATAATGTTAGATTTACAGGGATAAACTCTTGTAGATCTGATTTGTTCTGGATGATGACTGGAATAAATTCTAGTCCTACTCCCAAGGAAGTTACATTTAAAGCTGTAGCATTGAATGAAAAGGGATATACTGCTGATGTAGAAGCAGGTGGTGGAAATGTATTAGGTTCAGGAGTTACTTTTTTCCATTACCTAGATCCTGCAACTGGAATATTAACCACTTCTCCTACTAATGCGGTCACTGGTGCTGAACAAGGTGTTTCACCTTATCCTCCTTATTATACTCATGATGCAGATACCTTTAGATTTGGATTTGCCCCTAAGAATTATTATGGAATAAAATATTATAGTGAACATTATGCTTTAGATATTGGAGATACTTTTGTAACAAGTTTTATCGGAACCATGTCTTTAGGTTCTAATCAACTTACTGTTATGAGTCCTATAGGAAGCACAGGTGAAGATTCCGAGGTTAATCAGGTATTAAAAATAGGTCAAATTGTAACATGTGAGGAACCAGGAGTTCTGGTTACTACGACTAAAATTGCTGGTATTACTACGGGTTTTGCTGATTTAAGTCAGATACCCACAACTGGCATTGGAACCACTACGGTTTCTCCTGTTAATGTTATTACTTTAAATACTCCATCAGGTATTGGCGTATCTGCTTTTGATTCGGTATCATTTACAGTGATTGATGATGCTGATACGGGCCCTGTGGGACAAGTGGGAGTGGTGACTTCTAATGGAGCAGTATATAAACCTAATACAGAAAATGGTAGAGATGATCCATATGTCGCTGTTCCCAGTTCAAGTGATCAAGGTGGTATTGGTGCATTATTCAATGTGGGTATTTCTGCCACTGGTACAATTGAGAGAGTTTCAGTGGATGTTGTAGGTCAAGGTGGTTTGGGTTATTCTCCTGGTGACACCGTTAAGATTGCAGGAGATGAACTTGGAGCCACTACTCCTGCTGATGATATAGAATTTACCGTTCAGACAATGCCACAGGGAAGATTTCAATATCAAATAAAAATGGGTGACAATGTGAATCTTTGGTTAGATCCTTTTGTTCCTCAAACTGTTGGAATCATGCAGACTGCTAATATAGGGATGGGAGTTTCTATTGCATTGGATAATTCTGGAGCACCTAAAGGTTCTCAAGGTTGGAATCCTAGTTTAAATGGACAGGAAGTTCCAATGGATCCTAATAATTTGAGAGTTTTAACTAAGGTGGAACCTCCCAATGTTGGTGCAGATAAATCTTATTGGAAAGTAGGATTCCAAACTGCTCCTATTTTTCAGTCTAATCGTGTTTCTGCAGGTGATCCTACAGGTAGTATAGATGATAATGCATTAGGTGCTTTACTTGAAACATTATCTGCATGTGATTCAACTGTGGATAATCCTATTAACAATGCAATTTCTGCTCTGACTCCTATAGAAACGGCTTTCACTGATCATACAGGGAACAATAAATTAATGGTGGATGCATCTAATGCTTTACGTAGTGAAAGAAATGAGGTATGTTTAAGAATATGGGGACTGAGACAATCTATTGGTAATATAAATGATCGGATAACCAAATTAGAAGGTGTGAGATCATTTATAGATGACACAAACGTTCAGAAGGTAGTAGGATGAGTGATTCTTTAACATTACATGGTAGAACCCAGAAGAAACTAATTAATCTTCCCGAAGAATGGGAGAAGTTAGTTGACCTATCTACCGTCACAGTCCACCTTACAGAGGTAGGGGCAAAGCAAAATCTGATTGTGAAAAGAGTGCAAGGCCTTGAGGTTCATTTGCAGAGTCAAGGAATTCCTGTGGACTGCTATTATATGATCGTTGGTGACCTGC
>VTLG01000307.1_pt1 | contig 14020 bp, 25 predicted proteins | sample 4694571 | NCBI WGS metagenome assembly VTLG01 (sample SAMN12604809, study PRJNA352737) | marine metagenome | biome: ENVO:00000447; feature: ENVO:00000209|ENVO:00000569|ENVO:01000036; material: ENVO:00002151; isolation source: viral sequences binned using virsorter ...
AACGGCTGCAGTTGCCTCTGCATTAACTGCGGAAAGCCCCGCTAAAGGTCAACCAATTGCAGTCACCGCAGACACTGTTGTCAACAAAGCGCCTGATAATTTCTTCACACTTCTGGGTAAATTGGTAGGCATGGGAGGATGGCTATTAGGCTTAGTTCTGTTGCTGCCAATGGTGATCGGGTGGATCATACCGGGTCCGCTGCAGAGAGCAAAGAAAAAGAAATAGTAATAATAAAATGGCGGGATATACTAGCGTGCAGCGGTTGGGAAAAAGCGGAGGACGTAGAGTGCCCCACCGTGTACAGCGTGGGGTGGCTTATCAGTCAAACAGACCTAACAGTAAAAATAGCCTCAACTCTAGACTACGAAAATATACACGGAGAAACCGTCAAGGATGAGGAGCTACCAATACCCTACGGGATCACTGCGTTTCCGGCGGGAGTTGTTCTCGATATAATTTATATTCCTCAAGGGTCATCCCCTCAAGTCGCTTAAATACCTCAGCCCATGTTCTGCCAGACGGTGCTTGCTGGTGACGATGTCGCCAACAATGTCTGGCAAAACACAGGCGTCGGTGGGCCTGCTCCTCGTTATGCCGCTTTAGCGAAAAGTTGCTGGTGTTCTCTACAGAATCTGGCATTCTCTTTTCTCCAGCCCAACACCTTCTTACCGTCCAGCTTGTTCAATTCATCCCAACAGTTGCTATCTAGCACGTGAATTGTTCCATTGCGCAGGATAGTAAACCTATGAAAATCATATAGCTTATGCAGCACCATAGACATTGGTAAGCTGCTGTCCCGATGATACTTATCTTCATCGGCACAATCTGCAAACGGCCTGATGTGCGCCACCTGAATAGCCATGGCTGGGTACCACTTGCGATCGACACAGCACTGCACCAACCCGTTCTTTTCTTTAGACATCACAACCCATCTGCGTAGATGGTCGCTACCCACACGGCTGCGTCCAGATCTGTACGTTTGATCTGAAGACGATACCACCGGAGGTACATAGTTATCCCAGCTAGGTTTTTTGGGCCTGCTGGCTAGGGCATGACGCTTGTCTACAAATTCCCAATGATACCCACCACACGTACGCTCTTTTCCGGCAGCAGCCTGACCAACGTGAGAGCCAACTAAACTCTCGTCAGATCTACTAAGAACAAGGGTGTTCCTTATTTTCCTAGAGAGTTTTTTGCGTTTAGCACGCAAGCCAAGCCATTCTCCAGCTGCGGTGAGAGATGGAAACTCCTCACCAGTTTCTACACACTTAACTTTTTTCCTATTAGGCATTACGCCTCCCGTATCCTCGAAGTTCACGCAGCTCTTTCAATCTCCTGTGGAGCGCCATAGCACCCAGAAATGCTCTGAAATCCAGATCAATATCGGAAGATTGTTTAGCCTCGAACTTACCAGTTTTCTTATCGAACCTAAGAATCCAAGCTGACTCCACTTGATCACCATAAACATCAGAGATAGCTTGAGCATAAGCAGCTGCCTGTAGAAAATACTCATCCCAAATACCGGATGATGTTTTGAAATCCACAACACAAAAAGCATCGTTAATATATGCAACGGCGTCAACAGTGCCGGCATAATTATACTCACGGTTGTAGATCTTTTCTTCGGAGCTTACCCACTCAATATCATTCTTAGACACCCAATCTTGAAATCCCTCGATGGATTTAGCAGCGCTTGGTTCCTTGGGCAGCTCTGGCATTTCTCCATTACCCAATTTCCAGTTAATAACCTGCTCGCACCATCGGTGAACGATCGACCCTATGTCTCTCGCATCACTGGATTTCTTTCTAAACGCACCTTTGATGCCATCAAACATATCATCGATGGACATACCATCTGAGAAAGCTGGGTACGCATCCCTCTCTTCCTGATCTGGCACCATAGCTGTGTTAGCTTTGAACCAACGAGCCCCCTCCGCTGCCGCCCATGGCATTAGAGCGGGCTTGCTGATCACATCAAGGATAGTGGTTACGGAGGGAACATACGCACCATCCACATGGTACGTATGCTTTCCCGCATGAAACTCCAGATCTACGGAGTCACCACTGTAGTATTGAATAGCGTGCTTCAAAAGGGCACGTCATCAGATACTGATGCGTCAGCACTGCTGGTTGCACCACCACTACCATTGTACGGTGGTTGAATTTGACCAGACATATACGGACGTCCAGCCTTAGATGTGTTTTGCCACACGCTGACTTGAAACTCTACGCCATTGTGCAGACCTTTGCCGGAGAAGTCCGGTCGCTTTGGGTTATCACCCTTATCGTTGGGAAACAGAACCAACGTGTTGTCTTTCATATCCATACGTCTTTGTTCCTCTAGCTGTTGTTGAAAGTGTGCAAGAGCCTCTAAGTTCTCTTGCTCTATCATTTCCTCTGCCTCAATAGCAGAGGGATATGATTCTATCATAGGCTGTTATGGCTTGTCACCGATGCGGTATGCGATACCCCGTAATCTCCAACCTGAACTCTGGTGGAGTAGGCGCAACCAGTCAAAAACAAGCCAGCCAATACCAAAATAATAAATTTTCTCATATGTTACATACTCCCGATAAGCATTGCTGCTCACTGTTGTCCTCGTAAACTACCCCCCGCTTAGCAGTGGCCTCAGCGTACGGCACCGGGGTAATGGGTTGACCACCTCTACTGCCAGACGGATAGAACGTCAATCCGCGCAGCCCATGGGCGTACTTGTGTACAATCTTTGCAAACTCCTCTACTTTGCCCTCATTGTTTGTTTCGCTACCCCACTCCGGTAGATTGATTGTGCTGCTGATAGCATGGTCTACATACTTCTGGATCTCGTACTGCATCTTAACTCTGCGCTCTGGATCAGCTGCCAGATCTACGGCGGTTTCTATTTCGTCGGGGTTGATTCCTCCGTCGATAAGGGTTTGCGCCGCACCGTCAACGACATACTGATACTTCCATCTGGTTCCGTCTGTAAGGTACCTTCTCCGATATGCGACGGCCATGCAAGGCTCAGCGCTACTGGTTGTTCCGGCGAGGATACTAATCGTGCCTGTGGGCGCGATTGCTCTATATCCGCGAGGACGAGAGAGAAAAAGTCTATCGCAGTGTACATTTGCAGATCGTTCTGACTCATCTCGATACACCTTTAGCCATTGTTTTAGCTCCTCGTTCATTTCATACCGATGACCACGTTTAAGCAGCCACTCGTGCAGACCCATGAGCCCAAGCCCTAGTCTGCGGTTTTTAGACCTGACTTCGTAAACTTTGCGGTATGGTAGCGTTGCGCGAATCGTGCCACATACCAGCATCTTCGACGTAACATTAACGATGTCTTTGAACTCCTCAATCGTAGATATGTTCGCCATATTGATACTAGCAAGATTGCATACATCACTATCATCTTCGCTCGTAATCTCAGTACAGGCGTTCCTAAGAGTTTCATTTTCTTTTTCTCCAAAGTTGAAACTGAATCCCGGCTCTCCTGTGTGCATGGCTTGCTTGCAGTTCTCTACGAACAGATCAGGCATACCTTTGTGCTGCAGAAAAGCGTCATCATAGTTAATAGATATGTTCATCATATCTAGCGGAGCTGGATAATTAAAGTCCAGCTTTTTCATGTCCGATATGGTGTACTCTTTTTGCGATCCAAGATGCATATCATGCCAGTTCTTGGTGCGTATAAAAGACCACACATCATCGTGCTGCCAGTTAAGACAGCCGTACTCAGCGGTGCGACGGCTACCACCCTGCATAACCTGTCTGCCACACTCGTTGATAGCGTACAGCAGGGGGAGGGGGCCAGACGATACGCCGCCAGTGCGGGTTAACGTCCGGCCAGCAGGACGGATCCGGCTTACATCCACCCCAATCCCACCCCCGGTCATCGTGCAATCCATCACGCGCTTAACGAGGGCACCCCACTCTTGGCGAGTGTCCTCCTCAGCGCGCAGCAAATAACAGTTGTTATAGAACGCAGTGCTACGATCGCGACCGGCGTAGTAGATGTAACGTCCACCGGGCAACACTTTGAACTCAGTGATGCATTGTCGCAGGTAATCAAGATCCTCACGGGCCATCAGAGGTGAATCTGTACCATCTCGTGGCCCACACACGTCATCTACGATCACAGCGGCCCTGTCTGGCCACGTTTCGTACTGATTGTGAGCATATTTAGCCTTGAAAATGTCGTAACCCAGCTGGGTTCTAAAGCCGTTAACCATTATTACTTTCTCCTTTTTGTATCGGGTCCACGTATATCTTGCGCGTGCACCTCGTATTCAACACGCCAAGTATCTATAGATTTACCTTCGCGCTCCGCCATGATCTCATCATAACCCTCTGGCGTAGCCCACTTAGCTGGTTTCTTAGCGGAGTTAAAAGCACCGGGGTAATACAGATACCGGCCTATACCCCACAGAACTGCAGCTCGTTTGAGGGCGTCTGACAATCCACCTTTAGCCCCCTCGATCTGGCTGTCATCTGCGCCATCAGATTTTGTAACCCACTCTCCATCCATCTTACAGCTCAGCTCACACACCATGCGACCGCCAACCCACACATCCTTGTTGGACCAACCGGCTGGGCCAAACACCTGATCCAGACGATCCATCACATCGCGGGAGGTTATGTAAACCAGTTCCCCGCTACCGCCCTGCCCCCTGCGCCAATGTAACTTGGCAACAGGGAACGGACGCTTTAGTGCAATTTCTATCGAACGCATTACTGCCTCCTAGTCAGTTTGCTCTGGTGATCTTGGCAAATTACTCAGATCATCGGCATCGATTAATTCCTCGTGGTAGGATCCATCTTCCTCACGCCACGCCTTAAACTTACGCTCCACCCATTCGCCACGAGTGACTATGGTGGGCTTATCTTTTGTACCTATGTCATTCTCATAGATACGTGGGTTGCTGTACTTATAAGGCTGCAACATCTCCTCGAATAAAGAAAGCGGATTACTTCTCATCAACATCGACCTCATTTTTACCTCCTGTAGAAAGTTGAATAAAATGTTTTGCATCCACCACCGCTAGTGGCTGAGCCCGGTTGCGCTTGATAATAAGCAGGGGCTGGTGACCACCGGCGTTGGTAGTTGCTTGGTTCCAAGCCGCCCATATGTTAATGGCCTCTTGGTTCTTGCACTCAATGGAGTAGGGAAACAGATCTCTAGCCGCTTGCGACAGCATCAGATCCTCTCCCTGCGCCCCCATTGACCTTGATTCTACGTCGGCTGCGGGTACCTTTAGATGAGTCAATAACAGTGATCTCACCCATTGCTGTAGACGGCGACCCTTTGCTTTCGCTGATTGTGTCTTCATCCTCTCCCACTTTTCTTGGCGAATCCCATTGTGTGTGATAGTTCATGCTGGCTATGTCAAACCATAGATCCAGCGTCATTTCAGCTGTGTCAAAGTGTCGAGCTTTGCACACCTCGAACCTAGCGTCTGGAGCGGTAGCATTATTGGCCCTCTGTGACGTCGATGTACGTTGCAGCAACACCACGTTACAAGCTAGGTTAGTCAGGTCAGCGGTACCAGCTACGCTGTACTTGTCGATCCTCTGATCCACGCTGGTGTTCTTACGGGCGTGGGTGATCAGCATTATGTGTGCGCCTAGATCACGAGCTGCGATCGATAGCGCCAGCATCAGACGTTTCTGCCCTTGGTAGTCATCGGATGGGATGTCGCCCATGGTCATCAGGGAGTCAACCACAATAAACTTGACCCCGAAGTTAGCTACGCTGTAGCGGATCACCGCCAGCAACGTGTTGAAATTGATACTGCCTTGCTGTCTGTAGAACCACAGCTTGTCTTTAGACCAGCGCGTAAAGCTCATCACATCATCAGTGGTGGGCTGAGCTATCAGGCTGCGCTGCCGCACCATGCGTGCAATGGAGTGCGCACATTTCATTTCGAGCGACACTACCAACGCGGGGATCTTCTGCTCCAGCTGGTGCAAAACTATCTGTCCGGCCAACATCGACTTGCCCGCACCCGACTGTCCACACAGCACCGTGGTGCTACCCTCTTGCAATCTAAATTTGCTATCCATGCAGGGCCATGGCAATCGGCCTCCGGCTAGGTTCTCTCCGTATGCGCAGTAAGTCAGCACCTCATCTGTCCACTCTGTGGCAGGGCCAACTTGACGTTGAACATCGGTAACCCTCTGATATTCTCTCAGCTCGTCACTAGTTATCTGCGGCATTTTTTCTCCTGTAATCTCTTATGACCCAATAGTCTGAGTCCATTAAATCTAACAACACCCCGTTCTTGTCTCTCTTACCACTGGTGGGGTTGTAGTATGGGTTGTGCCCGTTTGAGCTGCTGCGGGGCACCGCCATCATAGCGGCGGCATCCCAATGCACTCGTGCATAATTATAGCCGAAGTCTCGTTCTGTAGATACCACACGACCGGGATGGTTGCGGTTGGTACCGATGAAAAAGTCTGGCTCATCACACAGGCGTTGCATCTGTTGATAGACCTTGAACGCTTTGACGATCGCGGTATCGGCTGATCGCTTATGCACATTTCCTGCCTTTTTTATGGTTTCGACAGAGTCCATTGCTTTGGTCAGCAGGCTCTCTACTTCCACTTGTCCAGTGCGTCGTTTCATCGATGCTGCCTGTCGCAGCAAGCTGTCCATCCGACGTAGAGCCCGCTCTATTCGCGGAATTTGCTTTGGCATATAAATAACACTTTGCGTGTATCTCCTTGATATTAAAAAGAAAAGGCGGGAACCCAGCAGCTGACCGCTCCTCAAAAAAATAATGAGGCATTTTTAATTCAGCGCTGGATCCCCAGCCAATGGTTAATGGAGCGAGCAGTTTTTCCACCGGATACTCAGCCGGTCTGTCCATGACAGCGCTTGTACTTAGCGCCTGATCCACATGGGCACAGTTGATTGCGCCCAACCTTGGGCCATGCACGCGCTAACGTACGCCCAGCCCCCAGCCTAGGCGCACGTGTCCACACTACGTGTTGGTTGCGCGGCACAGCAACGTACTCTTTACTTAAAGTCGCAATACCAGTTCTCCTGTTTGAGCCCCAGCTTTCCAGCTATCTCTCTGGTGAGCCGTTCCACCTCGTGGCAATCATTAGCCATCGCGGATCCACACTCAAGCACCACGTTAGCCAGCGCCCTACTCTCGTTAATAGCCTTCACTAAAGCGGCACGATCGTCAGCCGTCAAACTTGATTTGGGTGCCTTCTTTTTAACTTTCTTGCTCATAATTATTCCTCGCTGTAAGTTCCATGGTATGGATTGGGATCGGCATCAATTTCTGTCATCTCTAAAGCGTCATCGTTGCCAAAGGTTCCCATCCAATCATCCTCATCTACGTCTTTCATCGATTCCCGCCACTCCTCATCGGTTACACCTGTGATGATGAACTCACGCTCTGACGGCGTCAGCTTAGGCATCACATTTTGGATCAGCTCGCCGGCACGCCAGCGCTGTAGCTGCTCATTGGTTACGTCGAGGTTTAGCGTGCGCACCTCACCTGACATCATAGATTTTCTGGTTACCATCATCATTAGCTTACCCTCACTGCGTTGTCCACCACGTCCTTTTTGTAGCAATCTCCGTATTCCCAAGATCCAAATGTCATGGGGGATTTTACCGCACAAAACCAGATACTGCTAGGAGTTTCGTTTTTCTCCAGCTGGTTCTTTTTAAGAACGTGCCATGTCCAGCCATGCTGGTTCTCCCACACTTCATACGGGTTGTCTACGGGGCGGCTCTTGCCGCACGGGTTTGTGGCTCTCATCATGCTATCTCCCATTCACTTTTGTTAACCTTTTCACGGCAGCTCTGGCACGTGATAGCTGACCATGCGAAATGATATAACCTATTACCTTGTAGGCAATGTGGGCATACCGAAAAGCCGCATTTAGGACAGCGCAGTACCGTGCCATCTTTCTTCGCTCTAGTGCGTCCGTTTACTTTCTGCATCAGAATTCCTCCTTGTTCAGGTAGGGTTTAATTTTCCAATACGCCTTAGTCACACCGTCTCTGGGTACAAGACCCCGCTGGTCTGGCATCTGCTCTACTATTTTCCAGAAGATGTCCATCATTTCCACACAGTTCAGAGTCTTTTGACCCTCTTCGAATGTACTAAGGTCAATGTTCACCTCTAGGTAACCACTAACCATAATGCACTCCAAAATGGAGGACAGGGGCGGCGGGATTCCTACCCGCATGAGCCGACGGCAACCGTAAGGTTAGGTCAGCAGCCCAACCAAGCGTCCACCCTGCGAAGAGTGGTGAGACTTCAGACAGCGTCTGAAAAGCCCCGGCGCTACCCGTGCGCCTGTGCGTTATCCCCCGGTCGGAGGGATGTTCCGCAACGCCCCCCAAAGGTGTGCCCACCTCTGGTTGTCCATTGTTAGTTTTACTGTTCATACCCTGTATGTAGCAAGTTCCGTGCCAAAAAAATAACCTGATAAATGCTCACTTAGATTTTTCTCTATGTAAAATTATTTATCAAATAGTAAGAAATCTTACGTGCTAGTCCTCTATTTCCCTAGTCCTAGCTCTCACGTTATGGGGTGAATAGTTCCCAACCAGCCCTCGAACCTCGTTCAGACAGCGGATGGTCTTGGGGTTGACCTTCTCTACCACTCCGGTCACCCAGCACTCATCGTCCACGTACGGAAGTTTCAGCCATACTGTATCGCCTGACTTCATGGGTTGTTGCTCCGATAAATTTTTTGTTTGCGACCCCATAAAACGAAGATTAACCCGGGCAGATACCGCACGTCAACTATTATTTTAACTCCCATATATCCCTGGGAAATCAAGTAGTTACAGCCCAAGTGTTAGTATGTTGAAAGATGCAGATTGTACACGTTGCCAGCAGACAACCCAATTACGATCGTTAGCGTTCGATCCATCTGCGACAAAGACGCCGCGCAACTAACGCCCTTAAGACGGGGTAGTAAATCATCGTTAATGTGCCCATTAGATAGGGCCGGTCTGGCATAGCCGTAAAGTATGGGATGGATAAGATTAGATGCGGATCAATTTCCCTGTAGGGCACAACACGTCTAAATGACAATGCCCTTTAGAGTGTGGTAAAAATACAACACATAACAATGAATGAACTTTATGATTTTTGCATGAGGCTCCGGCCAGATGTCAGACAGGTCTGAGGCCAAATCCCAGCGTGCCAGAAAACGCCATCGTAACCTCGTGGCTAAGCACGCGCCACGATACAACCGCGCCGCGACCTATCGCGATCGTACCAAATACAACCGCGTAAAGCATAGGGTAATTCCCCTACCGGAGGCCAACGAGCCCTAGCAGGAATTCCGTGGTTTACGCTCTCCGGTGACGTTACCCGCGCCGTACAGGCTAGCGCGGGTTATATGCCAGCACGTACGGGCGTTCGCCCGGTAGCGCGAACATGGCTACCTTATCGGCGACCGTTACTGGCGCACCGTTATCGACGCGTACGAACGTGTCGTTTTTATAGGGGTTGTAGGTTACCAGTACAGCGTCACCAGACATGGCGTCATCGTGAAACATGTTAACAACATCCGATGATAGACCGGCGTCACTACGCGCCAGCCATTCGCCAGATATACCGGCGTGTACGTTTTTACGGCCTTCGGACCGTACCCGCTGCTGGCCAGCTTTACCTACCAGCAACCGTGCATTTTGCAGCCAGATAAACTCCGGATGCCCGACCACGCGGCCAGACTGGCGCTCAGACCATACATGGCGCTGTAGGTTATAGTAAACGTAGGATCTTTTCATAAAATTACGCTCCCGCGACCACAAAGCCGCTAGTATCGTTTTTGGCCTTACCTTTGGCCGTGAGCCCGACAATTACGCCGGCGGGATCTTGATAGCGAACGTCGCTAGCGTCGCCATTTACAACCGTTCTGCCCAGCCAATTATCGGGCAGATCACCACTAAATACCACGGCCAGATTAGTATCTGAATTATGCCGTAGCTGTTTTTCTACTACTGGCTGGAACGCAGCCACGCCAGAATAGCTAAAGGTCGAATGATAGTTAGATGGCACCGTGCGCCCGGGAATTTTCGTGTAGTCATACCACGCCACGGTGGGAAATAGTGACATTAGATTTTCGTTTCCAATCCATTCTAGCTCCCATCGCACGTCGCTGGTGCCATTTAATCGTACGGCCAGCGTCATATTCTCGCGGCTAGCTTTACGCTGTAGCCGTTCAACATCACGTACCAGTAGCGCCATAAATTCATCGCGATACTGTAGAAACATTAAAGTCTTGCGGATCCGTGCGCGCTGTACGCTGTTAAACGCGCCACGGCCGGCAGTATTGAGGCAACCAGCCTTGCAGCCGGCAATGTCGGCATATGGGCATAGCGTTCGTTTCGTGCTAACGCTATCAGCTGGCGATAGGTATAAAATCCCTGTTAACACTCCAAGTTTTTCGCCCTTTATGGTTTTAGTGTTAGCGGTGCCTAGCAACGTTGTGGGCAGCTTAGAAAATAGCGGATCCGATTCGACCATAGCCGCGATATGCGGATGTAGGTCGGCGGTATTGAATAGTACGTTATTTACTCTAATCATCGCGATTGTCTCCCCATTGCGTGTCGCCCGTCATAGCTACCATATGCTCGATAACGCGCAGCATTTCATGTTGTGATACTGATAATTGCGTGGCGCTGGGCAAATCGCCTCGCGTGTTCATGTCGTATAAGTCCCAACGGGTATAGCCGTCGTGATAGTACGACTCGATATAGCTAGCCGCTAGATCGCGCAGTACCTTATCTCGTGCATGGTTCATAGTGTGTTGCCTCATCATAGGCGTGGCCAGAAACCGAATGTAGCATGGCCAGCTTGTGTCTGCAACCACTATATGATGTGCACTCTGTGCACTCACCCCGCGGCCTAGACCATCCGGCGCTCAATATCTGGCGCCATTACTAGCGCGTGGCGCGCATGGGTAACGCGTGCGGCTGGCGAACTACAACCGACGGTTTATGTTCGACCCAGACCGACATCGATCGCCGACCGAAAAGGAACCCGGGCGACCCCTTTTTCTTTTGACTATGTTTTATATATTCTATACACACAGCATTCCGTGATTTTACCTAATATAAGGCACCTCTAATATGGGCATACTTAGTGACGCAATAAACCCCCTAAAACGGTGGTGGGAGTTATACCCAGAACATGAGGAAAGAGCTAGAAACCTGTTAAGCAGCTCTGTTTCTGAGGATACTCCACTAAAGCACAAGGCTTGGCAGATGCCATTAGGGCTGATGTCTTATGTTGCCTCCCCCATAACATCTGGATTTGAGGCCATAAGAGATGAACCCATAAGGGATGTGATGATTGGCTATGGTATGGATGCTGATAAAGCCCAGAATATAGCCACTGGCATAGGCATGGCGATGGATGTTGCTGTTCCTGTTGGTGCTGCTAAAAGCGGTGCCACAGTCTCTCAGGCGCTCGCTAGGCGATTTCAGCCTAATGTGGGCCCAGTAGCCCTAACCCAGAATATTATTCGTAGAGAGCCCGTTCAGAAAACCAAGGAGTCTCAGATCCTACCACCTTGGTATAGTGGGGCCGCAGGTAGAGCTGCACACATGGGGGCTGGAGCTGTTCGTGCTGGAGCTGATTTTGCCCAAATGCTGGTTAGTCCTAAAGCTGCGTATCTTTTTCAGAAATATGGTTTTTCGCCATCTAATGTAAGGGATATAAAAAGGGATCTAACTACTCAGTTGGAACTGCTGGAGGGGCCAGTTTATAAAAAGGGGGGTGGTGGAGAGATTACCTCTGAGAAGGTTTCAGCACAAACATTAAGAAATCAGCTTCACTCTAGGCTTGCCTCTACATCAGCTATGCTTAGGAAATTCTTTCCAGAAGATGCTAGGCGGGAGCAATTTGAACAGGATCTGTTTGGGCAAGTTTTACCAGTACAGCGGTATACAACCGCCAACCAGCTAAGCGAGACAGCCACTCCAATCCGTGAGGTTCTTGACATACCTCCTCAGATAACGGATCAAGCTGTTCTCACACACCTTAACCCCTTTATCCGCAGGTGGTGGGGTTTAGAAGGAGATATAGCCTTAAATGCTAAACCGCTCCAAGAAAATCCATACACAACTATAACTAGAACCAGCGCCAAAGAGGGTTCACCGGATGCACCGGTTAGAGATTTTCTGGATATTTGGAAACAGATAGATGGGCCGCTATCTAGAGATAAAATTATACAGTTTGCTAAAGATAATAATAAAGCTCTCGATGATATTTTAGAAGAAGAATTTAATGCGAAATTAAAAAGCCAAAAATCTGCTGTTTATGCCAACACTCATGGGAACAGGAAACTTAATAGGGTTGGGGAAAGAATGCACACTGATGAGGAGGCTCTCAAAACAGCTAACAATGCAAAGGCAGCGGCCAAACGAGATCTAGCGCCAAAGGGCCAAGCTGCGAGATTCTACGATATAGGGGCTCTTGAACGCAGTATGCTTGATGAGGGTGGTTATATATCTGTCGGTGGGCAGATACTATCTGCCGATCGTATGTTAGCTCATGTGCAGAACAGGCTTATTATCCCCAAAGACAGCCAAGAGGGTGTATGGGCCGTTGTGGACGTTTTTAGACAGGGGGCTGGTGGTGATCCTAGAAAGCCTATTTACACGCTAAAGGGTGCGTTAGGTCAGGCTGAAAAAGTGCTAGAGGCTGGATCTAAGTATGACTTTATCGCCGCAGATATGTTCCCCGTTGTTAAGCGCATGGAGGATGGAAAATACAATATATTTACTACCAAGGGAGAAGGCACGTGGGATGTTAAGGAAGTTTCCCAAAGAATACCGGGATCCCCGCGTGAAAAGGATGACATAATAAGAGCAGCCTTGGAAAAGAAGTTTGCAGACCGCCCATCAGGAGAATGGACAGCTGATTTCGTCACATCTCGTGCTGTACCAGCTACAGCCATAGGGGGCGCAGCTGCGTACGATCAATACCAACGTAAGAAGGAGAGGGGATTACTAGCCCCATACTAATGCGAACAGACAAACAGGAAACCTTTATCGAGCAATACTGCCTAACTGGCAATGCAGCTAAGTCTGCAGCCATGGCTGGTTACTCCTCGCCCAAACAGCGGGGCTACGAGCTAAAGAACAAGTTCGCTCATCAGATAGAGGAACGCCAGAAGAAGATGCTGCAGGACTGTGTGCCGGGGGCCATTATGCAGCTGCAGAGTCTAGTTACAGATGCTGAGTCTGAGTCGGTTAAGCTGGGCGCAATCAAGGATGTGCTGGATCGCGCCGGCCTAAAACCCACAGAGAAGATAAGACAGGAAATCTCACACGTGGAACAAGCGTCCACTGATGAGCTGCGCAGGGAGCTAGAGGGGCTTATGGGCACATCTGATGCGTCTGCCATCCCTGATATCTTGAACTAATGCCTATCCAACGTTGTACATTGCCATCTGGCAAAAAAGGATATAAATGGGGAAAATCTGGAAAATGCTATGCAAATAGAGCCGGTGCAGAGCGCCAAGCAGCCGCGATCCACGCCAGCGGCGGCTACAAGAGCAGAACTGGCAAAAGCAGTAGAGGTCGCTAGAGAACTACGTAAGCGCGAGCGCTACGGAAAGATAGATCTCTACGATCCATACCCTTACCAGCAAAGATTTCACGACACAGGCGCAGAGGCCAACCAGCGGCTGTTGATGGCTGCTAACCGCATAGGAAAATCATATTGCGGAGCAGCTGAGCTAGCCTATCACGTTACAGGGTTGTACCCGTCATGGTGGAACGGTCGCAGATACAGACAGCCTATAGTCGCATGGGCGGGCGGGGTGAGCAACGAGACTACTCGCGATATTGTACAATTTGAACTATTGGGTTCCCCGGATGATCCAGAGGCTTTTGGTTCTGGCGCTATACCAAGAAGCTGTATCATAAAGACAGAACGAAAACCCGGCGTACCCAACGCCAAGAGCATGGCACTTATTCGTCATGTCTCTGGGGGGAACTCCTCTTTATTTTTCAAAGCCTACGAGATGGGCATAGAAAAGTGGCAG
>VTLG01008279.1_pt1 | contig 14019 bp, 30 predicted proteins | sample 4694571 | NCBI WGS metagenome assembly VTLG01 (sample SAMN12604809, study PRJNA352737) | marine metagenome | biome: ENVO:00000447; feature: ENVO:00000209|ENVO:00000569|ENVO:01000036; material: ENVO:00002151; isolation source: viral sequences binned using virsorter ...
AATGATTGCCATGATAAAAGTCTATATCATAACGAGATTCATTATCCCAAGTTTGTCTTGCATCTCTATACCGCCTGTACAGCTCTTGGTTGTAATCCGCTCGTTTATCTTTTTCTAATACCATTAATTTTCTTCTGCCGCAAGTCTTTGAACAAGAATCCTGTTTAACAATCCTTTTACTTGTGGGTTTAATGTTTCTGGAGCAATCATTTTTCTTTGTAGCATTTGCCCTTGTCTTCGTGAAAGAGGTGTAGCGATTCCAAATGAACTCATATATGCTGAAGTTAATTTAGGTACATTCATTTCGACTTCACTCATAACGCCGTCTTTTACAATGTATTTATCTGGAGATACAGGTCTTACTCTTTTTTCATTTTCTAACAACGACATAAAGTTTGCCATTTGCTCTTCTTGTGAAATTTCTTCTCCATCAGACTTATTGCCATAATTTAAAATAGCTTCAAACTCAGGACGGCTCATTTGAAATTGTGGAGGAATACTTGTAACTTCTCCTAAGTTTTTTAAACCTAAGTCTTTAGCCCTTACTGTTTTACCCATCAAACTATTAACATTAACTTGACCACCCTCTTGCATAGGAACACGTTCTTTTGAGCTAGGTATTTCAGATTGTTTCATTCTCTGTCTTAACCTTTTTATCTGCTCTTCAATTCTTTTGTCTTGTGCATCTGCATCTTCAAACTCTCCCGTAAACGGATTCATATAAACTCTTCCTATCAATGAATCTGGTGGACCAATAAATGTTTCAGGATTACGTAACTCAAATTGTTTGCGTGGTTGTACTTGACCACCCTCTTGATACATTCTAGGATTCATGCGTTGCATTGGGCTAAAGTTCATAGCAGGGTTCATAGGTCTCTGCATCATAGGTTGCCTGTTTACCATACCGCCCATTTGATAATTATTTATAGGGCCACCTTGCTGTTTTATATTTAAGTTTTTAATATCGTCTAATGCCATCTTAACACCTTCTCTACCTAAGTCAAAAGCGCCCTGACCAATTCTTTCTTCACCATAAAACTTTGGATTTCTTGCAAGTCCGTAAGCACCGCGAACGACATCTGCTAAATCATCGGCATCCATATCTTTAAAATAATCCAAACTTTCCCCGTAAGCATCCATTGTATTTTCTGGTACAGCTTCATCTACGAGTTTTAACATACCTTTTTTACTTAATCCACCTATCGGGTCTCTATACAATCGGCCACTAGCATCTCTTCTATTTGCTATCTTACTAGCTTTTGCTTTCATAGAAAACGGATTAACTTTTGCAGCTTTTTTTCCTATAGAACCAATTACTGAACCCGGTGTTGCAATGTCCATAACTATCTGAGCAATATCTTGATTAGACATAGGTGCTTGAGATACAGACCCTACATTCATAGTTGAGGCAAGGTTAGCCATTGGTAGATTTAAACTTTCAGTTGGGTAATATGTCTGAGAAACTCTTGTTCTATCTGCGACCATCCCACCTTCTTGCATTTTGCCCATAGCTTTGGCTATTGCCATACCGCGTTTGCGTTCGTACTCTGATATTTTACCATCACCATCTAAGTCTGATTTCTTTTTATTAAAACCAGTGCCTTGATTGTACATTCTACGGCTGTGCACTTCTCCACCCTCTTCCATCTTAGGCATAGTATCTTTTAAGTCAAGATTTATAAAATCATCTTTTATTTGATTAATATTATCATATTGTCCAGATTTTATTAACTCATTCATTAAATACGCCTTAGTAGAAATGTCTACTAAATAATTATTTGTTACTCTATCTATCTCGCCTTCAGCTGGAGGAACGCCTTTTTTTGTATTTTTAGTTAACAAATTGTAAGACTTGTTATATCTTTTGTATTCAGGAGTATCAGCTACATTAACACCATTACGTTTGCCTTGATTTATAATTGATAAAATGCTATCAATAGAGTCTTCTCCAAGCATTTTAGGGCTTTGAATAGGCATTGGGCTTCTTCTAATATCTAACTCTCCACCATCTTCGTACTGTACCATACCACCTTGCTCTTTACTGGTTCTTAATCCTAAAATGTCTTCAAGTAAACTACGTGTTGTAATTAGATTATCTCTTCCGCCAAATAAATAATTTAAAAAATTACCTCTTTCATCTTCTGGCATATTCGGTATTCTACCAAAAGGTTCAAATGTATCTTGTGACATTTGAATTTCTTCAAGCGCTTCGTCAGGCAACATATTAACTTGCTCTCGCGCTGACATAACTTCTGGTCTATAAGGTTGAGCTAAAGCGACCTCCTCAAGCTCTCCTAAAGAAATATTTGGACTCTCCCTTCTCATAGATAGCGGCGAAGTATCTCGTGCTTGTAGTGCTAACTGCTCTTCAGCTGTTTTTAAAAAAGGATTTCTTGTACCTGTTTTTTCTCCCATCATAGCAGCTCTTTGAAAATTTTCTTTTTGCTTTTTAAAAAAGTTACTAATTCTTCCACCTTCTTGGTACACGGGTGATTTAGGTTGGGCTATGCCATTTTGCATAGAGGCAGAGGCAATCAACGCATCAATAGCAGTGTTGCCATTCTGCATTTGCTGTCTATCTCTACCTACTTGTGTGATTTGTTGTAGTACGGGCAGGTAATCAGGTACCGCCTCTTTTGGTATAATGTACTCTCCGCCCTCTAGCTCAACGTCTGGACCGTTAGCCACTGAGGCCGGAACTCCTCCTTGTGAATGTGATGGGCCTCTGACGAGACCGTAACTTGGGAATCTTCCCTTGCTTGTATTAGCCATATAGTATGTGGATTTATAGCCTTATGTTTATAAACAGTTAGTGAAGATATTCTTCACAGTCTATTAATATAGTTAATAAAATAATAGTATGCAAATAAATATTTTAATTTGTTCTAGCTCCTGTCATCCAGTTATATTTTTTAAGTTTAGAGAAGGTACTGCGTTTTTTATTTGACATTTTAAACTCGTCTTTAGTGCTGGCTTGGCTTTTGGGTGGACGTGCAAAATAGTCTGCATAGTATAACGCATCCATTAGGTCATCGTTTCTAGGTTTAGGGTGCTCAAAGAACTCATCAACGATTTCTGTCATCTCTCTGCGGATATACAACTTCTTGGAGTTTACAATAGGTCCAAGTGTAGTTTCTAGTCTATCTTCTTTTTTAATTCTAGCTGGAGGTTTAACGCCTTTGAATATGCCCGGCATCAATCTTTTCTCATTGGCACTCATACGCGTTACCATATCTCTGACCATTTCTTGCGCTGCTACCGTTTCAATCGTTACGCGCTTGACCGGACTGTACTTCTTTGCTATCTCGATAATTTTTGCAGGAACATCAAATGTAGGTATACGCTCTCTAAAGTATTCTAGTACGTATCTATTCTTACGAGAATCAATAGCCATAACTAATATTACCTGATAATCAGAAGTATCTGATGCGGTAGCTGCAAGGTCTACACCAATGTAAATGTTTATTGGTATCATCTCGTCTTTTTCTGCTAGATAGTTAAAATTACTCATTTTTCTTCTATCACCAGAGTAGTATTGAATCCTATCTATCTTAAACGAAGCGTTCGTTACGTCTCGCGCATCGTTCATATACTCTTGTGCAAATTTATTGACAAGACCTGCTTCTATAAACTCCTGTTTCTTTGCTCCTAGTTTTTTTAATGAGAACTGTTCAGGCCATATAGACTTACCGCTCTCTATCGCACTATGGAAGTATACATCCCAAGGATAGTGCCTATCGTCTTTCTTTGCCTGCTGGAACCCATCATAGGTCATTTGTAAGAAACTATCAAAGTGTACAATCGTACCTGCAAGCCATATCCAGCCTTCTCTACCCGGTGATTCTTCTAATGCAGGATAAATTGTAGATACCACCCACCGTTTAATATCATTTCTTCTGTCGGGGGTCTTGGTATTGAGTTCGGATTCAAAGTCGTCTAGGATAATACCGGTATACCGTACATCTACTTCAGCACGACCTCTTAACCTTTGGCTAGTACCCTTTGCGATAATTCTATCACCTTTGGGCGTTACAAGGTCCTTTTCTGTCCAGCGCTTTCCAACACTACCGCCATCCATATTACCAAAGTAATACTTAATCATCTTATTTGTTTCTAGGTGATACCGTAAAAACTTAAGGTGGTCAATGGATTGTCCCTGTTCTTCCGATACCCACGCAATAAAGTTTTGGGCATCCGCACCAGAAAAACATAGTTTATGTAAGATTGCTGTCTTGGATAGTATAGATTTGCCAAAACCCCTAGGAAGTATAATACATATCCTTTCACCTGGCTTGGTAGATATCAATCGTTTTGATATTTGGTAGTGACAAAGGGGTGAGGCACTTTTGTTTAAGAAGTCGTTTGGCAAGAAGGCCCTACCAAAAAACAATAAGTCATTATAACACTTTGCTAATACCTCATCTTTTTCTGACATCTCAGAAGCGGGAGGTATAATGTTAAATGTTTGCAGGCTATTGTCTAGCTGCTTTTCTTTTTTTGTAGGCTTCTCTTTTTCTTTTTTTGTTTTCAAGCGTTAGCTTTCTTTTTCGGCGCTTTCTTTCTTTGGCTTTTTTGTTCGGCATCTACCACTTGACCCTATTAGCCCAATAAGCTGCGCTCATTTTTCCTTTAGCAATATTCTTTCTATGCCTTGCTTTAAACGACTTGCGTTTCATTTTAGTTGCACGAGATTCCCCTGCTTTAGGCTTTCCCGCTGTCTTTGCACCTTGCTGTCCAAATCGTATTGTTTTAATCTTATCGCCTTCTTTGGCAACTACGATATGACTTTTCTTTGGATGGTTTGGTGTCCGCTTTGGTTTATTGAATCCACTTACACCAGCTCTAGCTAGGCGTGGGTCTTTCTTCCTCATTTTTTCCTCGTGGTCTTTTTACGGGTAGTTTTCTTTTTACCACCACGTATAAGGTCTGCATCGGCTTTACGTGCACCACCTTTACCAGTGGCAAAGCTACGAACACGTCCCGCTGCCCAAGCGTGGGCGCTTGTGCCGGGCCTCGAACCGCTGGAATAGTACGCCCCCAACCCTCTGGAGTAGACCTTGGACAGGGTAGACTTTGCTATCCCTGAACTTTTAGAGTATTTACTAATAACGGCAGACTTTGAACTACCTCCGCTTTTTCTTTTTGGTGCGCTTTTTTTTCTTGCTGGCACTTTGACTCCTCTCTTTTGATATTCTATCCATCATGGCTGGTGTGAGTTTACCAGCAGCATAAAGCTTTCTTGTTTCTATTATCTCTGATTCTACTTTAGATGGACTTTTAGCGCCCCTAACGTATTTTTTAGGGACACCTCGTTTTGTCTTTGCTACTTTTTTAAATTTACGCTTCATGGTTATTTCTTCTTTTTCTTAACCATTCCACCCTTCATCATTTTCTTACGCTTGACCATTCCGCCACCCATCATCTTTTTCTTCTTCTTGGCGCCAGACTTCTTCTTTTTGCTATGATACGGCATTATTTACTCCTAGTTAGTATTAATTGATATTTTGTACGATTCCAGGTCATGTATCTTGGATACTGCCACATTACCCTGCTTTACCTTCCGGTAACATATTAGACTCAAAGGCTTTGAGTTTATCACGGGAAAACCCGGTAAACTCCTGTATGAGAGCTACAGAGTCTGTTTTCTTCTCCGTAGATAGTAATCCTGAAATCTTCATCAATGTTTCTAGTGCGCGCAACTTATCTGCATCCCGTGCATCGCTTTTGTCTACTACTTCCTTTGCTTGTTCTAATAAGTATGTCTTGGTAATACCAAGGTCATTCATTAATTCTTCTACTTCTTTATTCACAAGTGTCCTTATCTTTTTTTGTTTGAGTAATACTTTGGTCCTTTTATGTGCATAATCCCTGTTATTGGTCTTATAGACATTTAAATACGCCTCTACTGGTTCTCTACCCAATGCTATCATCTTTGCAAACAACTTCTCTCTATGGGTAATAAACTTGCTCTCATCGTACTTTTTAAAGGTATAGATGTCCTTTGGCGGCTTACCTGTTAGTTTATGGTCCTCTGTTGCGAAAGATGTACCCAGTAAGGTCCTTACGTAGTAGGTCTTCTTACCTTTCTTGTCGTTATACATCAATGCTTTACGTAAAATAGTTAGAACCTGTCCATCATCGCTTGTTACCCACTGTCCTTCTTCTGCGGTCCTCCAATCATCTTGCAACTCTTCTTTGCGGTGATGTTTACGAAACTCCTCCTCATTCTCGTATATATGGTAGTCCACTCCCTTTATGGTCTTTTTGTACATATTAGGCCTCTGCGGTGAACTCCCCATCGTATGTATCTATAAGCAGAGGCAGTTCAATCTCTTCTATGATGAGTAGTATCTCTGTCATGTAGTGAAAGTCCCCTGTTTCTTGAAACTTGCTGGACAAAGATTTTAATTCATCAATAGCTGGGCCTAAATCAAAAACCCCTTTTGGAGTTGCATTTTCCATGCAGATAATATAAAAATAGTTATTTTGGTATACAAGAAAAAAGGTGTTGACACTTATAGGTAAAAACCAATAAATTTAAAACGTCGGTTGAAGCAATTAATAATATATTAATATACTAATATATTAAAATACTAATATACTAATATATTAATATTCTAATATAGTAATATACTAATATACTAATATATTAGCGCGGTTTTATAATATTAGCGGCGGTGTGACCTTTCAATCACCTCGATTGGTATGTCCTCCTTTTATCACACCGTCGCCTTACCTTTCCTAAGCCAGCGCGCTCTCCCAAAGAGCTTGCGCCTGGCGCTACCTAAAATCTCTAAAATTTTGAAAAAAAAATTTAATTATGTGTCCCTTTCTTTTTTTTACACACGGCACCCCCTCGTTAGGATTTCAGGTTGTAAAAGTTAGGTTGAAAAAAGCAAGGCCGATTCTAGGTTGAAATTTATTTTAAAAAAGATGGAACCTTTCTGAAACCTATTAGTATTAAGAGTAAACATAATATCAATTAAAGAAAGGAAAAATATACTATGAAAATAGATGAACTAAAAAAACAAGTACAGGATATGCAAGACAGCATCCAACAAGCCCACAGCGAATTACAATCCGCTGAACATACTGTTGATGACTTAGAATCATACGCCTCTAGCTGTAGAGAAAACATCTCAGACTGCAAAGTAACGGTTAACGACTTAGATGACGAACTAGAGGTTTTGAAACTTAACTTTGACAACCTTGAGGGGTTTGATGTGGACAAGGTCAAGAGAGAGGCTTTTCAAGAAATTGGTGATGCCTTGCGAGACCTTGTCTCCCAGCATATCGATAAGATTGTTGCCCAAGCTGTCAGCGCTTACGAAGAAACAACTGAAACCGATAACCAATGATAATAACAGGGGGGCCGCAAGGCCCCCCAAAGGAAAGGAAAAACAATGACTAGAGCTGATATTTATGAAACTATACTATATTACACAAGACGAGCAGAAGAAGACGCCGAAACATTACAAAGCAAGAAATCCCAAATAGCTAATGAATTTCATACTGAAAGAATAAAACTATCTACAAATAAGATACAAATATTTATAGAGAAACTTAAAACAGTTGATAAAGAAGAAAGGAAAGAAAATGAAGCAGTATAATGTAGAAATAGCAGAGGTCTTTGAAATTGCTTACGTAATGAACATACACGTTGAAGCACCGGATGAAGACACCGCTGAAGCTAAAGCCCTTGAAATAGCTGACAGCAGAAGAGCTAATGCACACGAACAAAACAGAGGTATGCTTGAAAGGGAAATCGAAGTAGAAGAAGTCTAACTGAAGAGCCTTCAATAGGCGAAACCCGGGAACTTTCTCGGGTCTTAGACAGTATAAGATAGTAAGTTATTTGACATAAACAATCTTTCCTAGGTGAATCTATTGGACCATTGCCTGTAAGCGTTCAAGGGAAAGAATAAAAGAAAGTAGGAACACTATGGAGCGCATAGCAAACAGAAACGCACGTGAATACGTGCAGAGGAACGAACCTTTCCAAGGTTCAAATATGTTTGGATTGTTTGATGATGATGACGAAGGGAGCAACACCCCTTACGTTGTCTACTCTTACGGGTACCATTTCCCGATGTTTATTTACCTAGGTAATAGTTGGTATGAAAACTCGGATAAGTACTCAGTAAGCACATCGAAACAGCAAACACAAGCACACCCGCAGATGGATACAATTAAGATGACAACAAAAGAAATGAAGGAACTGCTAAAAAAGAACCTAAATGAAAGAATAAATAGGTCATAGGGTGTAGGGTCCTGGGCAAGACCATAAACTGCCCCCTTTCTCTAAACTATTTTTAATGGACCATTCACGTAAGTAGTAATGATTACTATTAATTCACGTAGATAATTCACGTAAGTAGTTTTATACAGAACATTCACGTAGCTACCTAATTTTTTTAAGTCAATTCACGTAAATACTTAAAATTTTAAAGTGTTATTCACGTAAATAGTATTTTTATAGTACAATTCACGTAGGTAGATATTAATATATTAGTGGTCAATTATACATAATAGATGCAACAACCTATTAAATATATTTATTCTATATATAAGCATACTCACCCCCCTAAACAAAATTAATTTATTTTTTATGGAACTTTTTTATTTATACAGCATATTAAGGGTATAGTTTTTAATTATTTGAAAGGAAAAAACACAATGAAAAAACAAGATACAATTAAACTAAACAAAGCGTCTTTTAGTAGTAGAAAAGACAGTAGACCAAATGTAACCCTAGATTCTATACCTAAAAATAAAAACGGAACGAAGGGTTTAACAGTTACTTGTTGTAATGGTGCTGAAGTTTCAATTTGGGAGTTTGAAAACGGGATGGTTGAAATAGATATTAATGAACACAACGTAAAAGAAAAAGACTTAGTGTCGCTAGACGTATATAAAGGTCGTATTATGGCTGAAGGAATAAGCCCTTTTTACGTAAAATCTTTAAAAGCAAGTAGTAAAACAACTAAGGTTGACTTCTCAACATTCGAAAAATAAACTAAAACTAGGGGGGTATTTATTGCCCCCCTAAAAACTAAAGGAAAAAATAAAATGAATACAATCAAAACACATTTACCAATTTACAATGGCAACTATGGTACTATATGGGAGGACGCACCAAACGAGGAATACGAAGTAGAATACATCAATGAATTGAGAGCAGAAAAAAATCTTAATCCTATTGAATTTGATGATGTAGAATTTGATTATAAAACTTTTTACAATGAATTGAGCGAACTCATTACTAATGAAGTGGAGTTTCAACTCAAAGATTATGTTCATTCCATTGAGTATTTTAAACTTAATAGCCCTAAATACTATAATTATTCTAACGATTTTATTGAGTGTGAAATTGCACCAAATATGGAAGCTATAAAGGAATATATCAATAAATATCAAGAGGAATGGAGTCAATATTTAAAAGATAATTACACGTCTTATGATGGGTTTATATCATTCCATTCTAACGACCATAAAAGTGAGGAATGGGAGCTAAATACAGCGTGTAAAGACTATCATAAACTTGGTGCTATACTTGGCTTTATAGCTCAAAATGAAGACATTAAAGAGTTTGATATTTATGATGGTGTAATTGGTAATATTAGTATTGACATATTTAATTACGATACTTTACTAAATAATTAAAATAACTTGGAACTTTTTAAAATCTCAATCGTATACTAAACATTAAAAGGAATAAAATTATGAAATATGTAAAAATAAAGAATCTTAATTACGACTACCAACACTACGTAGAGCAAGAAGGATTATTTTCTATTGCTTTTTTTGGAAACAATGGAACTAAACAGCAAGTGAGTAAGTTAAACTATATATGGAAACAATTATTAAAACAACATAAAGGAATATAGCTATGAAAGAATATGTAACTGAATCAACATTTATAGATGCTTTTAAACAGAGCGATACAAGGAAGAATAAATTTTCATACGAAGGATTACAAGCCTTGTTTGAATACCTTGAGGAATACGAAGATAGTACTGGAGAAGAAATAGAATTTGATATGATAGGAATCTGTTGCGAGTATATGGAATACGACAGCCTAAAAGAATATAATGATGATTACAGCAAAAAATGTGAAGAAATAGACGAAATTGCAGACTATACAGCCCTAATTAAAATTGATGATGAGCGATTTATTATACAGCAATATTAATTTGGAACTTATTAAACAAGTAGACATATAATAAAAAAACAAAAGGAAACAATACTATGAATGAATACGATACACATAACTACGAGCTACAACAATACGCAGACTCTTTGGTGGACAGCGTGATTGAGCTAGAGAAAAAGAACGCAGAGCTAGAGAATGAGTGCAGAGAGCTACGCAACGAACTAATTAAAATGAGAGAGGTGAAGTAATGACTATTACAGGGTACAAAATAGTGTACGATATAGTTGAAAATGACAAGAAATTTACTTCAGAAGTACAAGCAAATGACTTGCCTGATTATGTACGGGAAAAAATTGACCAATATTTAGATTACGTACAACTCGATGTTTATCAAATTGGCGAAGAAGAACATTATCAAATAATTATTGAAGATGAAAGTGAGGTGGAGTGATGAGATATTATAGAGAAGATTACGATGATTATAGTTGGTATTTGATTTTGTTAGGAATGAAAGAGGAATTACCGAGCGATTATCACGATACCTTTGGAGATGATGGAGAGCCTTTAGAGAAATATCAAGAGTTATTTAATTTAGATATTTACGAAAGTGAGGTGGAATGATGAACAACTATGAAAAAGTAGCTAGGTGGATTTATCACGAATGTGATGAACCTATTACGGAAATAGCGTGGTTATTAGAAGAGGTTGAAGAGTTTTGGATAAATCAAGACAGGAATTTATCTACTGAATATGATGGAGTTTTTGAATATATCACTAAAAGTGAGGTGGAGTGATGCAGTTAGATACTATTAAAGACGAGCTATTTATTTATCTTAACGATGCAATATCGGAGTATATAGGTAAGTACGATTTAATGCTAGGGGATATATCCAACGAGCTAGATAAAAAATATAGTAAAGGATATAACCTAATAGCAGAATCAGTATACGAACAAATAAAAGAAAGTGAGGTGGGGTAATGAGTGTGAAAGAAGTAATTAAAATGCTTAAACAGAACTACCAAGACGATGATATTATCTTACCTTTTTGGTGGGACTATGAAACAATAAAAGAGTCTATGAAGCGTTCAGGACATAATCTTAGCAACGAAAAGATAAAATCACTAATAAGAACAACCTTTGATGAAATAGAATGTGATGGTTGGTGGAATGATATTGAGTATTTTATGCAAAGTGAGGTGGAGTGATGGATGATATTTTACAATGCGATACCTGTAAAAAAGATGGTTCGTTTGATGATGACGATTTACCTCAGCTTTATTCAATGATTGAATGGGAAAATGGTATGTATTGCGATGATTGTATTCCAAAATGGTGGGCAGAAAAACTAGAAAGAGAGGTGGAGTGATGCGATATATAGTAGAAAAGTGTTTCGTGTGTAATGGTCGTGCATATGTTGAGAAACGCAACATTAAACTACCTTGTTTGATATGCGAAGAAAAAGGACACGAATTCCTAGATAAAAGTACGTGGCACGAAAGAATGTGCGATGATACAAAGTGCAAAGATATTGTGCATAGCGATATAGTTTTTGCTTTTAGAGGAATTGAGTTAAATATATGATGGAAACGATAAAACATTTACTAGGTCTATGTGGAGAACCACACGGCTTACTACACATATTGCTAGGCTTAGGAGGAATCACAGCTCTAATAAACTACATAAGAAACAAGGGGAAAGAATATGGTAGATAAATTTACAACGGACAGGGAAAAGAATCGTAAGAGAATGAAAGATGAGTACCCATACAGGGGAATTTCAGACCCGAAGTACAAAAAGGACAGGAAAAAATTATTTATGGAAAATGGTAATGGTTGGTGGTACCTTCAAGGGGTTATACCATCAGATGAAATCGGTAGACGTAAAGAGGATAAACAAAAATAGACGCAAGAGAGCGTTAAAACACTTCAAGAGGATACTGAATAGGTATTTTATAAAAGGGTGCCGTAAATGTGGCAATACGGACGTTAGAGTGCTAGAATTTGACCACATCAAGGGTAAGAAAGCTAAAACACGAAGGACAGAAGGGGTAATGAAACTTGTGCGTGATGGATATGCGTGGAAGAAGATACAGAAAGAAATAAATAAGTGTGAAGTGTTATGTCGGAACTGCCACAAGATTAGAACGTATAAACAATTTAACTATTGGAAGGATTTAAAATTTGAGTGTAGAGAATAACTTACAATTTATAGAGGACAATTACCCCGATGTATTGATTGCAAATGGATTCGATGATGCGATTATAGGTATCGCTGAAAGGTATGGGATGAATCCGGTGGTGCTGTACGATAAACATAAGTGTATTAAGATAATGCAAGATAGGGACGGGATGACGGAAGAAGAAGCAATAGAGTTCTTTTATTATAATATAGTGGGTGCCTATATGGGAGAATATACACCTTGTTTTGCAGAAATTTTATAAAAAATAAAAATTGTAAAAAATATATTTACTCTCGTGAAAAAATAATTGGGAACTTTTTGTAACCCTGTGCGTATAAAGGATATGACACACAAACAAAAAAAGGTAATAACTATGACTGAATTAGAAAAAGAACTAACCAATGCTTTAAATAAATTGTACGATAGCGACACACAAAAGATGAAAGACAGGAACGGAAAAGATAAAGTGTACTCAATAAATGGCAAGAAGTTTAATCTTGTTGGTAAAAAAGACAGTAACGGAAATATAAAGTACACACATAAAGAGATAAGTCGGGAACTTTCTAACGACTAATTCGTTATAGATAATATGAAACATCTAAAGATACCTCTACTAAAATACAGGGCGGTCATTCAAAGAATGTCCAACAGAGGGTTAGCGACCCTTGTACGTATCTTTGGGTTGGGGCTTGGTTGTTCCGAAAAACCTCTCTCTCTCCTTGGTAACGGACAGCGAACTAACGCCAACGCCAAGCCCTCTATGTTTGAGCTTCTACAATTCCGGATACTTGGTGAACGTATTTGGAATCTCGGAGTGAACCGAGCTAGTTACGGGACGTGCACACTAAGACAAAAACAAACACAGAAGCTCATAGATTTATTAGGAGTATAAGATGATACGTCAATTAAAAAAAGAGATAAGAGAGTTCGTGGATAAGAGACGGGCTTCGTTTAAGATGTATCGCTATAAGGACCGAGGCATAGAGTATATGCTAGACAGGGTGGTCCCAACGGATGCGGACAGGTTACAGCTTATAGCTAGTAAACATCATTGGCTGATGAACAACGCACCGGAAGAGTACGTATACGGAGAGATGGTAGACATCAACAATGCTATTGCTAGTAACCTAAGAGGGTATTTAAAAAGGTACGCAGAAAACTATGTCAATAATTATGAAAAAGAATCGTGAGGTTTTGTGGGTTTATTCATGGTTCCCATTCCTTTTGCCTCACACTTGGGGTGGTTTATATTTTTCCCACCCCAAAGCTTTAAACAACAGGAGATAATATGTTAGTAGAAGATTTTTTTGTATGGGCTAAAGAAGAGTTTGATACAGAGATGACCTTGATGCGAGATAAGGGTAAAGAGTACACAGTATCGGATGCAGACAAGCTCAAGAATTTTAAGTCTATTGGTGAGCGTATGAAGTGCAAACCGGAGTTTGTGGCGATGGTATACTTACTTAAACATATGGATAGTGTACGTAATTATGTATTGGACGGGATTGAGGCTAGTAACGAGTCTATCGAAGGTAGGCTTAGGGACATAAGAAACTACTGCTTGTTGGTAGGGGCATTAATTAAAGAAAGTAAGGAACAAAATAACGATGAATGAGTTAAAGGGTATGATGATGGATTTTATAATATTCATTATGTATGAGACAAGAAAACACAAAGATACAATTA
>VTLG01010020.1_pt1 | contig 14019 bp, 22 predicted proteins | sample 4694571 | NCBI WGS metagenome assembly VTLG01 (sample SAMN12604809, study PRJNA352737) | marine metagenome | biome: ENVO:00000447; feature: ENVO:00000209|ENVO:00000569|ENVO:01000036; material: ENVO:00002151; isolation source: viral sequences binned using virsorter ...
TTACCCCAACAGTGCTTATGTTGCTCTCCGTCTAGATAGTAAACAATTTAATCGTATTCCTACAAGAAAGTACCGCATTAGAGGTGTAAAAGTAAGAATCCCAGGAGCAGGAGCATCTGGAACTGGAACTCCAGACGTTGATATTCAAACTGGAAGAATAAGGTATCCAACTGGCTACGTTTTTAACGGAGTTATGGGTCCAGCAACTTATTGTAACTGCCCAAGTATGGTGCTACTCGACCTTCTCACAAACACAAGGTACGGGCTGGGAAATCATGTAACAGACAGTAGTTTAGATTTATTTAGTTTCGTAGCTGCCAGTAAATATGCAAATGAGTTAGTAGATGATGGTACGGGATCAAATACAAGTGAAGCAAGATTTAGTTGTAACGTAAATATTCAAAGTCCTAAAGAAGCATTTGCAGCAATAAATGACCTAGCGGGTGTTATGAGATGTATGCCAATATGGTCTGCTGGATCTATAACTATTTCTCAGGATAAACCGACTACAGCTAGTTATCTTTTTAATTTAGCCAATGTAGGAGAAAAAGGATTTACTTATCAGGGTAGCAGTTTAAAACAACGTCATTCTGTTGTTTCTGTCAGTTACTTCAATATGGACTCTAGAGAAGTAGATTTTGAAGTAGTAGAGGATGCAGCAGCAATATCTAAATTTGGAACGATAGTAAAACAAATAAAAGCATTTGCCTGTACTTCTCGTAACCAAGCTGCAAGACTGGGCCGTGCAGTGCTTTTCGCTGAACAAAATGAAAGTGAAACCTGCACTTTTACTACTTCAATAGATGCAGGAGTTGTTGTCAGACCTGGTTCTGTTATTGAAATAAACGATCCAGTACGAGCAGGAGCTAGAAGAGGTGGTCGAGTTATATCTGCAACAACCACCGAAATAATTATTGATGCTGCTGCACAAACAACCTTACCAGATCCAAACGATAACCCAACTATCAGCGTTATCTTAGGCGATGGAACAGTTGAAGTAGGTGTTATTTCTAATATGGCAAGTCCAAATATTAGTGTTAACAGTGTTACAAAACCAGATGGAACGACTGCTTCTGCCTTTTCATCAGCACCCTTGCCAAACTCTCCCTATCTCATATCCAGTACTACACTACAAACTCAGTTATTCAGAGTTATTCAAGTTGAAGAACAAGATGATATTAATTATGTAATTACAGCTTTATCGTATGTCGAAGGAAAGTATAATTTTATCGAGAATAATGTTGCACTTCCTACAAGAACAATATCTCTACTGAACGCACCAGCATCTCCTCCAAGTGCTCTAACAGTTACAGAAAAAACAGTTGTAATAAACAGCATTGCAAGAAGTAAATTAATTATTGATTGGCAGCCAGTACAAGGAGTTACTCAATATCTTGTTAATTACAAAATAGAAAATGGTAACTATGTTTCTCAAGTCGTATTTAGTAGTGATTTTGAAATTTTAGACACAGTTAAAGGTACTTATGAAGTTCAAGTATTTTCTTATAATGCAAGTCTAGAATTATCTGCTCAATTCACAAGTACAACTTTTGTAGCACAAGGTAAAACAGCGTTACCAGAAAACGTCACTAATTTAACAATAGAACCAATAAATGAGCAGTTTGTCAGACTTAGTTTCAATCAAGCACTTGCAATAGATGTTTTACACGGTGGTCGAGTTTATATCAGACATTCAAATCTTGCACTAGCTTCTGCAAATTTTCAGGCTTCACAAGACGTTATTGAAGCTGTAGCTGGCAACTCAACTGATGTTATAGCTCCTGCTCTACCTGGAACATATCTCTTAAAATTCCAAGATGACGGAGGTAGATTTAGTCCAACAGAAGCAAAAGTATCTTTATCTCTTGTTGATATTCTTGACTCTATAACTGTAAAAACTGATAGAGAAGATACAGATGGAACACCTTTCAACGGAACCAAATCTAACGTACAGTATGACGGTTCCAAAGGTGGCTTAGTCCTTACCGACCCAAGTGCAAATGCCACTGGAACGTATGACTTTGTAGATACTCTTGATCTTGGAGGCACATTCTCACTTGTCTTAAAAAGACATTTTAGTGGAGAAGGTTTTTATACAAGTGACTTATTCGACAACAGAACTGAGTTGATAGATACATGGACAGATTTTGATGGAGCTACTGCTAATGATGCAAACGCAAAAATAGCTGTGCGAACTTCTACAGATATGAGTTCTTATACAGATTTCAATGACTTTGCTAACGGAACATTTAAAGGTAGAGGATTTCAATTCAGAATTACTCTCAATACAAATGATGTTGCACAGAATATGAATTTACAGCAAGCAGGATATATAGCAAGTATGCCATCGAGAACTGAACAATCTGCTGTTATTGCATCTGGAGCAGGAGCAAAAGCAGTAACATTCACAGCACCATTTTTTGTTGGAACGTCTGGACTTGGCAATCTAAACAACTTCTTACCATCTGTTAATATCTCTCCTCAAAATATGGCAACAGGAGATTATTTTGAGCTTAGTAGTATATCTGGAACTGGCTTTACAGTTCACTTCAAGAACTCAAGTAATGCTAGTATTGATAGGAACTTTACCTACAGTGCTGTTGGTTTCGGCAAAGGAGGTTAACATGGAGAAAAATAGTTATTAGCTATGGCTGACGTTACAAATTATACAATCGAAAATGCCTCAGGAGCCAACGTAAGAACTGATCTTAATAATGTTTTTGCTGCGATCCAATCAAATAATTCTAAATCTTCTGACTTAGCTACAAGTCAATGTGTAGCTGGCATGACTTTTTTAAATACCACCACAGATATTTTAAAAATAAGAAATTCTAGTAATAATGGTTTTACCGAAATAGGAAATATAGACAGTGCTAACTTAGGTTTGCTACCCAGATCAGGTGGCACAATGACAGGAGTTTTAAAAATTGACGACTCCAATAGTGCTTCCACTCCTGCACTAAGTTTTGACACAGATCCAGATACAGGTCTATTTAGAAAATCTGCAAATAAGATAGGTCTCAGCACTGCTGGTACTGAACAGATGTTTTTTGATGCAGATGGTATTACTTTACAGCTACAAAATAATCTTAGATTTGCTGATTCAGATAGCTCACACTACATAGGTTTTTCTGCACCAGGCACTATATCTAGTAGTTTTACTTTGACTCTACCAGCTACAGATACACCAGTTGCAGGGTACGCTCTAGTGTCCGATGGATCGGGAACTTTAAGTTGGGGTGTAGCTGGTGGTGCAAGTCAGGGATTATTCTGGGAAAATGACCAAACAGTTACAAGTAATTACACGATCACAAATGGTAAAAATGCTGGCAGCTTTGGCCCAATTACTATACAATCAGGTGTAACGGTCACAGTTGGATCTGGTGAGACCTGGACTGTTGTTTAAATTATGAGCCAATTAAAAGTTGACAGTATAGTTCCAAGAGGCGGTGTTGCTTCTGGTCAGGGTGGAGGTGTTATACAAACTGTTACTGGTGTAAGCACTACGACCCATCAGCAAGTCAATGGTACTAATACATGGACAGATGTTGACCCTTCAGTTTCAATTACAATGACGGGAAGTAGTAATAAAGTAAAAATAGATGTTGGTGCTGCTAGTTCTACAGAATGGGTTGGCGGTACTGGTTATCGTTTACTAAGAGGTTCAACTGTTGTTGTAAACATGGCTGGTTATACTTGGAATAATACAAGATGGCAAATTCATGCTTGTCCAATAATAGGAATAATAGATACACCTGGTGCTGGAACACATACTTACAAAGTTCAAATAAGATGTAGTCGTAACTCTAATTTTTATTGGAATATGAATCAAGCAAGTAATTTAGGCAACTACTCTGCACAAACTTGTTCAATGACCTTACAGGAGATTTCAGCATGACCACAGAACCAACTATCGTTTGTAGATGTAACGCAGTTAGAGCTTTACTACCTGATGCAAGTTTTGTTGATCGGGGAACTCATATTGAATGGCTGGGCGATAATAAAGCTGGCACTATAACTGAAGAACAAATTGCGGTAGAACTAGCAAAATTACAAACTGCTTGGGATAACTTTGAATATGGTAGAAACCGTGAAGGGGAATATCCAACCATTGGTGAGCAGCTTGATTTATTATTTAAAGATATAGCTGCTGGTACGCTTACAACTTCTGGCAGTTTTTATACAACACTTTTAGCTGTCAAAAACAAATACCCTAAACCATGAGTACACTATCAGTCGCTACGATTAAGAGTGCATCTTCCGCACCACCAGTATTTCAGAACAGTTCTGGAACGGAAAAAGGACAGCTAACAAAGGCTTGGTGCTTATTTCAAGGAAGTGGAACGGTATCAATTACTAATAGTTTTAATGTTTCATCTATAACAGATAATGCAACTGGTAGATATCAAGTTAATTTTTCAAATGCTTTTTCTAATGCAAATTACATAATGTCAGGTTCACATAATAATTTCAGTAATGGAGTTTCTTGTGTAGGAGAAAATGGTACATATGGATTTACTACGAGTGCTGCTGGAATATCAACAACAGTTGACAATTCTCATACCGATCCAGCAAGAGTTAGAGTTATGTTTATAGGAGATAATTAATGTCAACACTTAAAGTCAACACAATTCAAGATGCAAGCGGTGGTAGCAGTTCAACTGCGTCAGACATTGCATCGGGCAGGGCAAAAGTATGGATTAACTTTCAAGGTGCTGGCACAATTAATATACGAGATTCTTTTAATGTTAGCTCGATTACTGATAATGGAACGGGAGATTTTACTATAAGTTTTAGTAATGCCATGTCAAATGATGATTACTGTGCAACAGGAATGTGTACTTATTTAATGGGAGAAGTTCCTAGATATAGGATTATTTCTGGTTATGTATGGAGTACTACAAGTTTAAGAGTTATAACTGGTTATAGAGATACATTCACTGCTGACCACCATGTTGTTGGTGTATCTATTTTTGGCGATCAATAACTCTTAGGATATACTAAAAGAAAAACTAATGGCTAATTCTGACTCACGATTTATTTACACAAATGATGATGGTTCAATCAGTATTGTTGTTCCAGCAGATAATACAGATTTAACTTTAGATCAAATAAAAGCTAAAGATTGCCCTAGTGGTAAGACAGTTTATACTGTTAATAAATCTGCAATTCCTACAGATAGGAGTTTCAGAGATGCTTGGACTTACACGGAGTAAAAAATGGGATTCGGAGTTGACATGGCAAAAGCCAGAGAAATTCACAAAACAAATATCAGAACAGCAAGAGAACCAAAACTTGCAGAACTTGATGTTGAATTTCAAAAAGCACTAGAAACAGGTGCTTCAACTACAGATATTGTTGCTAAAAAACAGGCATTAAGAGATGCTCCTGCGGACTCTGGAATTGCTGCTGCTAGTGACGCTGATGCTCTTAAGGCACAATGGAAAACTGATATACTAGGCACATCTCCATATAGCTAATGGCAATCACTCCTGGAACATATAACATGACTGTCCAGAGAAGAGCAGATCATAGTGTTCAACTTGTGTTTAAAGATAATAATAATGCTGCAATTTCATTAATTGGATATACTGTTGCTGCCCAGGTTTGGGACGAGCCACGATCTAATAAATATGCAGATTGGGGAGTTACTTATACAAATAGGAGTACAGGAACGGTAGATATAGCTCTTACTGATGTTCAGACCGCTACATTTACACCAGATGTTTTAAAATATGACGTTGCTCTTACAAATCCTGCTGGATTAAAAGAATATTATTTAGAAGGTACTATATTTGTATCAGAGGGTTATACAGCATGACTTCTGTAAATGTTACAACCACCAAAAATACTGTTACAGTAAATGAAGGTGATACCACTGTTGTTACAGTAGCCACTCAAGGCCCACAAGGGCCAGTTGGTTTTGAATTAGAGGACACCGACAAAGTTGATGGCTCTGTCATTTACTATGACTCAAGTTCTGCTAAATTTAAAGCAGATGCAACTACTACCAAACTAACACTCGTTGACGGGGGTAACTTTTAAAAATGGCTAACACAGTACGAATAAAACGATCCACAGGATCATCAGCACCTACAAGTCTTGCAAATGCTGAGTTAGCTTTTGCTGAAGGCAGTAAAAAACTCTTTATTGGTATTGGAACGGGCGGAGCAGGAGGTTCTGCAACCAGTATTGAGGCTATAGGTGGTACTGGTAGTTTTGCTGATTTATTTACAAGTAGAACACAAAATACATTTTTAGCTGCACCAAATGGTAGTAATGGTGCTGCAACATTTAGGGCAATGGTAGCCGCAGACGTACCTTCGCTGACTGCTTCCAAGGTCTCAGATTTCGATACACAAGTAAGAACAAGTAGATTAGACCAAATGGCTGCACCAACAGGTTCAGTTTCAATGAATAGTCAGACGATTACAAACCTTGCTGACCCTGTAAATGCAAGTGACGCAGCAAGTAAGTCGTTCGTAGAAGCTACTGCTCAAGGACTTGATGTTAAAGATTCATGCGTAGCAGCAACAACAGCAAACATTACAATATCAACTGCTCTTAATAATGGAGATACATTAGATGGAGTTACTCTTTCAACAAATGATCGTGTTCTTGTAAAAAATCAATCTACTGCATCTCAAAATGGTATCTATGTAGTTGGATCTTCTCCAGCTAGGGCTGCTGATTTAGCTGCTGGTGCTAATGCTGCTGGCTTCTTTACTTTTGTAGAACAAGGAACAGTAAACGCAGATAATGGTTTTGTATGCACATCAAATTCTGGTTCTGCTGTTGTAGGAACAAATAACCTTACCATTGCTCAGTTCTCTGGTGCTGGTCAGATCACACCTGGAGATGGTCTTGATAAGTCTGGGAATACTCTTTCTGTTGACCTTAAGGCTAATGGTGGACTTGTTATTGAATCTACTGAAATAGCAGTAAAACTTGATGCTAGTTCAATCACTGGAACACTTGCGATTGGCGATGGTGGAACGGGTGCTACAAGTGCTTCTGCTGCAAGAACTTCATTGGGTCTTGTTATTGGCACAGACGTTGAACCTCACTCGGATAAATTAACAGAGCTTGCCACGATGGGTCAAACAACGGCTAACTCTTTAGCTGATCTTAGTGCAACTGAAGTACAGATATTAGATGGAGCTACAGTAACCACTGCTGAGTTAAATATTTTAGATGGAGTTACATCTACTGCTTCAGAAATCAATGTATTAGATGGTATAACATCTACGACTGCTGAATTAAATATTGTCGATGGTAATACATCTGCCACTTCAACAACACTAGCTACAGCAGACCGTATGGTTATGAATGACAATGGAACGATGAAACAGGTTGCCTTGTCTGATTTGGTTACATTTTTAGAAGATGGCTCTACTTCTGGGTTCGACATAGACGGGGGAACTTACTAAAATCAAACCATAGGGAGGTGAGTCAATGTCTAACACAATTAAACTTAAGAGAGGAAGCGGTAGCGATCCAAGTGCAAGTGATTTAGTTGTCGGTGAGTTAGCTTTAAGAACTGATAATGGTAAGATTTTTACTAAAAAAGATAACGGTTCTGTAGCTGAAATATCAGGTGGTGGCGGTATAGATGATGGAGATAAAGGAGATATTACTGTCAGCAATAGCGGTGCAACTTTTACTATTGATAGTGGAGTTGTAACCGATGCTAAATTAGCAACAAATTCAGTAGTAAACGCTAAAATTGCAGATGGAGCAGTTACTAACGCTAAAATCAACATCAATATTGATGGGAGTAAACTTTCTGATGGAACAGTTACTTCTGCCAAGATAACAGATGGAACTATCGTAAATGCTGATATAAACGCAAGTGCAGCGATAGCAGGAACAAAGATTTCTCCTGATTTTGGATCGCAAAGTGTAGTTACAACAGGAGGTTTGGGTAGTGGTAATTTTACTATCACAAGCAATACACCAACAATTCATTTTAGTGATGCAAACAATAATCCAGATTATAAACTTATAGTTAATGGTGGTACTTTTTTAATACATGACAGTACAAATGGTACTGATAAAATTAAAATTCAAAACAATGCAGAAATAGACATAACACCTAATGTAGATTTTGCTAATGGCATTGACGTAACAGGAAATATTACAGTTACAGGAACAGTTGATGGCCGTGACGTAGCTAGTGATGGCTCAAAACTTGATGGTATAGAATCTGGAGCTACAGCAGATCAAAGTAATTCAGAGATAAAAACAGCATACGAAGCTAACAGTAATACAAATGCTTTTACTGACGCTTTATTGTCTAAGTTAAATGGAATTGCTGCTTCTGCTACTAATGTCACTAACACTAATCAGCTTACAAATGGTGCTGGTTTTATTACTGCAACTCTTACTAATGAACAAGTCCAAGACATCGTTGGCGGTATGGTTTCTAGCAATACTGAATCTGGTATTACTGTCACATATCAAGATGGAGATGGCACATTAGATTTCTCTGTTGCTTCTCAAACCGATAATAATTTTACAAACGCAGACCATAGCAAACTAGATGGAATTGAAGCTGGTGCGACTGCCGATCAAAGTAACTCTGAAATAAAAACTGCCTATGAGTCAAATAGCAACACAAATGCCTTTACTGATGCTCTGTTATCTAAGTTAAATGGCATAGCTGCTTCAGCAACCAACGTCACTAACAATAATCAGCTTACAAATGGGGCTGGTTATTTAACTTCTGTGGGAACATCAAATATCACTAACAATGCTGTTACTTTAGATAAAATCCAGGATATTGATCAAAACAGAATAATAGGTCGAGTTGCTAGTGGTTCTGGTGATTTACAGATTTTGACGGCTGCAAGTGTAAGAACAATGATAAACGTAGAAGATGGTGCTACCGCAGACCAAACTGCTTCCGAAATAAGAGCTTTAGTTGAAAGTGCTAGTGATAGCAACGTGTTTACAGATGCAGATCACTCAAAACTAAATGGTATCGCTTCTGGTGCAACTAACGTAACTAATACAAACCAATTAACCAATGGTGCAGGGTTTATAACAGCGACTCTCACAAATGAACAGGTGCAAGATATTGTCGGTGGCATGGTTTCTGGTAACACAGAATCAGGCATAACAGTAACGTACCAAGACGGTGACGGAACTTTAGATTTTTCTGTAGCTTCGCAAACTGATAATAACTTTACCAATGCAGATCACAGCAAATTAGACGGGATTGAAAGCGGAGCTACTGCTGACCAATCCGCAAGTGAAATACTAACTCTTATAAAAACTGTAGATGGTTCTGGTTCTGGGCTAGATGCCGATTTATTAGATGGTCTTAGTGCTGCAAGTCTTTTAAGATCAGACACAGCAGATACAGCAAGCGGAGACATTACATTTTCTGGCGGTGCTGGTGCAGCAACTATCGCAGCTAATAGCGATATATCATTTACAAACGGAAACTGGACAGGAAATCATACAAAAATTCAACATCATGGTAGTGCTTTATATATTGTTGGAGGTTCAAGCGGTATAAGATTTAGAGAAAGTGGTACTGACAGAATTTACATAGATGGCTCTGGACATTTTGTTCCAGCAGCAGATAGTACTTACAATATTGGTTCTAATGGTACTAGATTTGCTAACGGATATTTTGACACTTTGTATGGAGATGGATCGAACTTAACAGGCATATCGGCTGGAGCTACTGGTGGTGGATCTGACGAAGTTTTTTATGAGAATGACCAAACTGTAACTACGAACTATACTATAACTAACGGCAAAAACGCTATGGCTGCTGGCCCGATTACCATTAACAGTGGTGTTACTGTTACTGTAGGGTCAGGAGAAACTCTTACTATCGTTTAATTATGAAAACTATTATCGAAAAACAAATGCTTGAATGGAAAGAAGAGTTAAAAAGTCATAAGGAAAGATTAGAACAAGCAAATAATGTAGTTCAATCAGAAACTAAATTTATTGCAATGATCGAGGGCGGGATTCAGGCACAGGAGATGTTGTTGAAAAAGATCGAGTCATCAGACCAGCCAACAGGTATAGTGGAGCTAAACCAAGAATCAGGAAAAGCACCATCAAAGAAATAGGTGCTAAAGCCTTTATTAATGCTTCTCTAATCATGTTTCAAAAAATCGCTAATGTTTTGAGTATTATCTCATTTGTAATGGTAGCCTCCATGAGTGGTGGAGCGTACTTTGGTTACAAGTATGTAACTTCAGAACAATTCAAATCAAGAGTTATGAATGAGATACTTGGTAATGTACAAGGTATGATGCCTAAATTATTGGATAAAGGTTTACCCAAAATGACAGGTCCATCAATGCCTATCATCAAATGAATTGCTATTGGTGCGATACAGAATTGATATGGGGTGGAGATATTGATATAGATGAGTCTATGCTAACTTATCCTGAGTTTTCTGTAATGACTAACTTATCCTGTCCTAAATGTTATTCAGAGGTAGAAATTCTGAAGAAAAGAGATGCCTTCGATTGATATACCTGATATAAATATTCCTGATATTTATGTTCCAGATGTACCAGAGCCATATAAACCTCATTATCTAACTATTACAAAACCACCAGAAATAGATGTTCCTGGTTGTACCTATCAACATCGTGATATAAAAAATACTGGTAATCATAATTTACTACTAGAAGATCCAAATGGTGTATTTACAACGTGTGATTTTCCGTTCCCTAGTTTCGTACCTCTTGACTATACACCTGAGAATCTCGTTATTACAGAAGAAACACCTGTCGATAATGAACCACCGCCCTTACCAGAAACAGAGCAGCCAAAAATTCCTTCACCACCTGACCCTCCCCCACCAGATTTTGCTCCTTGCCCTGGTAAAAACGATCAACGAGTAGGAGACTTTCGTAACGAAAAGAAACTGGAACGTGTTATCGGACATGAAAGAGGGCAAGATGGGTCTGAATGTATAACTCTTTATGAAGCAGTTGAGTGGAAAGATCAGTATATACCTTCTGCCCCTCAGTTTGTTGGGGTATTTAGCTTGGCTCTGGTTGGTGCATCTGCTCCCGTTATTTTGGGGCTTGTACGGCCATTAGTTAAGCAAGCCGTTTCCAAATTGACGAAAAGGAAAAAAGATATAGAATAGTAAAGAAGGTTTGTCATTAGACCTTCACCTCGAAAGCAGCAAGACCTGATAAAGAGTAGATTAAGTTCTACCACCTCACTGTCAGAGCGTCAGTTGCTTTTTTAGACAAGTGAAAAACCCGTAGCTTGTCTACTCTAATTTGTGACTATGTGGAATAACTTGGTTTGGAGGAATATTATAAACAATATCTTCACAGGTAATAGCACTAGGAGTATTAGGTTTGAAGGTTACACCTAATTTTGCCTGTTTTGCACACATTTCCAAACGATATAAACTGATTTCCATTTTGGTTTTCTTTATTAACAATCTTTGAGCTTCAATATTTACTGCGGTTGCTTCGTGGCAAAGGGCTGGAGATTTACCTAACGGAATATTAAACTGAGCAGATATCCCATAATTTAGATTAAAATTATCTTTTTCAAATCTTGGTATTTCAGAATAGTATTTGATCTCTCCAGTATCTTCATCATAAATAGGTGTTCTCGTAATATATTCTTTGGGTCGTGCGAAAGACCAACTATCTGTTAAGTAGGGTGTAATTGTAAGGCTAGGTGAAGCACAGACTATGCCCTGACTCATTCTGTAAGATGGCATAGCAGATGGTGTAATCATGGTAGCATTATTATTCACAACACCTTGAGCATTTGATGATGGAGAAGCAACTGTTGTATTAGCTAAAACCCTTGCAGGGCAAAGGATTATAGCTATTGTCCAAACGTAGTTGAAGTTTCTGTGGTTGTGCTTGTAGTTATTTGGCGAGTTATAGTTGTTGTCGTATCGAGCCCTGGAGTAATGAGAGTTTCTTGCAGGGAGAAGGCTGCTCCATCGTTTGATATTGACCAGCGAGGTATAGCTTCTAAGTTTGGTGAAGTCCAACTAAAATTTACTCCCCCGACTGTTTGTTCATTCGTAGTCGTAGGAGTAGGGTTGATATATCCTGTTTCAGACTCGATATTATGTCCTGATGCTGAGTAGGAGTATCCTGTGCGATATTGATGGCTCGTGATCGTTTCATTAATTATTGACTCAGATGTACTTGAAGTTTGGCTCGAGCCTGTACGAAATTGTGGCACAATAGGTACAGCAAGGGTTCTTACTGGTAATACTAATAAAACTAGCAGCCAAAGTCTAGTCAATCGTAATAGTAACTTTAGTAGACCCAATACAGCTAGTACCACTGCCTCCAGCCGTGCAAGTATGAATTCCTGAACTTAACGAAGTAAGAGCAAGGTTTCCTGCTGTACCACCCGAAGCTACAGTTGTCGTTCCACCTAATACTGGTAACGCTGCTATACCACTAGAAGGAGTCACAGCAGATGGTGTGGCATCTCCCATTATTACGGATTCTGTTTTGCTGAAGGCCGACCCCGATGTTGTCACCGTAGTATCAGTTTGTATCATCGCTGGCACTCCGTTACTGAGGCTGCCAACATTGATCCCACCAATCTTTCCTGATGTTGTGGTATCTCCTACAGTTACAGATGGGGTGATATTGTTTCCGCTTAAAGAATAGGTCGTACCAACTTTCTGAGTAGTTACGAATGGCATATCTACAGTGATCTGGGCAGATGTTACAAACTCCTGTTTGATGTCTGCTAGTACTGGACTAGATGTTAGCAGTAATAGTGCAAGTAGCTTTTTCATTTTTTAGATTTTGGGTCGATAACTTCTGCTCCCTCGATGCGAATGGGAGTAACCACCCTTATAGTCTGGACCATACCATCTTGTGTGGCAACCTTGTCGTCTTTCTTACTACCTTTTTTAGCCTGTTCCAATCCGAAACTGGAAAGTGCAGTAGCCAGCAGACTTGCAGGAAAAGTTATATCCTGCTTTTCTCCCGTTGTAAGACCTGGAATCTTAGGCAAGTAGTTGCTTGTAACGAGAAGGCCACTCCAAAAAACTACCAGAAGCCTTACTGCGACTGAGATATACTCAAATTGCTCTTCTTTATCCTCAAACTTTTCTTTGATTTTATCCATGACACCTTTTTTCTCTTCAGCCATAAAACTCAATATCTCTTGTTATATTCTAGCAATTTAGCTATGTTTGGAAAGTAACACATAAAAACGATGGTAAAAATCCTAAAACCTATTCTTCTAATCTTTATAAAATCTAAAGCAATGAAGAGATTAATAGTGGATCTGTTGAAGGCAATAGCCAAGCAAACGGATAACAGTATAGACGATCAGGCAGTGGACTTTATAGAAGCCAGAATGTTCCCAGGGTCTACTACAACTCTTCAATGAAAATAACTAAATTTCTCAACATTGATATAGAACCAGCACCACCAGAGTTGGAGTTAGAGATTGAAATGCAGTGTAGAGAAATTATGAAAAGTAATAATTTAGAAAGTATAAAAAGATACTGCACCCACATGGTTAGAAAAAAGTTTGACCAAGATATATTTATGGCTTCGTTACTAAACAGACTTATAGAACTAGAAGCTAATCGTGTTGTAGCAGAAATGAGAAAAGAAAAGAAAAAACCTATTAATCCTATTGCAAAGTTTTTTGGTAATTCTAAATAATATCTTTTTCTGTAATATCGACCCACTTAAACATATCAATACAGCCAAAAATGGTGTCACTAAACTCTCTTTCTTGGTATCTGAAGGTTCTTTTCAAATCTGGATCGTAAAAAACTTGTCCAATATAAGGACTTTTAGGAAAAGCAATACCTAGTGATGATCGAAAATAAATAGACATAATAGTTGTTTTAATTTTTTTGCTTTCTTCCTTCGATTCGTCTTTGCACAGATTCTCTCCACATCAACTCATCTTTGGCTTCCGCAATTTTATATTCTGAACTAGGAAATTCACGTTGTAAAGCCTCATAAGCTACTTTTCTTACCCATGCAGTACCACGCATACCCTGTTTATCAGCAGCTTTTT
>VTLG01011780.1_pt1 | contig 14019 bp, 18 predicted proteins | sample 4694571 | NCBI WGS metagenome assembly VTLG01 (sample SAMN12604809, study PRJNA352737) | marine metagenome | biome: ENVO:00000447; feature: ENVO:00000209|ENVO:00000569|ENVO:01000036; material: ENVO:00002151; isolation source: viral sequences binned using virsorter ...
ATACCACAAGGGTTGCGGTGCTGGTAATCGCCCCTGTTCCAGCCCCAAGTAAGACAGAACCAGACGTATGGGTCGCTGCACCGGTGCCACCACGATTGACCGCCAGGGTGCCAGCGGTCATATTGTCGACATCGAGATAGTAGGAGCCGTCCTCACCATCGAGTGTTTCGGCATCGCCACCACTCGCTCCAACACGCCCTGAGGCTGAGGAGGCTAAGAACGTCACATCGGCGCTGCCAGAGGTATACGCACTCACTCGCGCTCGTATGAGCTTCAAGCCAGCCACATTCGCTGACCATGCACCCGCCGACGTGGAACTGGTGGCCCCTGAAACGCTGCTACTTGGCAGCATTCGCAAGGATACCCACGTTTGTCCGTCTACTGTGGCCTCAAATTGGACTGTGAGAGTGAATGTGCCGCTTAATTGGAGGGCGACACCGCCCAATCCACGCACATCAAGGAGTAAAAGTTCGCCATTCGCATCAAAAATGCGAGAAGCAAGCGGGGCAGCAACCATTGTTAGCCCTTCTGACGCGCTTTGCGTCGTGGTTTAGCGTTCGTTTTGGGTTTTGCTGGAGCTTTCGAGACAGCACTCCAGATCGTAGGCGAATCGGCCCACTCTGACCCTAATGCGCGATCTTCCTGCTCAGAATGAACCATCCGTGTCGCGCCGTCACGGTGATATCTTACGCCCGGATATGATTGATGTATGTACGGAATTGCAGCAGCCACGATGAATCCTTTCCCTGCCATGCCTGTGCCAGTATCATGCCGCCTAGCACACTGATTGCCACCATCGGCAAATACATCTGGTGTTCACTTAAAAAATTGTACTGCGGCACCACCAACCGTGGGAACACGGAGAGGATTATCCAGCCACCCGCCCATGTCCACACTGGTGCCTGCTTCCACATCTTGACCATGACAAGAACCGACAGAAAGATCAACCATCCTCCGACAAACCGCCATAATAAACTCAGGGTTGCCATATCATGATCGACGGTGAACCCGAACGGCCACACCACCAAGGCTAAGAGGCGAAACAATGCCCCGATCTGGGTGCCAAAGAACTCCGCCCATGACAAGGACGATCCTCCCGCATGCACTGGCAGTGTCATCCACGCGCTAAACGTCGGCCATTGCACCAGACAGAGCAACGCCACGATCCCTGCGACATAGCCCATCAGTTTGAAGTGCTGTCGATGAATTAGGCAGGTCCAGAGCATTAAGACTGCCACCACCACGCCAATTTCCTTGGTCCAACCTGCCAAAATCATGGCCACGGCGGTTATTACCAAGCCCCGTTGTCCGTTGCGAAGCCCCCAGAGGGCCACTAAGGCACAGAACGTCAGGAGTAAATCCCCTCGCGCTGCCACATAACTCACCGCTTCGGTCTGAAGCGGGTGAATCGCAAACATCCCGGAGGCGAAGATGGACCCTAAGCGCCCAATCATCGGAATCGCAATAATGGCAAGTAAGACCGTGTTCATGAGATGAACACCCACGTTCAGCATGTGAAACCATGTCGGACTGACCGGCCAGCCAAAGGATGCCGGGAGTTCAGCCTGCAATTGAAAGCTGAAATTGGTAAAGGCGCGACTCGGCCAGGTCCAGAGAATCTCCTGATGGACTGATCCAAGCCAGCGTACATCTTCGTAGACGAATGGCGCAGCCTTCAATGGCAAATACATGCAGAAGGCCAAGGTCACAAACAGGGCTACTGAGAGGCGATAGTCTTCTGTCTGGTAATCCATGCGTGCGCCGCAATCGTTTCCTGTAACTTGTATAAGTTCATGACCGGAGTCAACCGTGCTAAGGCCCGGTCGTATTCTCCGTGCTGCGCTTCGAGCAATGCCAGATTGGTTTGGGCGACCGAAATCCCACTAGCGCGTTCATTGTATGAACGGTCAGGATGTTGCGCCAAGCGGGTCGAGCGCATAAAACACTCAATGGCAAAGTATTCGGCGCGGTCAAGGAGATAGTGCGCCCCCAAATTATTCCACGGACGTGGTTTGTTGGGAGACTCCTCAATGGCCTGCCGCCACAGATGCAGCGGATGACCCCACCGAAAGACCTGATTCACAGTGGTGACGCTCCACACAAGGCAGAGCGCCACCACCAGAACCTTTCCTACTTTCATACACTACGGCACAGTTGTCGGGGTTGAACTCTCGACAAGAACCGCCGCACGTGCGCCACGCCATGCACTGGAGTAACACTGCCAGAGAATTGCGCGTTGCACATTGATCCACGGAAGATACAGGGCTTGCCCTGTGCCTTCTGAACACGCCTCGCCGGTTTCTGGATCAACCTGTTGAAAATGGTTGCCAGCCCCCGTAAAGGCCGCATCTCCACTCGCCTGCGCTTGGGCGCGAGTCCCAAGGATGCCGCGAATGACGCGAATAGACGTACCCGACACGGACGAAATCTGCATCGCTTCGTCATTGACCCAGACAAACTGTCCAGCCGAAAAATTCGTCCCGGACGCGACCGTAATCGTCGACTGGGAGTTATTGATGGCCGCACTGAGGGTCGTGCGTGTCATGTATGTCTGTGCATCAACCTGCTGTGACATGCCCACAAAGAAGCCCGCCACTAGCAGAACAAAGAAGAATTTACGCATACCACACCTTCCTTTTCTGTTAAGCAGCCGCAATCGCCACCGACCACTCTGGTCGTTGGGTCTTGATGCCATATAAAACATCAAACCTGGATTTCCAAATGTCTGAATCTCCGTCATACCATTCGATATAACGCAGACCGACACCCGACTGTGAGTCATACTTCATCGAAGCCTGATTCACACCCTTTGGACGTTCCAGCGGCACGATTGCCAACGACACGGCTTCTTCGTTGAACGCGACACCCTGAGAATAGACATTCCCAGTGGTCCCGAACACCGTAATGGCTGCGCCATCTGCCGGCAAGGCACTGACGTTCTGGAACCGTTCCCCTGGTCCCACGATGGATGGCGAAATACTAATCGTCATATCACCGGTGGAGTCACTGATTGCCGTGGTCACAACAAACTGCTGAAGATCAGACAGTGTTGCCTTGGTGACCGGATTGACACTAAACACGCCTGCTACCGTAAAGCGGTCGCCCACTGTCAGGTTAGACGCGCCACTTGACCAGCCATCCGTGATCAGACTTGATCCCGTTTGACTAGCACCATTGACCAACGGGGTGCCCGCATAGGTGCCGACGGTATGTGTGTAGACGTTCTGGTCGGTATACCAGTTGTAGCCTGCCACATAATCCGACACTTCTGCCTTGTCGAACACCTCGCTAATTTTACCTGCGCGATGAAAGTAGTCTCTCAACGCAAAGGCAATGTCGCCTTCCATCTCCGCATTGACCATCAAGTGCCGTTCACCGTTGCCACGAGGACAGGTGAAGTTCGTCAGCTTGACGCCTGCGTCAATGTAGGTTGCCATCGTGGTCGGAGTCGTTCCCGGAGTGCCGACTGCATTGAATGTCGCCTTGGTCACATCTTCAAGGATGTTCGCATCGACTTCATTCGCTAGTCGGACAATGGCAGGCTTTAACACCTGCGCCGTCAAGCTGTTCAAATCCAGCTTGCGCTCCTTCGAGGTCATCGAAAAGTCGACACCTTGCTGACGATCTAACGTCAGCGTATCGGACTGCTCTTCAATGTCCTGCCCCGCCCACGCCTGGCCGGTCCGAACGGTGAACTGCGCCGGTTTTCGAATCCGGATCGAGTCACCAATCTGACCACCCTTCGACCCGAAGTCGCCTTCGAGCTTTCGACTACAACACTTAGCTGCATAGAGATTGTTTTCAAACACATCTAGTGCAGCCAAAGTGATGTCATCTATTGTGGGTAGATTATTCGCCATCACTTACCTTTATTCAAAACCCACCTTACGGATTGCGGCGTCCGCCGCGTACTCCGTGCCGCTTGCGGAATTGAGCCAGAGTGGCCGACCGCGAGTCGTAATTGGTGGGCGTGGCCGCTGCCCCGACCGGGTTAATCGGTGCGGGTGGAGCGTCCACAGGGGTTAATGCAGGGGTTGCGGTCTGAGTACCAGCCGCAGCTTCCGCCTGCGCTTCTAGTTTTCCAATCGCTCGAAGATGCGCCTTGAGCGTAGGCTTGTTATACAAGTCCTGAATCGCCTCGGGGTGTGTCCCCAAATAATGGGCGATGTCGTGACCGACGGGACTGGTGAGCATGACTTCCACTAACGGACGCTGCTTGCCGTCGGTGGGCAGCGTCTGATACATCGCCTGATAGGCGTGGTCAAAGTTAGGAAGCCGTTGACGTACCTCGTCGAGTTTGCCGTCCCACTGCGCCTGTGCGTGGCGCACCTGGGTCTCTACTTGCGCGGTACGATCCGCTGCAGAGTATTGTTGGGCTGCTTTGGACACCTCCTGGCGTGCGTGCCATCGGGCGTTCGCCGCCACAAAGGCGGCATACGGATCAGCTTCGTCCGTAAACTGTGCAAGGATAGGTTCGGTCTCTTCGGTGGGCGCCTCGGGTTCCTGGGGCGCCTCGGGCGCGGGCTGCGTTGGCTGATTCACAATCCGTTGGCGCAACTCGTGCCGTTCCCGAAGTAACGATTCGATACGCTTGGCCGCGCGTGTGCGACGGTCCAGGACCTCGCCCGTATCCGGGTCGACAATCTGATTCTCCACCCCCACGGGTTCCTCGGTGGGCGGTGCTGGGGCAGCTTGCACATCTGGGGCAGGCGCCTCTTCGGGCGTCCCCTCAGCGCTGCCGTCCCGTTCGGCTTGACGCGCCGCACGAAACTCGGCGAGTTCGGCGACTGGGGCCTCAAGCGGTTCCGCCCCAGTGACTTCCGGCTCGACCGGAGGCGCCTCTGGCGTGGATTCTACAACTGCTGGCGTGGTTTCTTCTATTTCAGGAGCCATATATTTCTTTCCCGCACCTCATTGTGGTCGGTGCGACACCATATCTTCAACAATTATCCGTATACAGAGCCCTAGAATCGCATTGGGCGTTCGGTTGCTTCGTCATCCTCGGTGGAGTCCATGGCCAACCCGGCCATAAGCGCCCCGATAGCTGCCTTAGGAAACCCGACTTTTTTTAAGGCCTCGGTTAGCATTTGCGGGTCAGCGCGACGCGCCAAGTGAGTCAGTTCAAGGTCCCTAAGCACTTTATTGGCTCCTGCCGCATACTTTATGCCCTGTGCGGCCTGTGAGCCTTCCCAGGTAACCCCAAAGATTTCATTAAGCGACTTATCCGGAGCCAGGCCCTGCAATGTCTCCTGTATGATGCCGGCCAATCTGTTATAGGTTTGCGTGATGGTGAGCGCGTGCTGTTTTCCCTTGGGTTTTGGGATTCGTTCAAGCGCTGTCATATCCTCTCTTAAACGGGGCAATAAATCGTCGAGCTTGTGTTTAAGGCCACTAATGGCATATATCACATGCGTGTCAATCGGAGTGGCAGTATTGCCAATGAGATACTCATACATCGCCTTGACCTTGTCGCCGTGTATATCCTGCCCTCGAAAAGCCCGCATCATGTTCCTAAACTTGGTGCCTGGCAGTTGGCTGATACCCATTCCGTAGACTTCTAGTCCAGTGTTCGGGTCTATAACTGATTTTGACGGATGCGTCATGGCTATCTCTTTGGTGAGTTCCACTCCGGGATTTTCCATTACCCACCTGAGCGCCGCTATCGCTTCGAACGTGTTGTTTGCTACTTTATTCCGGGGTGAGGCCGCGGCCCACAGCTTTGGGAACAGCTTTGCAAGTTCCCGGTCTCCTCCAAACATGCCCTCTACCTCGTCAAGCATCCCTTCCCATTCGAGAGGATGCTCGACGGTACGGGCCTGCCCAAGCGCGTGGAACATGGCGAGTCTTTTTTGGGCCGCAGGGTTATGTCCATACTCTATAACCTGTTGCATGTTTGGACGCGCTATCAGCGGAGTACGACTTCGTTCACCAAGTGTGTCCATGAGATACGGGTGGGGCTGGTCCGCGCCTTCCGCACTTAACTCTTTGGCGAATTCGTCTTTGATGAGTTTGGCTCCGCGTGCAGTATCTCCATACTCACCACGCTTCATTAACGTGGACATCTTTTGAGCAAGCTCTCCTAGCCAACTCGAAGCAAGGCCACTCCCTGTCACCTTGCCATGGACGTCAAGTTGCGTCAGCGGCGCCTGTCGCCCTCGATTTTGCCCCCATCTTCGCCTCACGAAAGCCTCTGTGCGCGGGGGGATAACTGGCTTTTTCTTTACCCGCTTGCTTCCTTTGCGAAGTGCGCGCGCGAGCGTATTAGCTGCTGTAGCGGCTCCCCCGGGCGACAGGGGTACTTCACCACGCACGATTTCAATCGGGTTGCCCAGTTCGTCAAACCCTGACAACTCTTGCATGATACGGTCGTGCTCAGGCGTGCCAGGCTCAGGGAGCCCGCGTCCGAAGATGCCGCTTAAAAGATTTTGTGCCATATCAAAAAAGCTCAGAAGGGGTCGTGTCACCTGCCTCTTCAGTTCAGGGTTCACACAGTCGACTGCATGTGTCGCGCCTGCTGTTGCCCTTCCAAGCTAGAACCTTCTAAAGTTTCTACCACCCCACCCGTAAGCGTTTCCGGGACCGCCACGCCGAAACTGATCAAATCGTCGTTGATAATCAATTTCCATCGGTTCCGGGTATCCTTCCCCATAAAAGAGATTGGGCCGTCCCAGGTTTGGCGCAGGAATTGACGGGTCACCTTGATCGCCGATGGCCTCAGTTGACCATGGACGATTCCGTGGCGCCTCCAGCGCGGAAATTCTTCGCCGGTCATTGCGTAGATTTGAAAGGCGTTGCCTTGCAGGCCTCAACAGATCCCGCAATGATGAAGGGCTTGGTTGTTCAAGCCAGACACCTCCAGGGATTTCGACTGCCGGTCCCGGATTTGGCCCACCCGGATACCCAATGGTGGGTCCCCTCCCGGGGTACGATCTAGCTATGCCTGGTGGAGTCTGAGCCGCAGGAAGTGGTGGACCCCAACTCTCCGTCATACGACCGGTAGCTGGAGTCTCCGTCACACGACCGGAGCCGGTAGCTGGTGGACTCCACCCCGGCACCGGCGCCACAGATGGACGATTCGGGGGGAAGGAGTCCCATATGGCCTCTGTAATCATCCCTGTCTTCGGGTTCGTGGTTTCAGTTGACCCACTCGTCGGCTGTCGAACGGGTTCTGTTGGTGCTGGCATTTCTGTTGTTGGATTGTCATTGAAATCAGGGGGATTTGCCCACCGAGGTGAGGGCATCTGCCCGATGGGCGCTGTTGGTGGTAACGCTGATGCTGTTGGTGGTAACGCTGATGGTGGTAACGCTGATGGTGGCTGGTCCGTGGGGTCTGTTGGCGTTGGCTGATAGAACAATGGTTTCAAACCAGAAGTACTGGTTGATCGCGGACCCGGTGTCCATGGGCTCACAGGCCCCGGACCTGATCGGGGTTGAGGTCTTTGGTATTGAAACGGCTCGTTGTGGTCCCCGATTTCCGTGGACATTGGACGATTCCGCCATTGTGAGCTTCCCCACCCAAAATCATTCTGTGCCATGTGACATCCTTAATACCGCATCTTCGGCGGTTTTTTCGTCGGACGTGGTTTCGGCTTCTTGGCCATTGCGTTACCTCGGCTTCTTATTCTTGCGCTTTGCTAATGCGTCGGCTAAGTTCTGGGCTCGTGCGTCAAATTCAGACCTTAGCGGGGATCGCGTCCCTGCACTACGCGCCCTGAGTTCGGCCTGTACCGCGGGTTGCACGTTTCGCCCAAGATTATTTATCATCTCTGGTGAAACGGTGCCTCCCTGTATCGCCTCCGCGACCTGGGTGGCTATTTTTTGAATATCTTCCGGGGAGAGTCCCGCGCTTCGTCCCAATACACTACTTGACGTAGCTGGTTTTGTTTTGGCCGCTTGCTGTGCGTTTCGTATGGTCTGCGTCCGCATGGTTTTTGGTTTTTTATTCCATTCATACGTCATCGTATTACTCCTCAGGCTCCACTATGCACACCGTGCTGAACAGCTTCAAGTGTTAAAACTTTTCAGTGTTTTGGCGAGACGGGCACGACGGCCCGTGACACCCTTCTGCTTCGCGGCGCGATTGAGCTTGCCGGCGGGAATTTTCTCACCGGTCTTGACCCCCAGGGTGCGTCGCAATGACCCCGGGTTTTTAATAGCGCCTTTAATCCAGTTTTTTGCCATAGTTGCTCCTAACGGACGGGTGGTCCCGGTGGCCCCATGGGGGGTCCCGGCGGTCCCATCTGGGGTCCCGGTGGTCCTGGTGGTCCTGGTGGCGGTCCTCCCTGGGGAGCCGGTGGAGGGGCCATCTGCGAGGCCACTTCCAGGTCCGCCAGTTTCAGGAGGCGTTTGGTTTCTTCCTGCGCCATCGCGGTGCCGCCCGCGGCGTCAATTTTCATCATTTCCTTGATCAGTTCCATGCGGGTGCGGGCGATCTCGGCCTCCGCCGCAATCCGCGCCACGCGTTCCTTGGTCTGGTCAGACTCGCGGGTGCGGGTTAAATCTTTCTGCGCCTTGACCTCGTCCATCTGAATCGCACCATCCAACTGCTGAATCCGCTGGGTGAGTTGCTGAATCATCTGCTGCGACTGCTGCAACTGTTGCTGCACCTCCGGCGGGATCTCGGTTTTCTCTTCCTGGCCCTGCAGTTGCGGGGGGAGCGTCTGGTTGAGGCGCTTGGCGATCTCCTGGTTGCCGGGGCCGTCCACGTTTTTAATGGCAATCGGCGCCATCGCGGCGGCCATTTCCGGCGGGAGAATTTTCATTAGATCGAGTTGCCACGCGGCGGCTTCCTGCCGGCGGGTGGTGTAGCTGGCACCCACGGTCACCGCGACATCGTAGCGTCCGGCGCCCCACGCATAGATGCGTTGGACCTGTTCCTCGCCGATATAGGGCTGGCCCACCTGCACCATGGTGGACTGGGAATCGTCCTCAAGTCCGGCCAGCCGCAAGACCCGTCCGATGCGATGATAAATTTTTGGAATCAGGTCCACGAGGACCATGCCCTCAAAGATCAGCGCCTGGCCAAAGTTGTCCTGATAATTGGCGGTGCCTTCTGCCTGGGCTTCCTTGCGCGCCATAATCGCGCGTCCACTCTGGTCGGTGCCACTCCGGCTCGGGTCGGTGGCGTCATACCAGCCCGTGGTGGACCGAAGGTCCGCCTTATGCTGGTTAATGGCGACGACCAGCGCCTGAATCTTATTCGGGTCGGTAAACTGGGCCACAGCGGGCAGCGGTAACGACCGGCCCTCGGCGTCAAAGGCCTTGGTGAGCAACGCGGGAAACGGTATCCGGGCCGCCTCTTTCCACATCGGTTCGAGCCCTTCGATGCTTTCGACACTCGCCAGCACTTTCGATTTCGGACTGAGCGCGAGTTCATAGACGAGTTCGGAGTTCTGATAGTTATACATCCGTTGCGGGTCACGCGCCGCGCGCACAATCCCGCGCAACGTGCGCTTGCCTTCCACCACCAGCGATTCACCCCACATCGGGATAATGGGAATATACATCCCTGGCCAGTCACGGCCCTCGGTCTTGTCCTTGTTGCCTTCCAGGATTTCCGACCCGCTGATTTTCGCCAGTTTCACGGTCCGCTGTTCCAGATGACGCCGCTGGACAATGTCGACCCCCTCGGGGACTTCATCGGCCCAGACGGTAAACTCCACCTTCTCGGGGGTCCGCACCAGGGCGACTTCGCGTCCGCGCTCGACGGCTACATAAAAGTAATCCGCCACGCGCACGGAATTTTCGGGATACCACTCCGGCATTTGGAGGCCGGTGGTCTGAAAGGCGGCTTCCGAGGTCGACATCGCGGTCGGATACCGGCGTTCGAACTCGTCTTTTGGGATATCTTCTACGACAAACGCAAACCGGCACTTTTCCGGTTCGTGTAAGGGACAGGCCGGGTCACGGAAGACCGACATCGGGTTCTCAATGGCCTGATATTTGATGCTCTGGTCGAAGAGAGATTCCAAGGGCGCCGTGGTGTCACCTTCGTTCTCGTATTCGGTCACAATGCGGTAATAGCCGAAGCCAATCCCCGCTGCTGACTTAAACGCCTCGTCCCGCGCCTGTTTGGCGTGCCCTTTGTTCTCAATATGGCGAATCAGGCCCTGATAGACCTCGGCGGTGTCCACATCGGCGCCGGAATCGACCGGCACCGCGAGAATGCCGGGCTTGGCGGACTTCTGACGGCCAATGAGTTGCCGAAACGGCTCCCCGATCTGGTCAATGACCAACGTCGGGCGGTCGCCGCGGTCGCGTTCGTCCTGTGGGTCCCACTGTTCGAGATTGAGGAATCTTAAGTCCTTTTCGCCCTCTTCGCGCTGCATGGATTCCGCCGTATCGCAGGCGCGCCAGCGGTCCAGCGCCATATTCATAAACTCTCGGGTGCGTTCTTGTGTGTTTGCAGGCATACGTTATTGGCTCATCCAACTGCGCCAGCCGGTGGCGTTCTTGGCTTGACGATTAAGAAACGGGACATGGCGCTGCACGGTGGACGCCGCGAAGGTGAGCGCAAGCGCATCCCCGTCGTCCGGCGAATCAATGCCGCGCCCCTTCATCTGCTCCTTGGACTCCAGAATCACCTGATCGCGTCCATTGTGCTTGTAGCCGGGTCCGGTTAAATCGAACTCCAGGCGTGGGGTTGTGTCAATCGCGCCCCGCGCCAACCACTCACGGAGTTTTCCCCACATATAACTTCGCATATTTCCAAACTTTGTCGAAGGACTTTTCGCACCAAACTGCACCTCGACCACATTTTTATTGCCAAGCTGTCGCAGGCGGTCCACGATCGGGCCGCCTATCCCCGTGCCATCGACAAACATCGTATGGAGGCGCTGGCCATTAAACTCGCGCTCGAGAATATCGGAGGCTAGGGTGACGAGGCGCATCGTATCGCGGGTTTCCGCCCCTGGCAGGCGAATCGGCGCAATCGTGCGCGCGTCCAGGCCCCGACGGAACCGAAAGACGGAATGGTCTTCGCCGCCCCGCGCGACATCGAGGCCGCAAACTAAAACATCATCCCGGAGGGTTAACGGGTCACGCGCCTGCGCCCCTTGAATCACATCACTGCCGATAAACTGCAGGTCCGAGGCCGCGGGAGGCAGGCCCCGCACCCTCACCCGATAGAAGTCTGAATCTTCCCCATAATCGTCGGCCCATTCCTGGAGTTGCGCCTTATTGGTAAACTGACATTCCCGACTGTCGATTTGCACGCTATGCCACCGCTTCCGCAGGGAGCCAAAGCAGATCCGATGAAACGCGCCCGTAGACCGCGTGGGGTTGCCAAAGACAAACATCATCGGTTCGCCGTCGGTCAAGCCGCCTTCCGCCACCTCGAAAATCTTGTCCGGCACCGCACTGCTCTCGTCCACGACGTAAAAGGACGTCGAATCGGCGGCGTGCTGACCCGAAAACGCTTCAGAGTTCTCTTCTTTACAGCTTTGGGCGGAACAGAACCAGGAATCCTTGTAGCCGGTGTGATACATGCGGTCACTGGTGACGGTAAACCAGTCACGCGTGAGACAGAGCTTGGTCCAGCGCTGAATCGAGGCCCAACTCTTATCCCGAAGCTGTGTAAATGTATTGGCGGTAATGGTCCCTTTGGCATGGGGACGGGTGGACATAATCCAATTGACCAGCCACGCGACCATGGTCGATTTCCCGATGCCGTGCCCGGAACTGACGCCCATGCGAATCGGGGCCACGGGCATTTGGCCGGTAAAGCCCCGTTCTTTGACGGACTGGCCGAGTTTCATCAGAAATTCCCGCTGCCACACATCCGGCCCATCATAGGGCTGGAGAAAGCCTGGTTCCCGCCAGGGATACATCATCTGCACAAAGCGCAACGGGTCGTGATAACACTTGGCGACTTCTTCAGCCAAGGCTTCCTGGGCAGACTGTTTCATGCCGCGTCCACTTTGGCTTTCATCCGCACGGTAAAGAGCGTTGGGTCGAATCCGGCCATCATACACCAGCCCCCGCATTCGTCTTCGGTGACGAGAAACTGTCGCGCCATAAAGACCTGACGGTCCGGCGTGGTATTCACCGCTTTCCCCACGCGGTTCCCAATCTCCCAGAGATCAGCATCACGCACTGCCGCCAGCAACACCGCCTGTGCCAGGCGTTTATAGGCTTGTCCATCAGGAGGATAAGGCACGCGCCTCGTCGTCCTCCTTCACAATTTCTACCTCGATCGCCGGCTGGTCGCTGACGCGCTGACGCGCCGACATCAGCCGGTCCAGAATTTCCTTATCCGCCGAGAGGTGAAGGTGTTCGGTCAGAAGGTTGAGATGCTTAAAGAGCAGGGTCAGATTGGCGGGTTTATCCCACAGCCGAATGCGAATGACATCTTCCTGTTTCCCATCGCCTGCGGTGAGGTTTTTCTTGGTAATATCAATCGAACTGACAGCAGCGGCCAGTTCCCGCGGCCATTCCTGAATCGGGCGCACGTTGCCCTTCTCGTCCAGCACATCCTGAATATTGGAATAGGCGAGTTTGGCGGCTTCGCGCAACGCGCGGTCCGGGTCGATGAGGTCCGCCAGGCGTTCTGCCGCTTTTCGTTTCACCTGGGGCGACCCGCCCCCGTGGGTTTGGCAGACCGTGCCGCCCAGAATCGCCGCTTTTTTACAGCGCTGGTGCGACCGTGTGCTTTTCGCGGTACAGCGTCGGGCCTCATCCATCAGAGTCTTTCCAATCCTTGGTTGGGGGGTTCCACCAGTAGGTGCCATCCCGCCGCATCGAGGCATGCAGCCCCATGACGAGAATCAGGACAAGAATGTCTGCTAGCGCCAGCCAGCTCATCCATGCCTGGTCGGTCATACGAGCTTCCACCACTTCATCAGGGCATACCCCCCGCCGATGACGGGAATCCCCTGCAAAATATTCTGTATTTCGTTGCCGTCAAAGACGCTGTTGGTGTGCCATTGGCTGACCCCGCTGGTCGCCACATAGAGCAGCACAATCGGGAGCGCCTTACTCCCCATTTCGACTACGCGGTAGCGCAGGTCGTCAGGATTCGTCCACCATCTGCGTGAGAAGGGTTTTGTCATTAGGTTCGCTCCATGACGTGCGAATTACGCCGGTAATCTTCTCGGTGCCCCGTTCGGTGCGCCACTGGTGAATCACGTCGTGGCTGGTCTGCCGAATGGTATTTTCACGGAGATCAATCATCTGTTCCAGCATGTCCTGAATCTGCCCAATCGACCGGTCCAGTCCATGCAAATGTGCCAGGGCACTTTTATAGGATTCCTTGGCCTCGTCTGCCGCCCGTCGTTCCGCCTTAGTCACGGAGCCACTCCAGTCCAAAAAAACAGGCCAGCCAGAGTATCACCGTAATGAGGAACCCCTCCCATGTGGGGTGCCACTCAACAGGGTGTTCCAGTACCGGTTGCACCTTTTGCATCATGCCCACCCCGCCGGTCGCTTGCTGTGTTGTTGGGTCGCAAATTTGGTCGGGGTGTCCTCGTCTACCCGTTCGAGAAAGACGGGGGTTTGCCCAGGGAGATGGGTGCCGGCCACGTTGTAACTCATATGCTCCGCCGCTTCTTCCCGGTCCATGCCGTCCCGTTCGACGAAGATATCCAGGCACTTCGCATAGTCATACACGGCGACCGTCTGCCCGGCCTGCTCCCCGTAGCCCAGGAGGGCCTTCTCCAGCCCATCGGCGACCCACACTTCCTCATCACCTTGCGTCTTGGTTGGGCGAATTGTCATACGTCACTATAAAGCCCTTCCCCCTGGATCACAAGAAGTACCTGTACGTGTACATGAACGCTAGCCATTCGCTAGCGTTTCGCTACTAGCCAAATCATAGCGGTGCTACTAGCGGTGCTAGCATAAAATTTCTGAAAATTTGAGATTTTGGAATTTGTCAGGTTCCCGGTTATTCATTAAGTTGCAAGTTCGGATCCGGTTTTTGTTTCTAGGTAGGAAGGGTACCATCGGGTTTGTACTACCGTAGCAGGCTTCCGAAGCGTAAGGGTTGTGTGGTTCGTGAGTATTACAGCGGATAAGGAAGGG
>VTLG01015939.1_pt1 | contig 14015 bp, 12 predicted proteins | sample 4694571 | NCBI WGS metagenome assembly VTLG01 (sample SAMN12604809, study PRJNA352737) | marine metagenome | biome: ENVO:00000447; feature: ENVO:00000209|ENVO:00000569|ENVO:01000036; material: ENVO:00002151; isolation source: viral sequences binned using virsorter ...
AAGGTTCAAATGGTTGTAATCCATGATCAAGAGTAACAATCTTGACATGGTTCTTTGCAAAGTAAACAGGGTTATTTTTACATCTAACAAATTCAATAATTTGTTCTTGGTCAAATTCAACGGCAGTGTTAGCCTTTTTTAAATTTGGATTACCAAGATAAATTTCATGATCCATAACAACCTCCTACATCATTTCGCCAAATAAATGTTTGTCTGGTTTATTTACCATAAATTTTCTATCATGATCTATAGTTTTGCGTGTCATATCTAAGATTTTTTGCAAGTTTTCTGCTTTCTTTTTCAATTCTTCAATTTCTTTATTTTCCTGCTCCCCCGACTTGGAGGAGGGGTTCTCCTTGGGCATGGTCCGATACTTGGTAACCCCGCAGTTTAGCACCAGGATACACTTTCTCTATCTGATCCTGTACTCTTTTGCGAGTTGGTTTAGTGACTTGGGGGAAAAACATTTTAATTCTGTAAGAATTTCCTCTCCAAGATAACATAACAGTTATTACATTTCCTACTTGTGAGCGAATACGAGTAGATTCCTCCACTGGATCTACGTATTTAATATTTGATTGTGGAACCTTTATAGGTTCTGGTTTAATAATATCAATTACTTCGGCATAAACTTTGCCGTCAGCATCTTCAATGGTTACATCTTCTTTCCAGTAGTTTCTGAAAGATTTCATTAAATTTAGATAACTTCACACTAATATTTAGGAAATCCAGCGTGTTACCGTTAATTCTAAGGAATTATCATCCATTTCCCACTCTTCCTGTACTTCAAACCCCATCTCTTTAACGGTACTGTAAATTGTCATCCTTGCATATTGTTGAGTAACCTTTTCTACAAACCTAGGAGCAGGGACATCAAGACTCCAAGTATCATGATCGGAATAAAGATCATAAGCCTGTGTCTCTTCGTTGTAACGGAATCCAATATCATTTGAGATAGCAACTTCGGCATGAACCACAGGATGATCCTCAGCATGACTAGGATTGGTGATAACCAATGCTTTATTTTCTTGAACATCATGACCCATTATCTCTAGTGCTTCAATTAAATACGGACGTTCTTTGATCTGTGTTTTAATACAAGTAAAGTGTGACATTTATCTCCATTTAGAAAGTGGTTGGTCTACATTCACCGTTTCTTTATTTTTATAATATTCGGGTTTATGCTCAACTTTTTCCACTACCCCAAGTCTCCCCTCAATTCTTTTGGTGAGATTCTCGCAGTCAGTTCCAACCACACCCATAACCTCTTCGGTCACAGTGCCATCTTGCCTAATAGTAAATTTAATAGTTTCTTGTTGTGCCATTTTTTACATTATAAAGTTATATTTAGTTATTCTCCACCACCATTACCACCGCCACCGTTGCCGCCGCCACCATTACCATTGCCACCATTGCCATTACCATTTCCATTCCCGTTATGGGACCCATTACCGTTGCCATTTCCATTGTGACTATGCGAATGTGTTGATCTTAACCAGCCTCCGGGTCCTAAAGACTTTCCTTTAGGAATTTTTTTACATTTCTTATCAGTATGACAATAATATTCCCCTTCAGGACACTTTGTTGCTTTGGTCGCTGCTTCCTCTATAAAAGAATTAAACTTCTTTTTCATGTCTGTATTTTCGTAAAAGTGACTCAAGTTGCTCCGGATTCTTTGTAAAGTTCGTGTATCCATCATATTAACATATTTATCAGATGCTGCAACCATATCATCAATTCCTGCCATCGTTAGATGAGAAACAGGCCAAATAGTAGAAAATCTCCACTTTGCTAATCCAGATTGTCCCGGAGTTTGATAATCTTGTGATAGTAAATCATCAGTTACAGGATCTTTAAAAAGTTTAGGATCATAACCAGCAACAGGAGCCTCAGCACCTGAACTAAACCCTGGAACAGTAGAAGTAGAATTAGTCCAATTAGTTGGAGGAGTTTCTTTAAGGTACTGTTTAAAGGATTTCATTATTAACCATCCAATGCAACAGTGAGTCCTAAGGTCATGCCTGGTAGGGTCTGCCAAGAAGATCCGTTATAAACTTGCAATTTTCCATCAGTACTATTAAAGATCATAGCACCTTGAGTAACAGTCATGGAATTTCTTTGTGTAGTTGTTACGACAGGAGGATAAAATGCAGCAGTAGTTCCAACGGATTTCATTGCTGGTGCAAAGATTTCACCAGTAGTGGCATTTAAAGTAATTCCAGTACCAACTGTTACTTTATTAGTACTTCCATCAATAGTAACTGAACCACTACCTACTGTAAGGACACCAACTATTCTTGCATCTCCATGAACGAAAAGACTAGTACCTGATGCACCAACAGCACCAACAGTTAACGTATTAGTGGCATTAGTAGTACCAATACCAACTTTACCAAGTGTATTGATACCAGTAGCATTCTCACTCCAAAAATCCTTTTGTCCGGGAAGACCTGTTAAATTTCCACCATCACCAAAATATGTACCAGTAAATTCATTAGCAGTAAGCATACCACTAACTTTTGCATCTCCATGAACAAAAAGAGTAGTCCCTGATGCACCGACAGGACCAACCGTTAAGGTACAATTGGGATTAGTAGTTGCAATTCCAACCTTAGAAGTAGTAGTACTGGAATGAATAACTGTTCCAGCAATTCCAACATATAAAGAAGGAGTCGTTACAATACCAGCAGTAACACTAACACCCTGAGTTTCAACAATGATTCCATCTCTGGCAGTTATAATACCAATAGAATCAACATTCTTTACATTATCTTTAAATATAGTTCCAGCAACAGATATATCACCATCAAAATATGCTACTACATCTGTAGTGGCAGTTCCTGATTTTGGTTTACCAACATATAATGAATAATCTACTCTAGCAGTAGTAGCAATACCAACATTCTGTAATGTATAAATGTCATCATTAGAGTCTGTAGTAAAAGTTGTACTTGCAGTTGCTACAGTTGCAAACTTAAATTTCTTTCCAGTATCAATGCCAGTTTGTTCCAAATCAACTTGAAGGAACATGCCATCATAAGCACTGATATTAGTAGTGATTCCTGCAATATCATCAAGATATTGCAAATCTACTGCACCACCTCCACCAATAGATGCCATCTGAGTTTGAACTCGATTGACAAATAATCTATAGTGTTCTGAGAGGTCCTTTAAGGTTGCAAACTTTTGATCTAAAGGAGTAAGAGGATCTCCAGCACCAACTTGAGTATAAGTAGGAGGATTGTCAGTAAGATCTTCTTTTAAATCATTTTGAAGTTCTTGTAAATCTTCAACAATTCTATAAAGTTCAGTAATATTAACAGAATTATCATTATGCTTTTCATTTAATTCTGATAAATCTTTCCGTAAACCTTTAACATCTTTATCATAGTATTTTACTTCTGGAAGACTTCCAATTTCTTCTTTTAAACTGTCAAAGTATTCTCTAAGAGAATCTGTAATGATATTTTGTGCTTCGCTATTTTTATTATTAAATTCCTCTACCTGTTCGGTAACATTCTGACGTAATACTTCAAATTTGCCTAATACAAATTTCTTTAACTTCCTATCATCATCTTTAAATCGATCATGATGTTCCCAAATTCTTATAGCAGTTTCTTTTAATTCCTTATATATTTTTTCTTTTGTATCTTCTACATGCTCTTTTAATTCATCAATTTCAACCTTTTTCTCAAAATCTTTAGCATCTAAATCTTCGGTAAGATGATCAATATCTTGATCAAACTTATCTTTCAGATTCTTTATATTATCACCTACTTTAATAAAGTCATCATCAATTACACTAAAGGTCTTACCTATCCATGTAAAATCAGGAACTTCATTAACTTCATTAACCCATTTGGGAAAGACGGGTATTTCTGATCTAACCTTATCAATTGCTTCACATATTGCTTCTATCTCTGTATCATAATACTTAACTTCAGGTAGATTAGTTACTTCAGTTTGAAGACTATCAATCCTATCTTCAATTAAAGTTACCTGCTCATCGTAATACTTAACCTCAGGAAGATCCTTTATTTCTTCTCTTACAAGATCAATTTGTTCGCATATTGCTTCTACTTCTCCTTCATATTCCTTTATTTCAGGAATTTCTGGAATACTCTCTCTAATACTCTCAACTTGCTCAGAGAGTTGCTTTAATTCTTCATCATAATACTTAATTTCAGGAATATCTGGAATATCCCTTCTTAAGTCATTGATTAAACGTAATACTTCTGTCAGATCTTCTGCTTCTTCCTCTTCCTCTTCTTCCCCTTCTTCTTGCCCAGCTCCTCCACCGAAACCACCCTGCTCCCCAGGATCATTTGCTCTCATGGTAGGTTCCTCTACCACAAACTCTTCAATGGAAGGTAAATTCTCTTCTTTTATAATATCATCAACTGATGGTAATTTACTGTTATCTTCAGTAAAATCATCTATTGACGGTAGATTCTCCGACATTTTATCAGTAACCTGTGTACTTTGGGATTTCTCTCCCAGTTTTATTTAGAAGAACTACTAAGGTCACTATTTTTTATCATCTTTGCTAGTTCTGCCGTCGATCCTACAAAGAGGGCATTATTAACAGTAGATGGTCCTTTCTGTTTTGTTTCTTCTTCTACATCTTTTAATTTTTTCTGAAGATCCATTAACTTATCAGTTGCATCAGAAACGCTCTTTATTAACTGACCAGCAACCTCATATGCTCTAGGCATTTCACTTTCTTGTGCAAGTTCTAAAATACCATTAATTGCTTCTTGACCCTTTTCAATAATACTATAAAGATTACCTCTTGTATATTCATAATCCTTTTCTATATCATCTTTACTCAGTCTATCTGGTTTAGTAATATTAGTAAGATGATCCTTTCTAGTAGCACACCCACCTTCAGGAGTATCACTTACTTCAACAGGAGATATATTAAAAGTTTTATCCAATTGTTTAGTCATAAGATCCATCGAATCCAAAATCATCACCAACTTCAATTAATAAATTATCAGCTTCAGTTATCTTACCAATATCTGAACCTTTAACATGTCCTTGTGCAGTGGTTCCGTCTTGACCCCTCAGAACAGTTATTTCATTACCGTTAATCTTATCAACATACATTGATTCATTATCAATAACAATATACTTGTTTACTGTAAGAGCTGTGCCATCACCAACGTCAAATGTTACATCTGCCAAACTTATATCACTACTGAGATTGGTAGCAACAACTTCATCATAATTCTTAGTTGCTCTAGGAGTAACAGAGTAAGTAACATCTCTTCCTCCAGTTCTAGAATCTGTTCCGGAAGAATCTGCAGCAATGTATCCAATAGCAACCTTCTTAATAATGTCGTTGGTAGTAGAAGAAACAGGTCCGAACAAGTACGTTTTCGCACTAAATCTTAAAGTATATAACAATACTCTTCTGGTAGAATAATCACCTTCATAATCATCCACCATTGTAATATTTTCCAGCACAACAGGAATATCTCTTTTCTCTCCAATAGATTCTACTAAATCAACTGTTAACGCATATTGAGGTTGGAAATAAGGAACAATTTGTTCTACTATTTGTAATGCATCATCATTTAACTTACACATAATACTCAATTCAAATTGCATATTATATGGAACTGGCATATAGGTTTTTTTCTCTGTAGATTTAGTAGTACTATCCGGAGAAAGAAATGTTTGAGTAGTTGTTACTTTTCTACTAGGATCATATTGCATCCCAATAAATTCAAATGACATTCTGGGTAATGTAATCTGAACTGACTTATTAAGATCAGGTGATTGCTCCAGACGTGCTAAAAACTTTTGAGTAGGTCCATACGCAAGAGGAACCTTAATAACACTAGTTGTGTTATCATCAGAATCCTTATGCTTAATTTGCATACCATTAAACAAAGTACCAAATGTAATAATGGTTTTTCTTAATATTTCGTGATAAAAATATTCAAACATTACTCAATGTACCTATTATCTTTATTTAGGGATCACCAAATGGATTCTTCTGAGAGAAGTCTAATATATCATCAGCAGCAGTTTCAATATTATCATTATCTGCATAAGGAGTAACTAAATCATCAGTGTTTATAATTCTCACTTCTCTAGTTGCATTAGTCCCAACAATGTCTTCTCCTCTAGTCCAAGTACCATCAACAATCTTAAGTTCCAAAATTCCAGTAGATTTATCCCAACTGTTAACAACACCTGTTGTACTACTTGCTGAACCAGTAACAGTTTCCCCAACAGAATAATCTCCAAAAGCACCTGTATCAGGAGCAGCAACTGTAATGGTAGGTGTATCACCTACAGTGTATCCAATACCAGCATCCTTCCATCTGATTGCAGTAACAATACCAGCAGAACTTATAACTGCTCTTGCAGTAGCAGTTGTACCCACTCCCGGACCTGCAATTGTTACCAAAGGTTCTGTAATGTACCCAGAACCTCCTGCAGTAATAGTTACAATACCAAGTGTCCCATCTGCTATTTCGCTTGTTGCAGCGGCACCTACCCCTGTCTTATGAATGAATCCAATGCCAGGAGCTACTGTATACCCATAACCAGGATTTCTTATTTCAACTCCCTGAACCTTAGTATCTAATACTCCATCACAATTAATCAAATTATCAATTAGGGTAGCAATTCCTACTGCCCTAACTCCTCCTGCAGGTGCAGATGAAATAGCAACCCTTGGTGGATATTGAGTAGAAGTAGAAGTAACATAATTATATCCTCTATTAGTGAGGGTAACCTTCCTCAATCCACCTTCAGTTACGATTCCAGTAGTAGCAGTTGCCTGAACAGCATCTCCTACCAAAGTAAGAGATTGGATGTATCCCTTATCAATAACAGTGTCATCAACTGCATCGACACCCACATCAACAACCTCATCCTCATAACGGAAGAGTTCACATCTTAATTCATAAACATAATTCTTTTGGAGTTGATAGAATGGTTTTTCATGCTCTACAAACTTAATTTCAAATAATCTATCCCCTAATGGGAAATAAACTAAATCTCCTTCTCTAGGTCTTGTTGTCAATTCTATGTTAGGAACATTTTCAATAAGTGGAGATATATAACTCTCATATCTCTCTTTAGAAATAATAAGAACTAAATCATCCAATTCTTGGACACCAAACTTTGATAATAAAGTTCCTACCCCTTCATATCCATCATAGGTATCTACATATGCTTCTAAAGGATATGCATTAGTGAATTTCGATTCAATTACTTCTTTAATAACAGTATTCTTAGTTACATACTGTCTAGGTAAATAATATACTTCTACGCCATACATGCGTAGTTGTTCATTAATTAAATCCTGAACAAGATTTTGCTCGCTGGTTGCACCTTGCTGAAAGTAGGGATTAAGAGCCATAGCACTAACCGATCATATCTAATGGTGGCAACTCATAAGTACTAGACATTTTCTCTATCAAGATATCAATATCTTTTTGACCATCATCATAGATTTGTCTTCCATTGAGTTCAATTCCACCAGGAAGTTTTACTCCACCAAACTTAAGTAAATTCTGTCCCCACTGCCTCTTCATTAAAGCTGTCGCATACTGTTTAAGGAACATAGAATTCCAAACTCTCCCATAATCGGCCGGATCTAAAAGTCGATAACAATCTATAATTAACCAATCATCCGCAGTAACACTATCCCAATCTATATCCAAATATAATCTATCTTGCCTCTTATTAAATCTAATTTGTTTTTCTGTAGTTAGAAGAAAATTAATATCTTCCAAATACGTTTTAGTCATTGCATAAGTAAGAAGTTCAGTAGCACCCCAAAAATAAATATCATTTAAAAATAACTGATATTTCACACTAAACATATTATTGGTGATAGTATTACTTCCATCAAAATGGAAGATTTTTGTTACACCTAAAACTTCTGGAGGAATTTGTAGGAAATTATTATTCTCTTGATAAGAAAATGTACTTGTTATACCAACCGTAGATGTTGCAGTAGTGGTTGTTATTCCTACAGGATCAGTAGCACCTGGACCCTTTCCTCTATCAATATCAGCTTGAGTAATTTTATATTTTAAATATGTCTGTGCTGCACCATCAAATGTTCTTTCTTGAAACATCTGAAGAGCATCATCAATCAAATCCTCACACTGTTCCGATGCAAGGTTAATCTCCAATACAGGAGCACCCAACTGCCTTAAACAATATGTCTTAAAATCGGTTCTACTTGATGGTTGCATTTATACAATTACCCTTGATATATTTAGGGAGATGAAGAAATACCTGCTACTACTAAAAGGGTTCCCTGTGCTACATCATATATTGTTGAAGCAGTCCCCGCTCTAGTAAAGGTGACTGCAGTTCCTGGCATTACTTGTGCTGATGCTGTATTGGCAGCTCCAACTTCAACTACATTAGTATTAGTTCTTACTCCAACAACAGGAGCATTTTTTACAGTAGAAAAAGTAACCGAATCACCAACAGCAACATTAGTTTTGGCATTTATAGTAAATGCAGTAGTTCCAATTCCAGCCGTAGATCCAGCAGAAATAGCAGTAGTTAATATTGTTTCAGTTTCAGTATCTCCTGTTAGTAAGAGATTCCAAACATACCTTCCAGCACTTAAATCAGTAGTTTGAGTTGCAGCTAAAGATACATCAAACTTACCACCAGCAGCACTTGTAAATCCTACATTAAAAGTTCTATTTGCACCTAAAGTTGCTCCAACAGCAACACTTTTTGCCATTTGAGCAGAACCACTCCATCCAGTAAAATCAAATGCAGATCCATTAGGACGTGTAATTGTAAATCCATCCTTTAAAGTTGATCCAGTATTAATTTTTAAATTAACGCCCTGAGCAACTCCTGCATCAGTGTCAAATATAAAAGAATGTTGTGCCATTAGATACTTCTCTCTGCTAAGGCTTTAAGTAACGATTTAATCTCACCAATTTCAGATTCTAAGTTATCAAGTCGCTCTTTTTCATTATCTTGAAATTTTTTTCTAGATACGTAAGAATCGTATCCAGATGTATTGGTATTAATAATAGCGTTAGTTTCAGGATCTCTAAAAAGATAGTTTTCACCTTCAACTGGGATAAGACTCTTTTTCATATCAAGCAAGCGCAATAGCTCTAAGGTCCTGAATAACAGGTACAATAGCCTGATTGGTTGAAGTCATAATCAATTTGATTCTAAAGATCTTAAAGGCAGGAAGTTCATCAATTGTCCACTCAATCTCTTTAAATGCTCTAGGACCAGGTACATAGGCATGATAATCATTTTTCTTTAATTCTACATCAGGAGTTCCATTGCTATCTCCAAGAGCCTTCATCCTTCCATCTGTTCTACCAGTATCAAGATTGGCAAATCCAGGGAATGGTGTAAAGATGACACTTTCATCAATATCATTCTGAATGGCATAGAATGCTCTAATGTCATTAGGATCACTGATAGCACCAGTAAGTAATACTCGAATAGCACTAGCTGAATTTTTTAATGTAACTGGTCTTGAAGCATAGTAGAAAGCATTTGGATCGGTCTCTAAACTATTTGCACGTTTATCACTTATATAATCTGTAATTGGTCTATTTACTCTATTTGAAGTAAATATTACACTTGTTTGTGTAAGATCAATACATGGAGAAAGTCTAGGATCAGCACTCACCATATTCATATTCAGAGTAAATGATTTTCTTCCAGGAAGATTCTGAAGACGAGCATCTTCATTTACCTTAGAAGCCACGATTCTTGGAGAATCAAAATAATTATTTGCTCCTAAAGAAACTGGTTGGAATCCTTTATCTATAAATGGATTTTCATTTCCATTAACACTCTTACCACTTACTGTTCTAACAGAAGAATATATGGTAGTTAACTTAGGATTAATAACTTGAATCTCAGGAGTTATAATCTCAAATGGAACATTATATGTTCCCTTCGCTTCATCACCACCAATCTTCTTAGTCTCGTTAAAGAATAATTTTTCAAAAGTAGATCCATCTCTGGCAGTGATATCCGTACCAGAACTCATATCTACTTTTAGATAATAATGGTCCAGACCTATTTGCTCTGTGATATCACCGTCGCTTATATCATGGGTCTTATTAATTCTAAGAAGAGATACTCCATTCATTTCATACTTATAAACTAAATCTGAAGTGGAATGGGGGAATGCTACAGTCGAATCTTTTGCTCTTGTAATTCCTGTTAGGTTATTACCAGAAAGACCAGTATACTTAATAATTTCACTACCAATCTTAGCAAATCCTGGGTTAGTTGCACCAACACTAACATTCTCAAATTTGGCAAAGTTTGCTGTACTTGCTACTGATATATTTCCTGTCGCAGAAGCAGAATACTCTTCTGAGAGGGTTGTTGGACTTACATCAGATTTTGCTTTGGTAATGGTAACTTTATTCACATCCGCAATCATACCATGATTTCTTTGATTAACCTTAAAGTGTAATCCATCATAAACTGTTTGAGGTGTAGATGTAATTATTACATTACCCCCAAAGTTGCCATTCATTGTAGTAGCAACACCAACAGCAGTATTATATGTTAAAGTATATCCTGCACCAACAGTAAAGTCTCCTTGGACTTCATCTAGTTTTAATTCATTAACACCTGCAATCTGTTGAACGCTCAACCTTAAATTCCGACCAACAGAAGAGATACCCAGAGAAGAAACTGTAAGAACATCTCCAACAGAGTATCCAGTTCCACCATCAGTAAGGCTTGCATTAGCAATCACTCCACCGGTAACTGTTAGAACTCCAACAGCATTTCTTCCGCTACCTGTAACATTAGTAAGTGATACGTTAGAGAAAGTCTGACTACCACTACTAGGAGTATATCCAATACCTGCATTAAGAATCTTAAGATCTCCATGTGCGGTTCCAGCACTTCCAACATATTTACCGGTAGCACCAGATTTCAATTGAACAACGGTATTACCTTTTGCTAGTCCAGTATCACGTAATGTAGTTCCAAGTCCAACTCTAATAGTTTTTGAATCAATATCAAATGGATTGTTTCTAAGAAGTTGAATATTTGTAGGTAGTGTTGGATTAAAGAATTGAACTGATCCCTCCTTAGTAAAGTCTGCTCTATAAACTCTAAACTTAAGATCTTCATACTGACTTGCATCCCAACTAGAAGCATTCTGAGATTTAAAGAGTGAACCAAGAATTGGCTGAGATGTAACCAGAATAGTTCCTGCTTCTGTAGCCTCAGATGTTATATCTGCCTCTCCAATTCTAGAAATCCATACAGTATATTCTGTAGAATCTGAAAGAAGAACAAGTGCATATTCCCTTTGACCACCCAAATAAACAGGAGAATCAAATGTAATTGTAGTAGCAAGAGATCCATCAGTTGAAGTATTAACATCAGAAGATTGAATTTCAACCTCTGAGAAAGGAAGAATCTTCAAAGTAGGAAGACCAGTTTGTATCTCTCTTATCTGAGCAAATACTGGTAATACATCATCCTTTGTTCTAAAGAATACGTCCACCTTAGTAATGAATATTCCTGTCGAATCATCAACATAGAAAGATTGTGCAAGAGGGTCTATACGAGGTGGTGGTGGTGGATCGGGAATTTCCTGTTGAACAATTTCAGTTCGCATTGTTGCTGTATCACTAGCCGTTGCCGTTGCTGTAACTCTACCAGATGATAGTGATCTAGTCTGATTAAAGTCTTGGTGATCCACCCTTGCATTTCTAAGAGAAAGAGTTACTTCTTGAGTATTATCAAGATCTCCTTGAGAATAGAAAACCTCTTCCGCAGAAGTGGTTACAACACCACCAGTTCTATCATTAGTAGAACTATTAGTTAATCTAAAGACGGTTCTACCAGTTTCAAATCGTGGATTTCCTTCAAGATTACCATTAGGAACCATGAAAGATCCCTGAATAGTTCCCACTCTATCAGTAATAAGTCTTACATTTGTAATAGTTGCAATAGCACCACTACTTTGACCTCTTAAAACCATTCCTTGTTCAACCCATCCCCAGAAATCAGGTTGTCTTTCATCACCCAGACTTCTAAGGTCAACATTTACTGTAGTAGATGTAGCATTATAAGCACCTTCAACATTTCTTTCTCTATCATAAGGATTTCTGATAGTCCAGTCTCCGCCTCCATCAAAGGCTCCATACTTATGATTTGATTGAGCACATCTAAAGGAGATATAAGGTACAAGTGGATGGAAGATATCTTCAACTGTATCCGAATCAGACATAGTTCCAACAATCTGTTCACCAACCTGGAAAGTACCAGAAGTCATTTCAATTTCTAATAACTTAGGAGTAAGGAATGCATTTACATCAATAGCATCAAAGAATCCATAAACTTGAGTTTCAGGCTTCATCCTCCTAGCAGTGAAAGAGATATTTCTCTGTCTCATAAAGCGGATAATATTCCTACTTACAATCCTATCTCCTAAGGATTCAGTATCAATTTGTTGTCTAATTGTATGCTGAACACCTGTTCTAGACTGATCTAAAGTAGTCTCTAAACTTACACTTCCACTAACAGTTACACTTGTCTCTGCACTAACATTTTCAGTAGATCCACCAGGACCTGTATTCTCAGAACTCATCTCTGTGTCAACATCGACACCTAGAGTCATATCCAAATCATTAGTAATAGCATCAGTCTGCCAGGAATTCCAAATAATAGGAGATATTCCTATACGTCCACCATCAGCAGTATCGGTAATTTCTGCTCTTAATGCTTCCGCTACACCACGGAAAGAACCCTCCATTTCAACATCTCTAAGTTCCATTCTATTAACATCAATCCATACATCCACACTCGGAGTAAGATCAATACTTCCTTCATAGTTTTTAACTAAGTAAGGAGTTACATTTTCAACTCTTGTTGCAAATGGTTGATTTAACCATTCCACTTCCTCATAATCAAGGCTTAAAACTTCACCCGTTCTCTTAATATTAGTACCTGTAATATTACTTAAGAAACTAAGGTCTGCATTTGTATTAGTTGTTGTACCAAGCCCAGCAATCGCATCAGAACCCAATTCCAAATCAACAGCAGTAGTATAATGAGAAGGTCTTAATCGACCATTTTGAAGGTCTATACTATTCTTAACACCTACACTAACATCTTGAACTCCGACCGCCGAGAAATTATCAATAAAGAATCCAGATTTAAATCTATTTTGTCCTTGAGAATCGGGAATAAAAAGATTAGCAGTATTATTTTCCAACAAAGAAAGTGTAGTGTAATACTCCAAATTCTTAATTCTATTCTCTAATTTATAGATATCAGTCATCTGATATCTCTTATGATTTACAAAAGTAATTTGTGCATTTTGAGTATCATAAAGATATGGAGGAAGTGCAATATTTGCAACATTCATTGCATCATTAACTTCGCCAGGTAATTTTGGATTATCAGATGATTCTCCCAATTTTACTTGGAAAATTCCATCTTTAGTTAAATAAATTCTATCAAGTCTAGGCAGATAGTAGCTATAAGATAATGTTTCTGATTCATCAGAAGCAAATACATATTTGGCACTATGCTTATCATCAGTAAAGGATCTTCCAGCAAATTCAAATGGTGATGCTGCATCTGCTGCAACCGTATAATCATTAACTCGTGGTCGAGCATCAATAATATCACTATTCCTATACTGTCTTATAGATTGTATTTCTGTTCCATAATTAAATCCCTCATACGAATTAACTGTAGTAATATCCCCAGTATCTGATGCCTCATAATATCCCTTAGAATAAACAACCTTTAAACTTCTAGTTGGAGATACTACACCCTGCTTTCTCAATATGTAACTATAATCATAATATGTTAAAGTTTGCCCATTATAGAAAGTATAATTATCTGTTACATTAGTACTACCATTTTCCAAAGTAGATGCAATTCCATTTACTCCAGACTCTAAGAAATTAAGAATTTCCCCATTCCTAAAAGTCTTCTTATTTAAGTAAATAAAGCTTATTTTGCTACTATCAACCTGAACAGCATACATCCCTCTTGCACCA
>VTLG01003013.1_pt1 | contig 14014 bp, 31 predicted proteins | sample 4694571 | NCBI WGS metagenome assembly VTLG01 (sample SAMN12604809, study PRJNA352737) | marine metagenome | biome: ENVO:00000447; feature: ENVO:00000209|ENVO:00000569|ENVO:01000036; material: ENVO:00002151; isolation source: viral sequences binned using virsorter ...
ATTATAACCCAATAAATCAGGAGTACCAGGTAAGGCCCAGTTTTCAATCCTAATCCACGATATTGAAGGCGTTTCATCCTTTAATTTTTTCCATAATTGACGTTCTGTTTTAATCAAGGTAACCTCGTCAACTACAAGTGGCCTATAATCTTTCCTAAAGTCCTTTGATGTGGCGGAGCATCTAATTTTAAAACTAATCGATGTGTTTCTATACCACCAAAAATTCTATTCTCCAACAACTGAATTGTTCCAATGTCTCTAAATTCACCATTAGGTAATTGTACCTGTACTCTGGCATCAAGACACACACCACCTGGTGCATCAAAAAACTTTCCCAAAACTTGTCTGAATGTTCTTCCGTCCATTCCTACGCCGTTTAACCTTTCTGTAGATTAACAGCGGACGGGCCTTTTGTACCCTCTTCAACGTCAAATGTTATTGCTTCACCTTCAGCCAAGCCAGTTAAACCAGCGTCTTTTACTGCTGAAGAATGAACAAACACATCTTTCGAATCGTCATCTCGTGAAATAAATCCGTACCCTTTGGTAGGATTAAACCACTTAACTTTACCGTTTAATGTCATTTAATTTCTTTCCTCTTATACTCATATTAATAGTGCTTCCTTTTATATAAGATTTTATGTATAAAGCAAGTATGAAACAACCAGCTATCAAAAAGAAAGCCGGATATCCCACAGAGCTGACAGAAATGCAACGTAGATTTTGTGAATATCTGGTGATGAATGAAGGGAGAACTACTGGTAAAGACGCAGCCATAGCGGCAGGGTATGCACCAGCACGAGCTACGGTTGAGGCTTCAGAGCTACAATCAGACCCTAAGATTCAAATGTATCTAACTAAAAGAATGAATGAAGTAAATAAATCATTCATAGTTAACAGACACAATTATCTTAAGAGACAAATTAATTTATCTAAAATGGTAGAAGATGGCCACCCACATGCAGCCAAAGCCGCACCGTTTGAATCGCATATTGCTAAAGCCATGGGAATATTTATAGATAGAAAAGAAATACATACTAGAGATTTAACTGCAGAAGATAAACTCGAACGTAAGGAAGAATTGATTGCTAAGATGAACAAGATGAAAAAAGTTAATAATCTACTTGAGAAATCTAAAGACAAAGCTTAGTCATCTTTAAGACACATCCTATTGGCATAATATTTCTGTCAGAAAACACCTCATCTTTCGTATCATAACTACTAAATGTCCAAATAAACTTCTTAGTTTTTTTAAAGATGTAGGCTTGAGTAACCATCTTAGAACATTCAAATTTATTAAATTCGTCCGCTGTGGCATGCCCAGCATCGCCCGTGATATCGATCCACTCAATTGTGTAGAAATAATATTTCTTTTTATTAATTACTACATGTTTATATTTGGATTTCTTCTTTTTGAACATGTGTCTGTATACTCCAGCTTTTATAAAATTTAAATTTAAATATACAAATCATGTGCGCGCGACCCTTAAATCGTTGGTATTGCTAGCTTTTTGATACAATTGTACCAATTGTACCTAATTGTACCTGAGCTCTAGGTACAAATTTGAGCGAATAAGTGTTGGTATTGCTAGCTCTCTTCATTTGTACCAATTGTACCTCACTTTTAAAAAAAAAAATAAAAAATATTTTTTTTTCATAGAAAAAAGGTATACAATGGGCTAAATATGGAATTAGTGGCTAATTTACTGTACTTTTTGATCATTTTTTGTATCCTGACTGTCTTTTGCGTCTGGTACATTTTTATAATATTGATCGCATCTGCGCAGGAAGTCGTGTTGAAAGCTCACAAACTCCTTATCAAAGCTTTCAAACTTCTGAAACATGCCATCTTTCGAACACATTAGAACCACTCCTGATTGGATCTTGGTCCCATAGACATAATTGTGAGCCATCGCGTATGCCCCTAGTTGGGTAAAGTAATCAGTTATCCAGCCGCGTTGTTTGGGCTTGTTAGTTTGTTTGAAGTCTATTATACTTTCGCGCCCATTATAAATTCCTACTACATCAGTGGCTCCAGCGTACAATTCTGGATAATATAGGGTAACTTCACTGCCCCATATTTCACTTAAGTCGCATAAACCCTCACTAATAATTTTCTTAGCCATTGGCTCAGCTTCCCGGCCCACGCTCGTCAGGTCCTTGTGCCCTGTTCCCCGGATATAGCCCTCTAAATACGTGTGCATGGCTGTCCCTCTCATCGCTGCAATATCCCTGACTCGATCGGCCTGGTGATCGCCCATCCTCGCTTTCCAATCAGCTAAGGCTTTCTTTTTCTCTTCCGACTGTGTCGCCGATAATATAGTCGTAACACTCGGTAACTTTGTGTGTCCAATATCATAGTGACGTTTCCCCTGGATCAGGGACCTTTGAGACTTAGGATACTCAAACCTTTTATTCCAGATCATAGCACCACCACCAACATATAAAGCGAGAGTAAAACAATAAGTCCTAGCCCCATAAAGATAGTTATAAAGATTCTGTTCATATTTTATAAAAGGTATACTGCACCGTTAGTTCCTCTCCTGCTTCAATGTCTTTAATAGCAACGAGATCCCATTTTTTAAAATCATGGTCATATAAAGGATTTACTCGCTGTCGAGTTACAGACTCAATTTTAACACAATTGGGATCATTAGAGTGATTAATAAATCCACCTAGTGGTGTTCTTAAAATAAGGTTCCCTACTTCAACATGAGACATTCCAAGGTTAGTTCCCTCGGCAAGTTTTACATTTGTGTGGAGTCCTTGTCCATCAATGCCGGACTCTTCAATAAACAATCCATGGGGTAAAGGATTATACATTTTAAATTTTTTCATAAATTCTGTTGTGTGTCCATTTTCTTTTTTGCCAATACTTTCTCCGCTGAATCGGATAGCCATTATCTCTACACCACTGATCAGCTCGTCTTTGAATTACTTTACATTCGAGTCGGTTGCCTCCCCACTTAGGATTTCCTGGTCCCTTATTCTTTTCTTTCATTCGCTTGTCTAACTGATTCTTTATACGATTCTTCTAATTCCTTTTTCTCCTTCTCGGCTTCCTCTAAAAAATCTCGCGTTTCCCATTTAGTAATAATATCACTAATTTTTTGATAGGGATAGTTTCTAGCCACCATGTCATTTCGGTAAGCTTTAATCTCTGTTAATAATTTATCAATCTCACGAGCCATGTATGTTCCAATTAAATTTACGAACTTCTCGCTCTAGAGCAAGATCTACAACATTATCTCCCAGTTCCTGAGCTCTAGGCTCATAATGATCTATGATTTTTTCTAGTTTATTAAGTTTAATGATGGCAAAGGGCCATACAATTTTTGCAAATTTAAGTGCGTCTCGATAACCACAGCTCCAGCGCCATTGTTTTTTATAATTTTTAGGTACTGTGTTGTATTTCTTTTCTCCACTCCAACCAAATCCTAAAGTTTCATGTAACCAAGTAATGGCTTGTTTATCCGTCATAGATATTTCACAACGAATATGCCATTGGTTATAAATTTTTCCACCTCGGTCTTTACGTTTAGTTGGTCTCTTCTTGTAAGTAACACATCCTTCTCCATCAAAGAGTCCGGCTATATAGGCTGCTTCACTTATTTCCATTAGTTCCTCTCGATAAAATTTTTAAATTATTATTTTCTTCTGAAAGTCTATCTATTTCTTTAATATTAGTTTCGTATTTTAAATTTAGTTCTATCATTGCACGTCCAGCTGCCCGGCATTTACTTTCTAATTCTTTAATTCTAGCTTGTGCAGCACGCATCTCTGGAGAATTTATACCAATTCCTTTTACAATAGATGTTTCTCCTTCTGCAGCCCTTACTCTATCTTTTAATTTTTTATTTGCTAATTCTAATTGTTCAATCTTTAAGGTAAGATCTAAAGGTCCTCGATCTTCTTTTATTCTTTGTAGGTCTGCGTCAGTCAGCATGTCGAACAGTCTCATATAAATGGGTTCTAATATCCTTTTCTGTTTGGATAATTGTTAAGAAATCTATACCGCTATATGTTTTAGCATAAGCGTTATGACTTACCGCTATAGTTGCACCCGAACTGAGCATAGCAAACTCAGTGCATCCTGTTAGGACTATCATTAAACTTAGGGATTTTAGTATCTTCAAGTTCATCAATCTCTCCTTCTGAATTACACATGGAACATTGAGCAATAACAGACTTATGTAATTTTTCAACCGATTCATGTGGAATCTTAATATACCCATTGCCTTTACAACGAGGGCAAGTTATTTTTTTAATTTGCTTTGTCTTTTCCATTTAACTTTAATCTTTCTAAATAAGTTACTCTTTTTTGTAGTTGTATAGCTTCATCAAGCCGTCTATTTACTGCATCAAACAATGGTGATGGGTCGAGAGCAGGATCATAGCTAGTGTTAATAAGTTTTTTAAATTGATCTATGGCCCCTGCTTGCAGTTTTAGATTATATTTTATTAACTTTTCAATCATTAACGGCTTGGGCTGTTCTTGCCATTTAGTTTTTTAGCTTTCTCATTTACTAAAATGTTAATTGTCTGTGAACGACTTAGTATGGCGTTCGGAACAATCTTCTTACGAATCTCATCTATAAGATTGTAGGTCTTGTGTGATAACGAAACATTTTTATATTTGCTTATGTCAGTCATATGTTGTACTTTCTCCTTGTTAATTTAAGTTTCATATATGGGATTTATCTCATAATTTACAATAGGTGTCAATGACTAAATTTACATTATTAATATGGGTGTGTTCGTTTCTAGGACAGCAGGTCTGTATGCCCCCTATTCAAATCCCTGTTCAATATAATAGTTGGTATGAATGCTCACGGGCTGCACATCAAGAGTCTGTAAAGATTATGTCTAACTTAGGATATAAGGTAGTTAACAGGGATAAAATTGCTATGAAGTATAGATGTACAGAATTCTCAACGATCTAATTCTTCCATAATTTTTTTAATAAATTTTTGGGCTTGTTTTTGGTTCCCTGTTTCCAGATACCGGATTAGTTTTCGCATTAAAAATTTTATATATAGGGTGTTGCTCATTTCCTATATATAGGGGCTTATTTACAAATACATCCAAAAAAATATCCACTTCCATCATGCATAACGTGTGCATTAAGGGGAGTTTCATAATAAGTGCTCAATCTTAGTCTCAAAATCTCACAGAAATCAAAACAATTTACTTGGGATACTAATATTATATCTGCTACTATTTCTTTTGTTACCGGAACTAAATGGTACATTCCATCAGTTAATATTATGAGGTCCATTATTTTTCATCATGTTTTTTTCTTCCCCAGCCGAGAACTTTTTTAAGACCAGGGGCCTTTAATTCTAGTTTAGCATAAGGTTTCCATGCTTCTAGCATTAGGTTGGTTTCTAATAACAATGATGACCATTGCTTAGGGGTAATTTTATGAGCTTTAATAATTATTTCTTTTTCTTTCATCCTGTATATATAGGATATTATAAGAGGTTTGTCAACGGCCTTGGCCACGATATTTTTTGTATGGCTTTTGGCTCTTATTTAAGTTTTTCTTGTGTCGCCCGATCTTTTTTCTACTTCTATCTCGATAGGTATTGACACCGAAGAGGCCTTTTTTACCCATCGGTTAAGTCTTTAGGAGTAGTGAGAACTATATTCTTTCCTATAGGCATATAACTAATTTTTCCATTAATCCTTTGTTCTAGGTCTGAACCACATGTTATACATCTAAAGATTGTTTTATGGATAGAAACAAATATACCCTCAGTTGCACAATATGGACATAAACCATTTACGACCTGGGCGTTAATCTCTAGTCCGGTCATAAATTTCCCTTTTCCGTATCTTGCCATCTTGTCTCCTATATTTAGTCTTATCTCTTATAACTTTAGGTGTAAAGAACTTTAAAACTTTAGCTATTGGATTTTTTCTTCTATTTTTTTTAAGGAAAAAAGCATAGTGCTTTTTATTCATTAGTATCTTGATTCCGACTCATAACTATCGCCATCATATCCGTGTTCTACAACCTCTATGATACGTATGCGTCCTGCAGTTTCTCCCTTTTCCTCTATATACTCCACTCTTGCTTTAACATTTGGACCGCATTTAAATTGGACGCGCTCGGGCTGAATACTTCTCTCGGCCTGCCTCTTCGCCTTGAGACATGCGGCCATCGAGGGCTGGTATGTATGCTCGACCAGTTGACCCTCCAAAAATAGACAAAGTGCAACACACATTATTACTTCTTCCATTAGTGATTACCTCCGTTACCAAAGGATCTTTGTTTATCCTTTAGTTTTTCTACATCTGACTGTAGTTTATTGACAGCTTTAGTTAAAGCTGAAATATTAACTTCATTATGTAACATTGAGTCTACACGTTCCTGGAGCTTGTCACTTTGCTTGTAAAGCTCCTCTATCAGCATAAATTGCTCTGAATCAGCGGGGTAAGGATCCGAGTAATCCACGAGGCCATTTTATTCTGAACTCTGAATTCATTTCGAGATCCTTCTCCATAATTTGTAGTTTAGTTGCGTGTGTATTTAATTTTTCTTGTATGCCGAAAAAAGCCCAAGTCCCGATCGCGACCAGCGCGATGAGGCTGGCAACCGTCTTCATAGGCATTTGAACTTTTGCTTCGTCTGATATTGATAGTGGTTGTTTAGACATTTACTTCCTTGGGAAAATAAGGTGTATAACCTTTGTGTTTAGCTTCTTCATCATCTTCACCTAATAAACCTATTACTTCAGGAACATAGTGTACCAGTAATCTTTCCACACCTTCGTGAAGAGTTTTTTTACTCATGGCACAGCCTGAACAGGCCCCTGCCATTTGTAATCTTACAATGCCTTTTTCATAGGAAAGAAAATTAATTTCTCCTCCATGCGTTGCTACATTATCTTTTACTTTAGATTCTAAAGTAGCTTTAATATCTTTGATGATCTCTTCTGTGCTTCTTGCTTTTCCTAGTTCCATTTAAATACACTCCAAATAATGTATATAGTATAAATATGTAATTGCTGCAATAATTAGAAGTCTATAGCCCCAAATCATGATTAATCCTTATGTTTTGTGCTTCCCCAAATAATTTTGTATTTAATTTCTCCCCCGTCGTCACCCTTTGTATGATCTGTAGGTTCTGTTAATTCTATGGAATGTCTTGCCCCATTTTCACATCCAACTAAAAGTAAAACCACCAAGGCTAGGATAATTATCAAAGCCTGTACTCCCTTTTCAGTCGTTCGAATTCTTTTTCTTGCGATTCTTCTTCTTCGAAAAATTTTTAAAGTGTTGTATTTCATCTTCAACCCCCGATACTTTTTCTTTAAGAACTGCAACATCCGACTTAAGACCGACTGTTGTTGTGAGACTCCAGCCAGAGAGCGCGATGAGAATAGCCAAGAGTGCAGTAATAATCTTATCATTCATATTAGTTACAATTGTCTTTGCTCAAATCTACCGGTATTTCTTTTGTAAACCAAATCCAAGATGAAATTTTGGTTCCTTCTTGTGTGTAAGTACATCTAGGTCCTACTGCAACACACGAAGTAAATGCAAGTAGAGATAATATTAATATTAATTTTTTTATTGACATGATTCACATTCTCCCGTGTCGTCAACGACGACACCACCACCTTCATAGGTAGAGTCTTCTTCTCTATTCCCACAGTCACAGTTGGTACATTCACCACTTTCTGCGTTTGTGCAGTGACACATCTTATTACATTTTTTACACCATCGTTCAGTCATTTTTTTTGTCCTCTAGTTTAGAGTAATGATAATCATAACTCCCTTCTTCATGTTCATCTGTAATCCATTTTGAAGTATTTTCAACAGACCAGGTTCTAGTATTGACTAGTCTATTAATTAATTGTTCTGATGGATTTGCAGCCAGAGAAGGATCAAATGCCCTTAATCTATTGTTTGGCTGTATCGCATAATTACCATCATCTAATTCTATTACATGACCGCACTTATGTTGGTCGGGTTTTTCGGCATAGCCGAAATTTAATTCGTTAGAATCGCCCGCGCACCAATCAATGGTGAATAAGTATGTTCCTTCTCTTTTAACTTTACGTCTGGAAATGTATGACATCTTAGATCCAGACAGTTGAAAAAAAGTCGTAACTCCAAAGTTATAACTGAAAGAGTCCCACATTACCAGCTCATTTAATGGTAATTCTTTTACTCCTGGTTTTTTACAAAAAGCAGATATAGGAGCTCTCCACCAGAGTCCTCCATCTGTCATTAAATAATGAAATAAAGGCACCTGATTAGGTAAGGAGGTTACTCCAAATACCACGCATTCAAAATATTTATCGTGGGAATCTTTTTGGTCGCGTAGATAGTTACCTCTAACGTAGCATTCTATTATCGGTATGTTCGCGTTGAGATAAGCCATATCATAAATTTCCTAAGTTGCTAGAAAATAAATGGCAACTACTACTACCACTATAGCCGCAGCGATCTTGGGATGAGCTACTGCTAGTCCCCAGATTCTTTTAGCTTCATTTTTTACTTTTTCCATAGTTTCCTCCTGGTTAATCGTAAATGTCTCCCCAATTAGCACCAAACTCATAGTCTACTTTATTGGGAACTTCAAGTGTAACAGCATTCTCCATAATCTCAATAATTTTTTTGGCTTCTTCATCGTCTGTTATAGAGACAGCTAGTTCATCATGTATTTGAATATGTGGAATAATACCTTCTTTATATAGCTCTAACATAGATTTTTTTGTCATGTCAGCTGCACTCCCTTGAATTAATTTATTTAAAGCTTTGTAAGTATAAGCACGTCTAATCCCTGGTCCATGTTCCCTGAGTGCATCTTCGTGTGGCATAGCTTTATGCATACCGAAACTATTTGGTTCCCATAAATGGAAGCGACAAAGACGACCGAGTAAGGTTCTTATCTGCCCCCTATCCTGTGCTCTGTTAGATGCTTTCTCCATAAGTTGTTTAACAAAGGGTACTTTTCCATGGTAGGTGTTAAAAAGATCAGCTGCTTTTTCTTTAGTTACTCCAAGTTCTGCTTGAAGCTTAGCTTTACCCATACCATAAAATAATCCTAAATTAATAGTCTTGGCTTGAGATCTAGGAATCTCTGCCATATCAGCAACGGTTTGGTGAAAATCTGATTTAACATTATCATTATAAGAATCTATTACTTCATAAACGGAAGGTAGTTTGTAAAGAGATGCATAGTGGACCACCAGTCGTGGTTCCTGCTGATTATAATCAAAACATCCCCATTTGTGTCCTTCTTCGGGAATGAATAGACTTCTAATCTTAGGTCCCAGATCCTTGTTCCGTGCAGGAATTTGCTGCAGATTCGGATTCTGGTAGGAAAACCTACCAGTCACGGTGCCCCCGGTTTGTGATCTAAGCTGATTTATTTCAGCATGAATTCTTCCTTTATGCTCGTATCTTAAAATAGAATCTATAAAAGTTGTGTGAGCTTTGTTAATCTCTCTTGCTTTGGCAATCATATTAACAACAGGATGTTTATGTTCTTGTAAAAAATTTTTAGTAAATGATGGTGCTTCTGTTTTTTCTGTTCGTGGATATTCTAATCTTAATACATCAAATACATTAGCAATAGAGCGAGCTGCCCAGATCTGTGTATCAATATTAGTTTCTTGTTTTATTTTATAAAGTAAATCATTCTCCGTTTTCTTAAAATCTTTTTTCATTACATGTGCTCTTTCGACATCCACTCTCACCCCCTTGAATCTCATATCAACAAGACATGGAAAAAGTTCTGTTTCTAAATCAAAGATGTCCTCTAAATCCTGGCTGATGATTTCTTTTTTCATTTCCTGCCATAGACCAAAAGTTACTTCAGCATCTCGTTCTGCATAAGATCCAACATGCATAGCGGGTAGTTTATACATTTCAGCTTTAGGATCAATTCCCCATTCTTCCGCGGCTTCTGCTAGTGCTTTTTCATTTTTACCGTAGCCTAGATAATGCCAAGATAAACTGTTAAGATCATAACGAAATCTGTTTTCATCTGTTATGGCTGCAGCAATCATTGTACAAACAATGTCACCGTTGATTGTAAATCCTAACTTTTTAAGCCAGCATATGTCGTACATTGCATTATGAAAAATTTTTGTAGAAGGAGATTCTAAAATATCTTTAAGCCAATATAAAACTTTAACTCTATCCATATTTCCACCACCTTCATGTGCAATAGGAAAGTATCCTTTGTAATGTTTAGTAGCAATAGCAATACCAATTACTTCGCCATTTCCAATAATAGAGCCGGACCCCTTTTTAATTAAGTCAGGATCTTTAGTTTCTAGGTCAATTGCAATTTCATCTACTTGTCGCAGGTCTGGAAATTCTGTTGGTTTTACCCATTCAGTTTGTGCTTCAAACTTTGGTATTTTCATTCTTTTTTTTCTCCTTTTGCTTGCGTTCAATAATTTTTTCTACAATATCGCTGTATCGTTTATTATCTGGGCGAAAAATTGATTTAATAATGTCTTGTTTGAGTTTTGGTAAATGTAATAAAGTGGTTTTTTTCATATATTTCCTAGCAAGAAATAACAATACAAACAAAGTAAAGTTATCAACAGCATATAGTGAGGAATATGAGAGGGTTCTTTCAAGAATAGTCCCTTTCAATAATCATATCTATAAAATGTTTTGCTTTTAATAAGTCTTCCTTTCCATTCTTCATACTGTGTCGAATGATATATTTTATAACGCATCCCTCTGGATAAAGCAACTTATTATCAATCACAAATTTACTTGGTTGTATTTTAAATTTCTGATAATGTGATCCGCCAATTTGTTTATCCCAAACTTTCGATGTCATATCCTTTTGCCTCCTTTTTTGCTGCCATGATATATAAATTTTGTGATGTTCTTGTAACCCCTACATACCACACCCTATTTTCTTCATCTTCTTTTTCAAAGCTTTTATCGGTTGCTTCCCTAATAGTTTTAGTATTATCTAAAATTAATAAAACGTTTGTCGCTTCTCCGCCTTTTGCGGAATGAATTGTGGATAATTTTATTCTTGCATCTTTAGATAGTTCTTCTTCATGGCGTAACATTTCTCTAATATATAAACATTCCTCTGGGTCTACTGTAAATACATCAAACCATCTATCGGTATTACTAAATCCAAATTCTTTTAAGTCATAAAGCCTTTCTTCCTTCTCAGTAAACGTCCTAGAAGGAATACAATCAAATATATCTCTTATTTCTGTTAGAGATAACTTATCCTGTTTATCGGACCACCTTGTGTAGTTTACAATACTTCTAAACAATGAGGTTTTGTAACTTTTGCGACCCTTAATTTGAAAATAGATTCCCATGTCTCTTAGGATTGGTTTAATTTTATCCAGTCGATCGTTTGTTCGTGCAAGAATTAACCAGTCTCCTTGATCCAAAGGAGCGTCTTCAATTGAAGTAATATAGTTTACTGCTCCTTTTTTATTTTTAGCTTTCCAGTTTTTTTTAATCCTTCTCTCGTCAGGAATTCTTTCCAGGATTTGATTAGCTATGCGTTGCACAGTTTGAGGAACTCTGTGAGAATATGGCAGAATTATGTCTTTTTGAGTTTTTATATCCTGAAATTTTTTGACATCTGCCCCAGCCCAGCCATAAATAGCTTGATCATCATCTCCCGCTAATATAACATATTTGGAATTTTTCCTTATAATATCTACCATTTCCCACTGTATGGGGGATAAATCCTGAGCCTCGTCAATAAAAACGATGTCGTATTTTGGACACAATTCGGCCACATTAAATTCTTCAATCATGTCAGTAAAATCCCGTAGCTTAAAAGAGTTTTTATAATTGTCTAATTCGGCGTCTAGTATATGTAATAAATTTTTTTCTAACTCATAGGAATACATCCCGGTATTATATTCTTCTTCAATAGACATACCTTTAATTCTAGCTGCATTTATTAAATTAAAATATTCACTGTCTGAATCTACAAATCCAGTAGACTCCTGACCATCTGAATAAATCGTAACTTCTATTCCTAATTTTTTCCCAATGTCTGTATAATGTTCGTCCTGCATCACCTCACTTTTTTTCATTCCGAGTCTAGTAAATGCTAGGGAGTGTAGGGTTCGAAAATGTTTTAAATTTTTAGGTTGCAACTTGGGATATGCTTCTAGCATTCTATCAACAGCTTCATTAGCTGCTTTTTTAGTAAAAGCAAAATATCCTATCTTATCTAAGGGAGTTCCAAGTTTATAAAAAGTTTTTGCATAATTAATAAGTTTGGTTGTTTTCCCTGTTCCAGGAGGCCCGTATATTTTTCTACTAATCACATTATCTCCGTTTTATGTTTTAATTTTTTATGATAAATAGGTGCTTCTTCAAAAGATTTTATATTTATTTGTACCACGTTTTTGGTGGATGAATTATGTTTACCTTTTTCTTTTGTAGGAAATCGTTTTTGTTCCAGAAACTGGATTTCACACTCTCTGTAAGTATGTTGCATAATACGTCCTGTTTTTTCTTCTTTATATTTCCAATCTTTAGCCTTTAATCTGTCGTATAATTTCTCAAATTTAAAAAATGCATATTCGCCTTCAATAAGGACTGATCCACTTTTAAATGCTGCATCATTTTTAGCACTAGGTCCATTAATTTTTGCGTGTAGAACATCATGTAGTTTTTCTCGAGGAGAAGTTCCTATTGGAGGTGATACTTTTGTTTGAGTTTTATATAATTCCTCCATTACTTTTTGTTCTTCATCACCTTTAATAAGAGGAGGTAAGAATCCGGCTGCTTTTGCTATTGCATTTCTACGTTTACGTTGGTCATTTAAATGTTCAATTGATCTACAAAATACTGTAGCAGTAGCAATCCCATCTGGTTTAGTGACATCAAATTCATATTCAGGTTCTTCAAATATTTCTATCTTTCTTAAGTTAGTTAAAACGGGATATGATCCCTTTGATCCTGCTAGTACACCAAACCTTTTCTTTACACATATACCTTTTTTACAAAAATCACTAAGAGGACTCTGTGTGCAGGTATAACCTTTGTCTGATCTTTTCCATGATTTTAATTTGGCATTCAATATTTTATCGTCCCATGCATTTGCATGTCTTTCTTCAAAAAATTTAACGGGAGCATTTTTTACTTTCTGTTCCCATCCATCTGGGTACTTCATTTTAGCAAAGACATGATAGTTGTACATAAATCTATCTTTGCCATCAAACCCTTCGTTGTTGGATATTTTAGATATATCAGCCAGACATGGTGGACCATCCATTAAATCAGCGTCTGTGCCTTCATATATTTTTTTATCAATATTGTGAGTAATAATTTCTAATTGACCTTTAGAAACCAGGTTGGCTTGAGCCACCTCTAAAAATTTATCTAGATCAAAGGGTGTACCATCTATATTTAAAGCACGTCTCTTGTTACCGTAGTAGGGTAGATTAATAAATTGTCCTGGTTTTAATTTTCCAGTTTCTTCGTCTCTTGTAAGCTCTGTTTGTTTAGGAAATATTTCGTTGTTAGGTTTTAATTTAAATAAAGGAAGGAGGTTAGTTAAGAAAGATTTAATTGCTTTGGCATCTGTGAATTGATCCATGAATAGACATAAATGTAGCCCTCCACTTTTAGATTCAATAGGTATTAAAGGTAAATCATAATTCTGTATGATATCTATAAAAAATTTTTTATTAAAATCATCGTAGTCTTTGGGATCAATATCTATAACCCCTAGTCTTGCTTCTGAGTCTTCGTTACAAGGTTGAATACCAATAGATAATTTACCATTTAAATGAGCTTCGTAGATTTCTTCTGTGAGAGGCTCATAGTTCCATCTATATACTGGTTTCTTCTTTCCGCTTTCTGGGTCTACTTTTGCTTCTTGGTGCTCAAAGTCAGCTAGCCCATATGCATCACGATAACCATCAAAAAATTTTATATATCTTTTATCCATAACTGAGTACGTGGGCCCTCCAGTCTCCCTTCAGGCCCACACTGTGCACATACCCCGAAGGGATTAGATAATAACTCTTTCCTTTGGT